>Ga0307993_1000543_pt1 | contig 12852 bp, 5 predicted proteins | sample EllFjometagen260_FD_203163 | JGI IMG/M metagenome (GOLD analysis project Ga0307993, IMG submission 203163) | Marine microbial communities from Ellis Fjord, Antarctic Ocean - #260 | ecosystem: Environmental > Aquatic > Marine > Unclassified | place: Southern Ocean | collected 2014-11-02 | reverse complement strand
CGTTATCTACAGATCTGTTGTAATCTTTTATAAAACGTAATACATCTTTACCTGTATCGAAAGTTATGTCTACATCGAAAAAATCTCTATATATTCTTCTTAAAAATTCTGTTAGTTTTGTTAGTAAAGATTCACTTAGTTTTAAATCTCCAGAGGTCAAAGCTTCCGATGTTAAAGTCATAATCTCTTCAAATTGAACAGCATCCATCTTGCCTCCATCTTCAATTAAGTAGTTACCTATGTAATCCACTAAATCTCCGAAGGTTTCAATTTCTAGCAAAGCATTAGCGCTTGCTGGGCTACCGTTTGCAGCGTAATCACTTATTCTGCCTTTAAAAGATTCCGACATTGTCTGTCCTCCATTCGTTTTAGATTTCAGTTCCTTTATTAACTGGAAACCCATATTTACTTGGATAGAAGAGTCTTTTAATGTATTTGATAACAAGTTATGTAAAAACTCATGTCTAGCTGTAGTAACTTTGTTACCTCTTACACTTTCTTGCTTATTAATTACTAGTACTGTTTTACCAGTCTTATTGTCAACAGCCATAAATCCATAAATATCAGCTCTATCAAAGTCTGATTTCTTACCATCTCTTAACTGGGAATATCTACCTTTGTTTTCAACTATCCAATCTTCTACAGCAAAAGAGTCATCTTTATATACTACTTCTGTTTGACCTCCGAATATACTTTTAGCACCTGTTTCTATAGCGGCCACGTCTTTATTTAAGACTGCTGTTCTTAGAATATCATTCTTCTGTGTATTTAATATATTGTATTTGCTACTAAGATTTTTTAGAAGAGTTTCCTTTATGTCTTTGTCTAATGCTTCATCTTTTTTAATAGCTCTAGCTTCAACTTCTATACCTGTTCTTTTGCTGTCAATGTCTATTAACTTAGCTTTATCATTTTGGTTTATATTGTCTAATCTAGTGTACTGATCTGATAATATTTTAACATTATCATTTTCTATTCTTAATTTTTGTTCTTTTAAAGATTCTTTAACACTGTCAGATAAATCTGTTTTCTCTAACTCTTTAGATATTTTCTGTATTATGCCTAGGTTAGAGCGTAATTTACCACTCATATTGCTATCAGCAAAAGGAGATAATAGCTTAGCAGCTATAATAGGTGATTTAAAAAGTACCCCACTCATAAAAGCTCCACTAGCGATAGCATTAGGTACACCCTCCCAGTATCCTTTAGTTTTATCACCAAGCATATTTATATCCACAATGTTCTCTGTAAGAGTATTTATACCCTCTCCAAAAGATTCACCTGCAACATCTTTTATTCCTTTAAAACTTAATACATGCTCCTGAACGTATTTTCTAGAAGCAGCAAGTACATCATTGCTTCTGAATACATTTTTGAAATTCTTAAGTTGACCAAGTGTTATTTTTTCTGTCAAGTATTCCGCAGCACCAACAATTGCCGGGGCAGCTAGTAATTGCCACCCATTATATTTTTTACCGTAGAATTCAACATCCTGCATCATGCTCTGATACTTTCCACCAGCAGCACTAGCCCCCATTAAAGGTAACGCTATTTCCGGAGCAGCTATCATAAGAGCTAAATTAGGTAACTGATTGAATGTTAAATCAGTAGCCCAATAACCAAAATCACCAAAAGAATCTATTTTAGTTACATCTAATGGCTTAGCTAATCCACCTCTCATACTATCCGACAACCCTTTCAGCCCGTCAGTAACAGATCCTAAAGCGCCTCCGCTTCCTATAGTAGTAGGATTACCGATGCTTCTATACGTTCTCTTCCAATCTTCAGGACTATCTCCTGATATAGCTGAGCCTATAGAAACAGTTAACCATTCAGGTATACTTAATACACCTCCAACAATATCCGCTGTGGTCGATAAAAGATTACCAACAGCTATAGTAGGTATGTCATAAGCTCTTTTTACAACATCTAATACTAAACCAGTATCTTCGTAGCTTTCAACATCTGTTAGCATTTCATCATAGTATGATTTATACTTTAAAGATAAATCTTTCTTAGTGTCAGATAAAACCTTCCACTGAGTTTGAGCAGCTTTAATTTCATCTTCTGAATTGTATTCGCTTACAACTAATTTATCAATTTGAGCATCAATAGTCTTGGATTGATTAATCAATTCTCTAGCTACTATCGATTTTTTAGTTATTTCTTTTGCTTTAGCATCGCCAACTATTTTAGCATACTTAGTTTGTTGATCTAGAAAACCATCTACACTAGTTCCTTTTAAAGCACTCTCGTTATTTCTAGCCCAGTCTTCTATATTATCAGCCCAAGCAGATGCTTCTTTCTTCTCAATGTAAAGAGTCTTAGCTAAATCCAATACAGCTTGTTCGCTAGTATCAAATTCTACATCTCCTCCTTCATATCCTTTAGATTCTAGATTAAGTTTTTTCTTAGCTACCCCTACAAAGTAATCATAATCTTCATTAGGAATTACAACATCTCTATACTGATCGAACTTATCTTCTCTCCTACGTCTAGTAGGTCTCATAGCCTCCGGTACGAATATATTATCAGCTTCTATAGTTTTACTAACTATATCATCTTCTGTTGGTTTAAGGAAGTTTAAAGCTTCCATACCTTTTTTAGCAGCTTCTACTCTTCTATTAACTGTTATAACAACCTCGTCTAATCTATTACTTTCGTATGTACGAATAGGTTTATTTGGAAACTTATCTAAATAAGAATCCAAAAGTTTTTGGTCAGTTATACCTTTTTTAACAGATGTAGCTTTACCGTCGGTAAAATCATATATATCAGATGATACTTTACCACTTAGTCTGGTTTTTAAATTTCTTAAGCTTTCTATTAATACTTTCTCATTAACTTCTGTTCCGTCGTAATAAGTGTAGAAAGCGTCTTTAGGATCAGGTTCGTTATTTTGTAAGTCCAATAAACCATTGTCCACATTGGAAACCATATCTGATGCTTCGGTTTTTGTTGACAGAACATTCGCATCCGCTGTGCTGCCTTTTGCTTTTTTTGTTACTTCAAATTGAGTCATGTACTCTTCTAAAGATAATCCAAAAGATTTAGCACCCGCTTCTATAGATTCAAAAGAAACTTCACCTCCATCTAGTATGTATATAATTTCGTCCGCCATAATATTTAATTGATAGTAATTCCTATTTCTTTTTGTAATTCTTCTTTAGATAGCTTCATCCAGACACCACCTTTTGTTTTGTACTTAAAGTTATTTTCGTCTAAGGGAGAAAGTGTGTATTCCATCATTCTAGCATCTCCTTTTCCTTTGAAATTAAAAGTTAAAGATTCCTGTCCCTTATGAGATTTACCTTGTAAAAATGCACTAGCGTGATCAGCGATACTTTGTCTTTCTGCAGCCGTTCTACCACCTATATTATCACCTGTTTTGTTATTGTTGTTGAAGTTTTGTCTACTTCTATATTTTGATTCAGCAATACCTTCTTTCCTTAACTTTTCTTTATACCCATCTTCAGCTGTAGTTCCAAGTCCTTTTAATAAACTATTAATAACCTCTGTTTGAAAAGCTTCAGCATCTTCTGCATTATTCATTAATTCAGGATCAATAGCCATTGGTTGACCGTCAAAGAATCCATCGGTAGCTAAAGATCTAGCTGCGTTAGGATTTATATTAAAAGCTTCTTCTAATTGTAGTCGTATTGTTTGCTCTTTTAAAGGAGTCATCTTTTGACCGTTAGAATATAATGTATTAGCCATAGTCATTATAGACGTTGCTGTCTTGAATGCTTTTGGGGCTGGATTTTGGAAGTCTCTAAAGTTTATTTCTTTACCATCAGCATTGAATATTAATTCACCTGCTTTAATATCAAACAAAGTTGTAGGATCATATACGATAGACGCTTCTCCTTTAGTTACTAGATCACCGTTAGATAACCTGTTGTTCTTAAAGTCATCCACAAACTCGGCTTGGTTCTCTTTATATACTTTTAAGTTATTTGATAAATTCTGAAAAGAATTATTAACACTAGTCATTATATCTGCTTGTTCTAAATAAGCCGGGTCGTTTGGATCTAAACCAGCTATTTTATTAGCAGCTTCTACATATACAGACTTCTCTTCTATTAAAAACTTTTGTATTTGCTTTTGTTGTTCCGGAGATATACCAGTCAGATCAACATCGGATTTCATTTTATTAATGTATCCACCTATCTTGTTATTGATATTTTTAGCTTTTGCTTTCTGAGCAGCAATACGGTTAGCTATATTATCAGATCCTGATTTGATATTTTTAGTAGCATTTGCAATTGAATCTCCAGCGTTGAAGAATCCCCCGCTTTCGTCACCTCCAGCGACTGCGTATTTTGCTCCTGTTATTAAACTTTGATTTCCCATATTATATTTTTTGTTATTAACCTGCAAGCATGTTTCCAATAAGCGATCCCGTCTTAGTTGGATCTGCTGCTGCATCAATACCTTGTTGTTTTAAACCGGGTATGTTAGGAATAACTGATTTAGCTATATTACCAACTCCGCCAACTATTGCGTCAGTAGCGGCTCTCTTAGCTGCCCTAGCTGCCCCTAATCTCTGTTGAGACATACCTAATAGTGTTTCTGTTTTATCTTTCTGAGCGGCTCTTGATTGCTCAGCTCCTGCTAATTGTTGAGATTGAATAGCATTTGCATTTTGTAATGTAGCATTTTGAATAGCAGATTCTTGTCCAGCCATATCTGCTCCCGCCGTCATAGCTGCTTGATTTTGTTGGCCTGACATTGCTTGAGCTAATGAAGCAATACCTGAACCACCAGCTGCTCCTTGCAAACCAGCCATGGTATTAGCCATTCCTTGATTTTGCTTTTGAGAAACGAATTCAGCTGTCTGTGTATTTACAGTAGCATCCTCATATGTATTCTCCATGTCTTCGTAAAGATTGGACGTATCTAAGTTTCTGAAATCATCCATCTGTCTATCGTAGCCAGCTTGAGCATCTTTCATTTCTCTCTTTCTTTTCCCGCTGCCTATAATACCACTAGCTATACCAGCGACACCTTGGACGGCACCCATTATTTGTCCAATCATAATTATATTGTTTTATAGTTTATTATCACACATTATTTACTACTCTCAAATGTTTCAGATCCTACTGAAAACAATTCTATTTCTTTAGTAGAATCATTTCTTAGCTCTGTTTCGAGGTAGTATCCTGTGATAGAATTTATATTAGCTGCATTTGTCTTACTGAATAGGATAAAAGAAGTGCTTATAGGCCTTAAAGTATAAGCAGGTATGTCTACATCAATAGTGTTCTTTATGTTGGAACTAGCAGGTGTAGAATAAATATTGGTGATAAGCCCTATTTCTATAATAGTTTCACCATTAGGGTCGTTAGTATAATATACAGTATCTCCAATCTGGACAGAGTCTTGTATTGCTTTATCGAATGTTAATGTTATTGAATCCATATTTTATTAAGGGTTGATATTACAAAGTGACATTAGCGCCCCTACTACTCCAGTAGAACTTATTGTTATTGCTTTGGTTGCTACAGTATCATCCAATCTATACCATCCACCATCACCTATAAATATAGTGTCTAATGCAACTGTGGTATAAACAATAGCTCCATCCGACGCTGAGTTATTTGCAAAGTATACATCTGAAGTTATTTCAGCAGAAGCACAAGCTCCAGTTGAGTCCTCATATGAGCTACTCATCGTCATAAGTATAGGTGTTGTTACTGTACATGCGCTAACTATACTATCTACTGCTCCTGATACAACAACTAATATACTACTATTGCTTAAAACATAATTACCATTTGCTAAAGCATTTCCAATGTTAGTTGAATAGACCAAATCATTTACAACTGGTAAAGAACCTGCTCCACTAAAATAGTAGTTAGCTTTTGTCCTAACACAATTTAATGAAGACCCTTGATTCAATGAAGAAGCAAATGCAGGATATAGAGTTGGTACGGAGAAGAACGAATCTAAATCCATAGTTATATCTACATCAGATGTTCCGTATGTTGTTACTGTAGCTAAAGCGCTTAAAGTAACTGAATTAACTAAACCAGCTGTAGTGTATGCAGCTGTAGTATTTGTTATAGCTACAGATGTACCATTTAATGTTGGTATAACCCAATCAGAATTAAGAGGTATTGTATCTATATCTATTTGGTTCGAACCATCTGCAAACACATAAGACAGAATGAATGAATAAGTATTAGTCCCTGGTAAAGGAGATGTACCAGATACAGCTTCTCTAAATATTGTTAAAGGAGATGCTAGTATTCCAGTAAAAGTAGGTGTAACACTTACTTTAATATTCGCTTCTTGAACTAAAGTAAAAGGATTTGCTAAAGGAAAAGGAGATAATAAATCACCAGCTAAAGTAACCGTGTATGTTTGTCCTGAACCAGAAGGAAAAGGTATTGTTACGTAACTTATTCCTGTAGCAGGTAAAACACCTGTTTCTGTAAATGTAAGACCTGTGCCGGAAGCTGTAACTGTCCAATCAGCATTTGGTCCACCTGTTAAAGTTAATACTCTGTTTTCTCCACCCATTGGTATATTAGACCCTGATATAACGTAAGATCTAACTAATTCTTCAACAACAACAGGTAAACTGATAGCAGACCCATTAATACTTATAGAGTCCCCAGTTACACTTGTTGTAGGGAATGTGTAATTAACCGTAAAGTTTTTACTAGTTAGATACCCATCTATATTATTTGTATCTGTAGTAGCTATAGAGTAATCCGTAGCTACTCCTGTATTTATAAATATTGTTGGAGCTAAACTAAAGTAGTATCCACTGTCTGCTGTTAACGATACATTAAGCACTTGACTAGTTGTACCGTAATCCCCTGATATACTATAAGCATTATCACTAGAACTGGTGGGTGTAGAATTTGTTGATGTGATGCTATACACTCCGTCTAAAGATATTACAATTGTATCAGAGAATCCTCTAACACATAAAGGTATTTCTAAATTAGCGGAAGGCATTGTGGTAGGATCTACAAAAACAGCAGTTAAAAGAACATTTGCTCCAGCTTGACTAAAAGTCGACGCTCCTCCATTTATTTCTGAAGGAATTGGTGCATTTAAAACAAAGTCAGAAGCTATCAAAGTATACCCTGTATTAGGAGTAAGGGTTATCAAAGCAGAAGCTTGAGTAGCTGCTACGTTTTGACCCTCTGTAACTTGAAACGTGACGTCTGTTACTGTAAAATTATCAATTGATGTTAACATATTATATTTTATTTATCCTGAATAATTTGGTAATGCATATCCTAATCCTTGTAGAGATACTATTACTTTTTGAGTGTAATAACCATTTACAGTACTACCATCTTCTATATTGGATCCACCCGTAGGTGTTATGTAAGAATTTATCGATAACAATCCATTTGTACCAAACTGAGTAGTAGATTCATCTGTAACTGCAGAGTTCCATGCAGATAATAAATTACTATCTGTTCCAGAAACTTGCCCATTAACTTCAGTAAAGAACGTTAATCCTCTATAGAAAGCTGAATTTGCAGTGTTTAAAGTAGTAATCTGATCTCTTAAGTTTGTGACAGAAGTCATACCGGCTGCTGTAACAGGGGTAGAAGTTGTTGCTGAGCTCCAATTATTAGTAGCACTAGCGCTTATACCAATAGCACTCGCTTCATCCATGAACAACCCAATTACTACCGTAGAAGCATTAGGAAAGTCTCCTCCTACTGCCGTACTAAATCCAGCTGTACTAGATGCGCTGTTATTATTAAGTTGTTTAAAAGGATCCTCATTATAATTAGATATTAAAGATACTTTAGCTATATAGTCGTCAACACCATTTGTAGTATTATCATTGTTACCAGCGGATTTAGTCAATCCTGTTGCATAGAAATCCTGCAAATAGAACTGTAAACAAGTTGCATCCACGTAGGGATCGGCCACTCCAGAACCAAGTAAGTCCCTCTGCAACCTAGCTAATGTAGAGCCCATAGAACCAGAACTATCAAACCAGAATTTAAAATAACTATTAACGTTAGGTACAATACCTCCAATTGTTACTTCTTGGGTATCTGTTGCTCCACTTGGATCCGTAACTACTAGATTAAAAGTTACAGTACCAGAAGCTACTGTACCAGCTAACGAAGCTATACCGCTTGATTGTGTTAAAGTTAACCAAGCTGGTAATCCAGAAGCAGACCAAACTAAATCCGAAACCGGATGATCAGGATCTGTTGCTGTAATCGGAGTGTAGCTATAAGCATCTCCTGTATTATAACTAGAACCTGGAACATTAGATGTTATATTAGGGGGGTCATTAACAGGGCTAACCGTTACATTCACTGTAGCAATGTCGCTGTCTAAGAATCCATTATTTACTTTATAAGTAAAAGATCCCGCTGGACCTGAATGATTTGCTTCAGGAACGAATTGTACAGAACCTGTATTAAGGTTAATACTACTAAGCGTACCGTTGGTTGTATTATCTGTAACTAATGTATATGTTAAATTAAATGGCATATTTATATTATTTAATTTGGATCAGAGGCTGATAATTGTAATATTACACAGCTTCCAGAGGAACAATCCTCTTCTATTGTATAAGTCATATTGTTTGCTATAGGTTTCCCAATGCTTTCGTAACATGCGGGATTAACGAATACATGTACATTATATATACTCAAAGCGCTTCCTGAAACAGCCGCTCTTCCTATGCCTTGCATAGAAAATTCGTGAGAATCTAGATTAGTATCTGTATTTGTGTTGAAATAAGTAGCATCTCCTTGTATAAAATTGAAATACTTGCCTTCTTTATCTAAAAACTCTTTAACATTACCTTGTTGTAAATTAGTTTTAGTATAAGAACTATACCAACCTGCTTTAAAGCTTTCGCTTGTGGGTACTGGACCTCCGTTAGACATAATTGCTTCAATCTCAGCAATATTATAGTCTATACCAGTGTAAGGAGCTGAAGATATATTATATATATATTTTCTAGAAGCTGACCCACTATAATTAAGAGTTTTAAACCCTTTTATTACATTAGGGGCGTCATTAGTAACTAATGTAACTGAACTGTCATACTGAATTCCATAAAAGTTATTATAAATACTATTAACATAATTCTGATGAATAAGACCTTCTTTGAAAGTATACAAAGATACATCCATTGATTGTCCTCCTTCTGGTAAGTAAGACTTTCTGCTTGTCCAACCATTAACACTCTCGTCAAAAGAAACTGTTGTTTCCTGAGCGTATGAGTCAGTCCAGGTTTCACCTGTTTTTATTTTGTTTACAAACTTAGTGTCCCATTCAGAAGTTAAAGTATCTAACCTTATATTGTATGTGCCTTTTTCGCTATCATAGAATCCTATAGCTTGTTTTACTACAGGTAAGTTGTCTGAGAAGAAATCACTCATTCCATATTCTGAAATCACAGTGACGCCGTCTGCTGACAATCTCATTATCCTACCTTTTTTATTATCTGCAAAATATACTCTATAAGCGTAAGTGGCAAAAGACTCCGGAGCAGAACCAATACCAAACTGTCCAAAAGACGATGGTATCATAGCTTGACCAAGAACTCTATTATTAGCTACTAACTGAGGAGCTCCATTTGCATTATAAATAGCATCTTTGTCTGAAAGTATTTTAACAACCTTATCTTCACAGAAAGTTAATAGATCAGTTTCTCTAGCAAACAATTTTTGTATAGGTCCACTTGAAGGATCAATATTTTTAGTAATTGCCTCTGCTATTATAAATTGATTAAGTGAATTTACACTAGATATAGAATTGAAGATACCAGACCATATTAGTCCATTAGTTAATCTTTCTTCTTCGTACACTTCAGCTAATACAGAACTAGCTTTAGTACCTATATCGATGTATTGAGCATTGAAGTCATCCCTAATTCTATTCGATTCAACACCATTACCATAAGAGTAACAGTTAAACCAATCTAATTCATGAGATGTATTGTATTGAGATATTGGAATAGCATCGGATATTTCATAATATATATCAAGATCCGCTTGCTCATTTGGTTCAGTTTCAAATATAGCTGGATTATCAGAAGAAAAAGCTGAAACATCATCTCTTTTTAGTATTGTTACTGTAACAAAAGCAGGATCTGTACCGTTGAATATCTCTTGACCATTAACAAAAACACCATTCCCAGGAGAACCAGCATTTTGTATTTGCCAAGGTGATATAGAAGCTTCTAATACTTTATCTAATCTAGTATATAACCTATCATAATTAGAGTTATTCATATCAGTAGTCCCTAAATACACATATAATATTTCGTATACTGTATCATGAGTAGAAAACTTAACAAATGTACCCGCTTTCCAGTTTTGCCAGAAAGCTACATCTCCATTACCGTTTATTTCTCTTTCAAAAACAACATCCCAAGGTTGACCTGTTGCAAAAGGTATTTGAGATAAGTCTCCACTATTACCTAAATTGTTTGGATGAGGAGTATTTAGTCCCCCTAAATTTCTACTAACATTGTATCCTTGTCTAGTTGGACCACCTGTTTGAGTTCCTGCGGAATTTTGTAATGCTCCACCACCTCCTGAGAATATAGTATATTTTGATGCTCCACTTATATAACCAGCTGTTACTACTGTAGATGTTAAAGGAACTAAAGGAGCTTCTGCTCTGAATCCATTTAATATCGTAGGGGTTTTTTCTAATCTAACAAAGAATCTACCTTCAAATTGTCCTTTTCCTAAGATGGCTACATCTTCAGCTATCTCTATAGTGTTATATATAGAAACTAATGGTGAAATTGCATCTTGAGGATCAGTGTATAAAAAGTTTACATCAGTAGAGAATGGTCTATCTAGTGTAATTCTAATTTCCCATACGCCAGCTGGATCCGTTTGTCTTTTACCTATAGTATACCATAAACTATTATCAATACCATTAGTGAATCTTATATATGCTCCTGTTGCTAATTTTTCAATCACCGTTTCAGGTATTCCATTTTCACCAACCTCATCAGATAAGTTAAAAGTATCATATCCTGCTACTGGAGTTGCTCCAGGAACTTTGTAATCTACAGGTACACCTGTTCCAGCTACTGCTTCAAAAGCAAAAGAACTAGAAAAAGTTATCTTTTTTGTTTTTAATAATTCAGTGGGGGCTTCATTTTTCTTAGCTAATACCTTAAATTTATTATTAGGATAGTTTTGTACTGCTTCAGATACGTCATGCACTTTCTTTAAGATCAAATAATCATCCTCAGAAACTTTACTTGTCTCAGATGAAGGCATAGATATCCAAACACTTTCACCATCTTCAGATTCATACATTCTATCAGCAGCTACATTGTAGTAACTAGCTTCAGGATCTTTTATAAAGAACTTAAAAGAACTGAACATTTCAGAACCATCTGGTTTTTTTGGAGATAACGTTTCTAATTGAGCTTTTATATTACTAGCTAAGTTAGAATTTTTGATATCCACAGGTAATACACCTGTTTGATCTGTAAACACAGGAGTTTCTCTTCCGTAAGGATCACAAAACACAACACCTAATTGGTATGTTCTTAATGTTTTTACTGATTTAAAAGGAGAACCAGGACTATTTATACCAGTTGTCTGTATTGTAGTACTAGATGTATTGAACTTTAGATCAGATGATACATTAAAGTTCTGAACATAATTAGCGTAAATTACTCTATTCGATATAGCTTCTTGAGCTTTTGCTTTTAAAGGTACGTTATCCCAAGGTCTTAGCAATTGATTTGCCTGCACAAGAGCGTATATAAGCTCACTAGTGACCTCAAATATAGTTCCTAGATCTATACTAGTTATTGTTACATTAGCTGCTGTAGTAGGAGATAATGTATTCTCTGCCGCAACTATAACAATAGTCGCTCCAGGATATAATGTAGCTGTTTGGTTTACGTTCTTAGAATCAGTGTAACTAAAATTTTGAGGAGTAGTTGCGATAGAATTCATTACCAAAGTATGCTTCACAAAATTAATTTGTAAATCTTCTGGTTTTAAAGTGTCTACCTTATATATAGCGGGATTACCACTTTCTTTATACAGTATGTCCAGCTCAAGTAAATCTGCTGGCAATGGTGAATCAAAGTCACCTAGTGTTATTTTCTTAACCTCATTAACCATACCTGTATTGAATCCTTTCTTAGAATTGAATTCAAAGTCTCCAGGTAAAAATCCTACTTCAGAAAAAGGAGAAAAAGGAGAGTACTGATTGTTTTGATATTTGTATCTGTATCCGAATCTAGGAAACTTAAGTTCAAATAGAACTTTTTCACCAGCTAGTTTAACTTGGTAGTCAAATGTTCCACCAATTATTTCAGAAGTTCCACTTTGCAAAATACCTGTTACGGACGTTCCACCACCACCGATAGATACTACACTTATTACAAATGTATATACTACATCGTTTCCTTCTTGATCTACTGCTGGATCACCATTATTATTATCACCTACAGTTGTTAATTCTAATATATCACCAGGATTAACAGTTAAAGGAGCTCCTACGTTTAAGGTAATAGAAGTTCCTACCGGAATTGAGCTAGCTAAAGAGCTTGATGTTTCACTTGTCTCTGTAAAGTTATATACAGCAGTTGATTCAGTGTTACCTACACCTAGATTCTTGCTTAATGTTATAGACGGAGCTTTTAAAGGTTGTGGTTTTATAACAACAATGTCTCTTTCTATAAAGTCTCTACCATATATTTGTGATTGTACAAAGAACGAAGTAGAAGAGTTTCTCCAATGTTCTATATTTAATTGCTTCGGTTCAGTTTGATTATCCGTCCAAAGAAGTAATCCTTCAATAATGTTTATACCTGTAATTAGGTAATCTGAGGAAAACTTTAATATATTATTTTTATCAACTACA
>Ga0307993_1000541_pt1 | contig 12875 bp, 7 predicted proteins | sample EllFjometagen260_FD_203163 | JGI IMG/M metagenome (GOLD analysis project Ga0307993, IMG submission 203163) | Marine microbial communities from Ellis Fjord, Antarctic Ocean - #260 | ecosystem: Environmental > Aquatic > Marine > Unclassified | place: Southern Ocean | collected 2014-11-02 | reverse complement strand
TTAGGATATACATTGAAAGTACTAAATATTTCTTCCTTCACAGTATTGCTTTCAGGCTTACTGAAGTATATGTTATCTAAGTATAGCGTAACATCAGCTGTAGGCAATGCAGAGAATATTATTTGAGAGACATTAGAAGTAGCCGTAAGACCAGTCATGTCAGCAAGAGCTATTTTATGATTAGTCCAAGTTTCTGTAGCAGGCATTTCAAAAACTGTTTCGTGCTCAGTATCATCTCCTCCGCCAAAGCCATTGTCTGCACCGAAATCTACTAGCTTAATTCTATACGTAGTAGCGTTAGCAGTCCAAGCATCAAAAGTGATATGCTCCATAGTGCTAGCATCTATACTATTTTCACCTACAGTTTCTATACCTACGAAATCTAGCATAGTATATTTTTTAACATCATTTCCGTCTACTTGCACATCTTCTAGAGTTGCATTAGACCAGCTTGTTCTCCAAGTATCTACTGTTATATCCGTATATACACCACTGAAAAGTGAGATTACATCAGCTTCAGCATCAGTAGGATCTACAGCTGCAGTCATAGGAACTGACTCTGTAGGCTCTTTGCTGAAGAATACATTATCTATATATACTTTAGCACTTCCTGCTGGAGCAGCTGAAAGAATAATTTGAGATATACTCGTTTTGCCAGTAAGGTTAGTGAAGTCTGCAAGATCTATATGGTAATTTACCCAAGATCCCATCATTGGATTTTCAAATACTAACTCGTGTTCAGTATCGTCTCCACCACCAAAAGCATTGTCAGCACCAAAGTCAACTAATTTTATTCTAAATATAGTAGCGTTTGGTGTCCATACATCTGCATTAAAGTGCTCCATAGAAGAAGCATCTATTGAGTTAGCACCTGTAGCTTCTATACCTACGAAATCTAGATTTTCATATAAGTGCACTGAATCGCCATCTACATTAGTACCACTAAAAGTAGCATTAGACCAACCCGTTCTCCAAGTGTCTACAGTTACATCTGTATATGGACCGCTAAACATAGAAATAACGCTGGTGTCATTGTATGTAGGTGCAGCTGCTCCTGAAGTAGGGGCAGTAGCGGTTGCTGTAGGACATGACCCGTCAGTAGAACATTCTTCAAAGCAAGTCATAAGTGTAGTATCACTTGTTATGGTAGGTAATAATCTATCATTATACTGGCCATCTGCACAAGACTTGCCTGCCATCTGTTCCTTACAACTCCAATCTCCACAGTTTCCGTTTAAAAAAATGTAGTTTCCTAGAGCACCGGCTGGTTTAACAATAGTGATTTCCCAAACACCATCTGCATCTGCATCAGTCAAAGGATTGTCTCCTGGAGCTCCAAAGTTTGTACCTCCAGCAAGGAAAATACCTGCTGCGTCTACAGTAATGTTTGCAGTGTTAACTTTGAAAGTTATGTTAACATTTTGTGCTGTTCCAACTATCGACGCTGCAACAAAAAATAAGATTAAGTAAATTTTTTTCATTTGATTTTTGTTTTAAGATTCCCCAAATTAAACGAAAAAAACTTAAAGTAAAAAATACTATAAGTAATTTCTCATTTGCATTTGATTTCTTACCTTGCCGCCATTAACATGAACAAGACCAATAAATACTTCCTGTCAGAAAATAATGTGCCATTTCAAGATTACTTTAATTTTGGAATGTCTGTAGATTGTGTGGTTTTCGGATACGTAGCTGCGGAGATAAAAGTGTTATTGGTTCAGCGTGATGCAGAGCCTTTTATAAATAGTTGGGCTTTGCCAGGAGATTTAGTACCAATGGACGAAGACTTAGGAGATTCTGCGGCTAATGTACTCAAGAAGCTTACCGGCTTACAGAATATTTTTATGGAGCAGTTTCATACCTTTGGTGCTGTAGAAAGACATCCGGCTGGTCGTGTAGCTACTGTCGCATACTATTCTCTAGTGAAAAGTGATAACTATCATCCAGTTGCTTCCTCCTGGGTCAAAGAGACTCAATGGTTTAGTATCAAAGATCTTCCCGAGTTGGCTTTTGATCATAAAATAATATTAAATAAGGCGATTGCAACACTCAAACGTAGAGTTAAATATAGACCAGTTGGGTTTGAATTGTTGCCATCCAAATTTACACTGCTAGAATTACAAGCTCTGTACGAAGCTATTTTAGATTTAAAATTTGATAAGCCAAATTTTCGAAAGAAGATACTAAGTATGGATTTGCTTTTACAATTAGACGAGGTACAAGAAAATGTATCTCACCGTCCAGCAAAATTGTTTCAGTTTGACGAAACACGCTATAATGAGCTACGCAAAGAGGGTTTCGCATTTGATATTTCGGTAAAGGCTAACTAGGTTAATTTTCTCTTAGTACTTCATTATTCAATTACAATATGTCATGATAAATATGCAAGGTAAGAATGCACTGATAACAGGATCTAGCAGGGGAGTAGGCCAGCAGATAGCAATAGGCTTATCTCAGAAAGGATGCAATGTAATCGTGCATAGTAGAACAGAAAATGGATGTGATAAAACAAAACTGCTGCTAAAGGACTATAACGTTTCTGTATATTCTGTATTTGGAGAGCTTTCTGATGAAGCGAGTGTTCATGAAGTTATTCGTCAATGCAATGCATTGAATGTCGACATCGATATTTTGTATAACAATGCAGGTATGATGGTCCGGTATCAAAATGATATTTGGCAGCACAGCTGGGAGAGTTGGATGACGAGTATGAAAACGAATGTTTTCTCTATTTATACGCTCTGTGCTGCATTCGTTCCTAAAATGGAAGAAAGAGGCTTTGGTAGAGTAGTGAACCTAATCTCTGGGATAAATAAAACGCCAGAACTAGCTCCCTATGGAGCATCTAAATGGGCCGTAATAAAACTCACAGAAGACTTAGCATCTAAATATGCCCATACCAATGTGAAGATAAATGCCTTAGATCCAGGATGGTTACGTACAGATATGGGCAGCCAAGATGCACCTAATCCGGTAGAAGCTGTTTTGCCAGGAGCACTAGTTCCTGCGTTCCTGGAGGAAGATGGTGTGAGTGGGGAGTCTTTCGAGGCCTTGGGGTAGCACCTCTAAAACTTCAACTTCTCTTCCTTATCCCAAAGTCCCCAATACGCTCCTACATCTCCTTCATCTCCTGTTTTCCAAGATTCATCAAAAGAGGAGAAGTAGAAAAGTTCTACGTCTTCGTTTTGAGCCCATTGCTGTGCATTGGCGAAGTATTTTAGGAAGTTGGGCATAGAAGCTTCCGAAGCTTCAAAAGCACCGCCAGCTGTTGGCCATCCTGTTTCAGTTATAATTACTTTCTTGCCATTTCCAGCTTTTACTGCTTGCTGGTACATTTCTTTCATATAGAGGAATGAGTAGTCTATATGACATCCTTCCCAGTACGGATAGCAGTTGGCCAATATCACATCGCAAGCCTCTGTTATTTGTGGTCTATCTGTAAATTCGTAATACGCATCTACATATCCTACAGGAGTGCCCGGTATTTGCTGCTTTACTTTATTTATATAATCTAGTAACTCGGCTTCCGTTAGTTCTTTTCTGTAGAGGACTTCATTGCCTACGGCTGCTATGTCTACATAGCCTTGTTTTGCTAAGTTTATGAGGCCTTCTATTTCCTCGGCATTGGTTTCCTTATCATCGCTTAGCCAAGCTCCTACGAGTGTTTTTATACCGTATTCTTTGGCTAGTGGCGGAATGAGCTCATTGCCTTCTGTGCACGAGAAAGTTCTAATCCATTGGGTATATGGTTTAAGAATTTCTAGTCTACGTCTTATCTGCTTTTCTGTGATTGGGTCTCCTGGCTTTTGCCCTTCTTCAAAAAGGCTAAAGCAGATTCCGTGCATTCCTTCATTTAGTAACTCTTTGGCTAGTATATCATAGTTGCTTGGAGCACTTCTGATAGCTTTTGCCGTTACTAGCGACATTAATTTTTCTTGACGTTTAGACATTGTTATTCTATTATAATTCTCCTCTTCTACTTACTAGTTCTTCCTTAATCTCTTCGGCTTTATCTTCATTAAGACTGTAGTTCCACATAACTAATATGGCTAATGCGGCGGTCACAGATGGTATCACTATATCTGCTATCCGCAAGTTGTTCATTGCTTCTACAGTTTGAGTAGCGGCTCCAGATTCAAAGCCTACCAGCTTAAGAACTAAACCTCCAAGAACCAATGCAATTGCTTGACCTAGTTTTACCATCCACCAATAAATAGCACCAAAAGTTCCTTCTCTACGAGGCATGCCATTTCTTAATTCGTCGAGATCGCATACGTCTGCAGTCATACTCATCATAAGTGTAAATAATCCGCCAAGTCCAAATGCCATAAATGGTATTGGCATAAATAGTAAATAGGGATTTGATGGGTCGAATGCCCACCATTTTAGAATATATCCAACCATAGAAATAGCTGTAGAGATGATGAATGCATTTCTTTTACCATATTTATTTGATATCAGAGTGACAATAGGAATAACTAAAAATGCCGTCATAATAGCAGTAACTGTAGAGAACCATGCAGGCCAATTGCCAGTGTCTTCATAGCTACCATTGTACATATAAAATACAATGATAAAAAAGCTAAAAGACGCAACGAGTTGAAATCCATTAAATACTAAGAAAGTAGCTCCGCACAGTTTAGTGAATGGCTTGTTTTTAAATACTTCAACTACACCTTTTGCTAAATCTGTCAAATTTGAAAACATGGTTTTAAATGTGATTTTTTTTCTATTCTCCATTGCAGAGTCGTCTATCCCTCTACAGAATATAGCTGGTATGACTCCTAAGGCTATGCATATTACTCCAACGACAATTGATAGTTTTCTAACTCCATTAGCCTGTAAGGCTTCCCGAGTGAGCTTCGAAGTAGCCTCCTCTTCTAAGCCTAGTCCGTTTATTTGACTTAACTCCTCAGCAGTCAACGGGAATATATCTGGCGAAGCTATGATTACCCAAAACCAAGGTACTATCATCCAAGCGACTTGACCAACCGTATTGGCAAAAGCCATAAGACGCGTACGCTCTTTGTAATCACTACTCATCTCGTAGCCCAATCCAATTAGCGGTGTAGCGTAAATAGTGTTACCTATCATAAAGACTAGTGACAGAATGAGGAAATACCAAAAGTTATAGTTTGCGGTGTTTTCTTTATCCATTTGCCATAGAATCGCAAAAAGAATCCCGCTTAGGATTGCCCCTGCAAAAATATATGGTCTTCTGCGGCCCCATCTTGATTTAGTATTATCTGTGATATAACCCATTATAGGGTCGGTAAGGGCATCAAATATGCGAGGAAGTCCACCAAGTAACCCGGCTACCAGAGGATCTAAGCCGAAAGCAGTGAGTAAAAAGAACATAAAGATACCCAGAGATCCTGGCAATAAATTTAGTACTAAATGGCCTGATCCAAAAGCCATCTTTTGGCCAAATGGTACTCTATTCCTTTGTATAGTTTTGCTCATAATATTTGGGTTTTAGTTTTGCACTACGATAGTCTGAATCGCTTGTGCCTCTATGTTTATCGTTTGGCTACTGCCAGTTAGTTCTAGTGTAAAGCTTTTAGCGGTCATTCCTTCATTAAAAACTACTATGGCTATAGTGCCATCTGGATTTTGTGCTGCTGTAGCTTGTAAATCTTTGTCATCATTCTCCATACCTATCCGTACCGCTCCTGGGCGTATAAACTTGCTAAAATGTGCCATCGTATAGTAGATAGGAGTGTAGTACACTTCGTCTGTTTCTATGTCTACCAGCACGGGTGCTACACACCAGTTCTCAAACCAGTTAGGTCCACCTTGTTTGTCTAGCACCATATTCCAGTCTATCCATCCGTCTACCCAATTATTTAAGCACCCTATGATGTCTCTCGCATAGCGATTAACAGGTGCATATTTTGGGTGAAGGTGTTTGTCTTTTTCTGATGCCCAGTCCCAACCCCAGTCTGTTGCTTCTTTGCTCCAGTACCATTTATCGTCCTTCCATTTAGGAACTTCAGAGTCCACACAACCTTCTGTTTCTATAAGGTACTTGTTTGGTGCTTTGTTGTGAGCGTACTGCAAATCTTCTGGGAATACTTCATACGTACTTTCATACCAATGTATAGCTGTTCCGCTGTAGTACTTAGATGATGCTTCGTCTTTGTACATTTCATCCACCCATTCTTTTATGCCTGCTCTGTTTTGGTCGTAGCCTAAAATTTTAACATCGTGACCGTCTTTTTCCAGTTGTGGTCCTAAGTACTCGCGTACAAAGTCCGTCATTTCTTTAGGAGAGAAGTGCATGCTTTCCCAGTTATTCCCATTGCCGTGAGGCTCATTAACTACGGTGAATCCCCAGATGTCTATTCCTTCTGCTTTGTAAGCGTCTATGTACTTGGAGTAGAAAAGTGCCCAAGGCTTATAGTATTTAGGTAGTAATTTTCCGCCTACGTGATGCTTGTTATCCTTCATCCACGGTGGAGCAGTCCACGGTGAGCTTATGATCTTAAATCCGTCTGTAGAGGTAGCCATAGCTTCTTTTATCATTGGGATAATGTCGTCTAGGTCTTCTTCTATAGTGAAGCTGTCCAGCTCCATATCATCTGCTACGGGAGCATAAAAATATTGACCAACAGAAAAATCACATGAGTTCATATGTGTACGAGTGAGTGAATATTTAGCACCTTCATCACTGAAGTAAGCATCTATCAACTCTTTGCGTTTAGCAGGACTTAGTCCGTTTAGCAAATGAGCACTAGACTCAGTAAACGATCCACCAAACCCTGTAATGATTTGAAATTTTTCTTCGGGTAAAATGCGAAGTACTGTAGCTGATTCATTTTTTGTGAATTCTGTTCTTTGCTCTAGTTTAGCTCCTGAAGCAGAGGTTTCGTATACGGTGACGTCTAGTTGTTTTTCTGTATTACAAGCCATTAGCATTATAGTAAAACTCAGTAAATATATAGTTAGGCTCTTCACTTTTAGTTTAACTGTTTTACAGGTGGAAGTTCTACGTCTTTTAGCAAAGAATCTAAGTTGCCTTCGTATGTCTTTATAATACTATTTCCATTTCTGGTTAAACCATCAAAAGCTTTTTGGTCGACCAAATCCCAAACGGCATACTTTGCTTCTCCATTTATTTTAAAGAGTCCAAAGTGATTTTCTGAACCACCTGGGTTTAGGGCATCTTTCCATTTTTCATTGAAAGCTTGAAAGTAAAAGCACGAAATGCCTTCTGCGTTTGTCCAATCTCTCATCATCTTATAGTATAGTCCTTCTTTATACTCATCACAAGCCTTGGATCCATTGGCACCATAAAAGTCTGCAGAGGCACTTGCCCAGCCAGATTCGCCTATGTGTATCTCTTTGGTACTATCTATGCCGTGTATGTATTTTGCAGAGCTATCATACTGCCCTTTGGCATAGGTTACAGACCTCTGCATTGCTCGCTTTACGATTTCCTTTTTACTCAAGTTTACTTCTTCAGTATCGGTCCCCCAAAACACGGGATGGTAGTGCGTATCGTGCATAGGATAGGTGTGCATAGAGACGTAATCTACGGCTTTTATTAGATTTTCTAAATCTTCACAGTGATATAGTGGATCTCCTCCGCCCCAAGAAGCGAAATTGTCTGAACTGGTAATCCATAGATCTTTATCTAGTTTGTTTGTTTTTTTAAGTTCTTGTAAGTGGTTCACCCATTTCAAGATCACATTAGGTTGTACAAAATAGCTTGCTGCCCATTTGACCATAGCCTCATTGCCCACTGCTATTATTTTAACAATATCGGGATACTTATTAGCTAGGTCAACTGCACGTTGTATTTCAGATGCGTTGGCCTCTTCATTTTCTGCATCGTGGTTTGGTTGTATATCTGTCCAAGCATTTTGGCAATCTATCCATACACCTAGCATTACATACATTTCAAAGTCTGTATCTTCGGCTTTTAGCTCGCTTATCGCTTGAAGTAAATTTGCAGCTTGCTTGTAATGTGTGTTATAGGTTCGAAAAACTTTTATATCCATAGCAGCCAATATTTTCATATCGTTTTTTAACTGAGGAATGGTAGGTTGTATATCCCTACTTATCTCTCGGTACCCACCGTAGCTTATTGCCAAATACTTGGGATTACCTAGTATTTCGGAGGCGGTTTTATTATTATTCATTTGTGATAGTTTATCGTTTTTTGTTTGGATGTTGCCACAAGCAGCAAATACAGTGGTTCCAATGAGTAGAAGAAGGCGATATAGGTTACTCATTTTCATCGCTAGTTTATTTTAAGATAGACTCATCTATGTATACTGTTATTAGTGCTACCTCTCCAGTTCTATTAAAGATATGAGCACTATGTTCAGCATCTAAATGAAGTGTATCACAGGTTATCGTACTGTCATCCTTTTTCGTTATTTCCATTCTACTTTCTGCAGCCAACCTATAGATGATAGGTACTTGACAGAAGGTGAAACAAAGTGAACCTATTTCTGGAGCAAACTTTTTATGCTCCTTTTGTATATTGACATAATGGAAATTACGAGCTTGTACAGTGAATTCATTTTTGCGTAGCAAACAAGGATTGAAGTACAGTTCTCCGTTATTTACTAAAACACCTAACTCGCCAAATCTGCTGAGGATGTCTTCTTTTACTTGACCCGTCATACCTGGCTGCTGAGCACCTTTACCTCCTGGGGTATGTGAATATGGATCGGTAGGAAATGCGCCGTAAAGTGCCGGCGACTTATGTACGCCTATACCTGCATTTATTTCGTAATAATGCTCTAGCAATCTGCCGATTATTTCATCAGTTTCTTCTCCATCTACTGCATTAAAACAAATTTCTTGTACTGCCAGTTGAAGTTTAGAAACCATGTGCCAGTATATTGATCCTAGACCTTCATAGCCATAAAATGTGCCAGACCTTCCTGTAAATGCTTTATGGTTAAATACTTTTTCGAAGATATTTAACACTGCCTTTTTTTCTTGGACTATAAGTTTGGAATACTTGGAAGTACTCATATCCTCTAAGGCCTTGCTTAAGTCAGCGGCATTTTTAAAATTACCATTGAAATGATACTCCCCTTTCACATCTTGGTCAACTAATGAATTATTACCATCAGCTAACATAGTACTGATAAGTTTAGAGCCCGTGACAGTTGCTTTTGGGATATTATTTTTTTCTAAGAACTTAGGTAGTTGCTTGTTTGGATAGAGCAAGTAACTGTATTGATCTGGACGGAAAAGATCACTTTTCTTCATACTATCCAAAAGCTTTAATGCTTTCTTAGGAGATAGATAACCGGAGCTAAGCACTGCCACTTGACCTTCTAGCATTTCACTTAGATAAGATATAGATACTTCCTTATCGTTCTCTATAGTCATTAGGTTATAAGCGTGGTATAGCTTGTCCTCTCGTTTGTTTGCTTTTATGGTATGCTCTATAAACTTGAGACTTAGGTTTATAAAACTTCTGAGGCGTCTATATGAAACAGTTCTTTTTTCACCCCAAAAAGCTTGCTTGTAGATGTGCTCTCGGTAGTCACTACCTGCCTGTCCTAGGCCATCTAGTATTTCCTTTCGTTGAGTATCATTTATATCCTCTTTTAGTAAATGTTTGTTATCCTCAAAAGTGGATTGTATCTTTTTGAAAAAGATAATTAGCTCGTTAGATAGTTCTACTCTCTCCTCGACAGGGTCTGTTATCTGTTTATCAAAGAAGATTAAAAATCTACGGAGGTAATACAGCGTAACCATGGATACTCCGTTGCCTACTAATGCGTTGTTAGCATCGTTCCATTCTGGGCGTTGCGTATTCATCCATATTCCACCTCCGGGTATAAAATTAGAAAGCTTAGCTAACACAGTAGCTAGTATTTTCTCTACGAAATTTACGGAGTAAATGTCATCGTGCTCATCTATGAGCAGCGAGGCATCCGAACCAAGTATTTCTCTGTTCTTTCTGATTTTAGCATCCAGTTTCTCATCAAACTGAATAGTATCTTTTGCATTTCTTAGGATGTCTTTGTAGCTTTTTATTTTATAAGGTACATTGGCATATACGAAGGAATCTTTATTAAAACTTTTACTTAGCTGACCGGGAAAGTATTTCTCATTAAGCTCTAGTAACTTAAGTAAGTATATGATTTGGTGATCTCCCCAATAGCCTATGTAAGACCACGGATTATCTGGTTCTACTGTTTCCCAGTCAAAACCACCTTTGGTCACTCTGTACGGATTGTATCCTTCGAAAGTAGTGGCATTTAAAAACTTGTGAATCATACTCTCCGTAAAAGCAGGATAGGAGAGGGCTAGTGCTTCCCAGTTTTGAAAGATATCTCTCCAGTTTCCTTCGTAGTCTAATATTTTAGAGCCGTCTATTTCGCTTCTTGTATTAATAGAAAACTTGTTCCAAGGTCTACTTGGGTCGCCGTGTCTTCTACTGAATTTTAGAGGCATGTACTCAGTGCAAAGCCTTTTAAAGTCCTTATCTGAGCTTTGATTTGCTATTTTTTTAAGGTCAAATGAGGTGAAGATGTCATCTAATCCATCTAGAAGATTCTTATGACTAGCGTATACTTTTTTATTAGCCGCTGCTAGGTAATTACTCAAATCCCATTTTTCTATTTGGTAATTGAAATCAAAAATACCTCCACGCATTATATTAAATAATGTGTTAGCAAAGTGACGCGTATCTCGGAATACGTCTGCAGAGAGTTGCATTCCATCAGAAGACGAGTTAAGTTCTATCAAAAGCTTAGAACCTAAGTTAATGTCCTTGTCTATCAGAGATTTTAGGTCCTTCTGATTATGGATGTAGTCCATGAGAGAAACCACAGCAGACTGGCTCTGATTTACATCTGCTACTATGGTCCATTCTGTTTTGGTAGCAGGAGCTAGTTCTAACGTAGTACTTAGGAAGTATGCTCCTTTTTCTGCTTTTATGTCCTCTTCTTGAGTTACTGATTTACCTTTTCTAAAGTTATTTAATTGAAGAGAAGATACCAAGTAGGTTGGGTTTTCTAATCCAAGTGACCAAGCTACGTTTGCTTTGAGTGCTTCACTCGGTTCTGCCTTATCTACTATGATAGCACTTAGAGCATATATGCCCATTCCAGAGTTTACATCTAACTCATTTCGTTTATATGCATCTACCAGATTACTCGCAGAGTTTTGTAAGTCACTACTCACACCATCTGGCATTATGTTTTGTATCCCGTCTAAAAGGGTGACAGATACATTGTTATCAGAAGTATTTTCTAAAGAAGACTTACGTACAAATCCGTAAATATTACTAGAGTTCCACTCATATCTAAATTTGAGTCCTAAATCATGGTTTATCTCTTCAAAAATTATTTTATTTCCTATTGCATTTTTGTATAGGTTTCTGGTTGTATTATTCAAACCAACATTACGCTCAGAGAACGGTTCCCACACTTTGGTCTCGCCATTTTGTTGTATTTGAAAAATAGACTTACTCCCTGTAGTATCAGAAGACTCGGTTATCTTATCGGCAGTATAGTAAGGGAAAAGTGGGTTTTCAGAGTTTTTACGCCCAGCACTTAATGCTCCATTGCTAGATATAAACATCCAGTGATGTGAGTCACTTACAATGCTCATAAAGAACGGTCGCATTCTGTTGTAGTTAGAAATGCAATAAAAGTTTTCGCCCTCTATTTTAAGTCTTTTTATATCAACGTTTGCGTCGTGCATCGGTTCAGAATGTGTTGCCATTTATATTGTTTAGTATTTGATTTTTATCTTGGAAGAATTTTAGCTTTTTCTATTGCTTCGTTAACTTTTATTTTAGAAAATGCTGCATTGAGTTGCTCTGGTCTTAGGTCTTTTTGATAGGGATTAAGTTGGTGTACTTCTTTTAGAACATAGTAGGCTGCTCTAGGAGTTACTAAGTAGGTGCCGTCTGAATTATTGAATCGTTTCGCACATACACCAAACCATTCCTCATTCATGTTATTCTGGCCTTTTACAAAGTCATTTTTGTATCCACCGTTAGACCAAGAAGCCGTGCTATCGTGCTTGTCTAGGTTTATGGTTTGTCCTGTTTTCCACCAGCCATCGCTCCATTGGAAGGTGAATCCTCCTATACAATTTTCGCTTTTGCCTTGGCCTGCGGCATTTTGATAAATCTCTTTCCAGTTGTCTAGCAGGTATTCTGCTTGCGAAGGTTGATCTTCTTGTTGGGTTCTACTATTAAAAGCATCACCACCAAATTCGGTGAACATCACGGGCTTGTTGTATTTCTTTTTTACTTCTTGGAATGCCTCTCCAAATGAAATTCCTCTGTATATGTTAATGCCAAGTACGTCTACATCTGGACATTCAGTTGCAATGAGATCAAGAAAACCTAAGTCTCCATTGCAGATAGCTATTTGATGTGTTGAGTCTACAGTTTTAATCAAAAGAGATGCTTTATTGAAAAGAGCATATAAATGGTGTGCTCTTTGGTCGGTGTTTTCCATTATTGGAATGTCTTCCGTCTCGCCACCTTCCCAGTATAGGCCATAGTTGTTCTCATTGCCGAGGAGGTACATGAGTAATCCTCGTGTATCTTTATACGTCTTTACTAGTGCTGCTATTTCTGTGAGTAATACCTTCTGAGAGAGCGAATCACCATAATCAGTAGTAGGGTTCCAATTCCCATCTAGCATAACACCGTAGCGACCAAAGGAATGGTTTAATACAGTGTAGATGCCATAGTTGTAATAGATGTATTCTATCCACTTAGCAGGAATGCCAGCATATATTCTAAGCGTATTTACACCTATGTTTTTTAGCCTAGTCATATCTTGGTCTAGTGCTATTTTGATGGTTTCCTCGGGCTGTAACCAAAGACTGTATGCGTAATTGGTGCCAATTGGAGAGTAGCTCCAGTTCATTCCTTTGAT
>Ga0307993_1000536_pt1 | contig 12910 bp, 10 predicted proteins | sample EllFjometagen260_FD_203163 | JGI IMG/M metagenome (GOLD analysis project Ga0307993, IMG submission 203163) | Marine microbial communities from Ellis Fjord, Antarctic Ocean - #260 | ecosystem: Environmental > Aquatic > Marine > Unclassified | place: Southern Ocean | collected 2014-11-02 | reverse complement strand
TTGGCACAATTAACCCCAGCTCTTCTGCAAGCGGAATAAAGGCATCTGGCGAAATCAATCCTTTGGTGGGATGGTTCCAACGAATCAGCGCCTCAAACCCCACCACTTTGCTATTTTTAAGGTTTATCTTAGGTTGGTAGTAAAGTTCAAATTGCCTATTGGCAATGGCTAACTTCAGATCGGCTTCCATCTCTAAGCGACCCATCAACGCTTTTGACATAGACGTACTGTAAATTTTAAAGGTATTTTTACCCGTCTCTTTTGCACAATACATTGCGGTATCGGCATTGCGGCTTAAGCGATCAATGCTTGTTCCGTGCTGAGGATAAAAGCTCACCCCCATGCTCATAGACAAATTAAAAACCCCTTCCTTAATAACAATTGGTGCTTGGAACGCCTGTAAAATCGATTTAAAAATGCGTTGAGCAGCTTGTTCATCCGCAAGGCTCTCAATAACCACGACAAACTCATCGCCCCCCACACGCGACAAAGAATCCTCTTTACGTACCCATTTCTGTAATCGGTCAGCAACCTCAATTAAAACCTTATCGCCAATGGCGTGTCCGTAACGATCATTAACAAACTTAAAGTCATCCAGGTCTATAAAGCAGACAGCGGCCATGGTGCCTTCACGCTCACAAACACGCATGGCATGCTCTAAATGGGTGTGCAACAAATTACGATTTATAAGTCCGGTTAACGGATCATGATGCGCTAAAAATTCCAGCTGATGTTTGGAGTCATTAAGCTCTGTGATATCAACCGCCGTCCCCAAAATTTGGGTGACTTTATTTTGTGCGTTGCGCACAAAAGGCGTGTCGTGACTTCTAAAAATGCGGTACTCGCCATTTTTATGCTTAACGCGACAATCAATCTCTCTGGTTTCACCGTCAGGCAGCTCGGTTAACCTAGCAAAATGCGCCTGTATTTTTTCAAGGTCATCAACATGAAACATTAAAAATTCGGTGAGTAAATTACCGCAAGCCTTAATCTCTTCTGGGGTATAGCCTAATAGATTAAAAATGGCGTTATTACAATAGACGTTTTGCTGGGTTTCTAAATCAAAAATATACACAAAAATAGGCGCTGAATTAACGACCTTATCAATAAAGTTCTTTTGCTCGTTGAGGGTGGCTAATGCAAGCTTGGATTCGGTAATGTCCTTATTCGTGCCTACCATTCTTACGGATTGGCCATTGGCATCGCGCGCGAGCACCGAGCCTTGAGAAAGCATCCAGCGGTAGGATTGGTCTTTAGCTTGAATTCTATATTCATGAACAAAAACCGGTTTAACACCGGCTAAATGCGCATTTAAATTCTTTAATAAGTCGGCAATATCATCAGGATGCACGCGTGCTTGAAATTCGGAAAAGCTCTCTCCAATCTCATTTTTAGCATCGCCAAGCATCGATATCCAATTCTCTGAACAGCGGTCATGTTGCGTATGAAAATTCCAATCCCATACACCATAACCGTCGTTATCCAGATTATTGATCCCCTGCTTATTGTCAGTTAAATGATCACTCACCGACCGATTCACCCATACGAGAATTTAACCTCTTAAAAACCAAAGGATATTAACTATAATCTACAATGAAAAATAAAGGCACCCAAGTATCTTTTTATGCGATACCAAGTTTAATGCCTAAAAAATCACACTCAGTATGACCTATTTTTAACACGTTGGTGCATCATAATCTTGAGGCTCATCGCTGTAAACGCAAACATTCCAATCGGCGGCTAAGCCATTTTCTGCCACACAATACGTATTAAAAAAATCTACAATTTCTTGACGTTGGCAGTGCGCTTCAAACGCGGCCATATTTGCCCAAACTTCGTTAAACACAATGGGAAAGCTTTGACCTTCTGCAAATGGACTTTTTATGTGACGGGTAACGGTATAACTTAAACATCCATCTTCTCTTAACGTATTAGGCTCTAAGTTTTGAAGGATTTTAAACAGTTCCGCTTCTTTACCCAGTTTGGGCTGAAACTGCGCTAAACAAAAGACTTTAGATGACATAACCGTGGGTGTCCGTATTAAAAAAGACAATCAGTGTAGCATCTCTGAACCTAAACAGAAAAGTTGAAAAATAAAACTGAGCAGGCCTGCTTGTATTCAGATTAACGGGGTAACCGTTTCTTAATCACCTAGATTAATCATCAATAACACGCTGTACTTTGCAAGAGAGACACCACAAATACTATAATATGCGTTTTATCGTGATTAGGCTTAACCACCATGACCGCTCGTCAATTGTTCCGAACGCTTCAACCTTTAGGCAAACTCCTTCTTCAAAACCCCAAATACATCCTTGTTGCCGTTTTAGTAGCAGGCCTATGGTTTGCTTACGAAAGCCTCATTGCGCGACCTGCTATGGTCTATATGGGCATTCCTAAATTGGCAGAAGCACCGGCAACCGGCAACTGGAGCCACATTCTGCGAAATGAGGGCTTTATGCTCGAATACTCAGAAAAACTTAAAAACCCTTTGTGGGTGAGCTATCAGGTTACCGAAAAAAAACAAAATTCTGGTAAGCGCCCAAGTGGCTTTTCTAAAGATTGGCGCTCTATTGCCAGTGTGTCGCATCAAGATTACACCGGCTCTGGGTACGACAGAGGCCATATGGCACCCAACTATGTCATAGCCAGTCGTTATGGTCGTAACGCACAATTAGAAACCTTTTTAATGACCAACATCACCCCCCAAAAGCCGAATCTTAATCAGAAATCTTGGCAGCGTTTAGAAGAAGTTATCGCCAATGACCTATCAGAATGGCACGGTGATTTCTGGGTCGTCACCGGCCCGATTTTTGATGAAAACCCTAAAACCCTTAAAAACAGCAGCGTGCCGATTCCCAAGGCGTTTTATAAAATTTTGATCAAACCCAGCTCGGTGGAGATGCCCGCTAAAACACTGGCGTTTGTGTTTCCGCAAAATGCCAAAGTGCGCGCGAGTTTAATGAGCTTTGTAACCACGGTGGATGACGTTGAGAAACAAACGGGCATCGATTTCTTTCACGAGCTGGACGATGAACTGGAAACACGCATTGAAAGCAGTCAAATACCAGAAGCTTGGCGTTTAAACGAAGTGGCCACGCGGCCATCACGCTACTAACTTACCGCGTTAATGCACCTTTAAAAAACTTAATAAACCTGAGACCCACGCCATGAAAGATGACATTTACGCCCACCAACATGAAGCCATTGGCGCTTTTCAATTTGACGAATCGGTTGTTGCGGTCTTTCCTGACATGATTCAACGCTCGGTTCCCGGGTATCAAACCATCTTAACGGGCATTGGCGAACTCACTGCGCGTTTTGCCCAACCCACAACCAACCTTTATGATTTAGGCTGTTCATTGGGTGCGGCCACCTTAACCATGCGCCGTAAACTGCCGTTTGATGATTGTAAAATCGTGGCCGTTGATAACTCACCCGCTATGATTCAACGCGCGGGCGAATATCTACACGCTTATCATTCGGATATTGAGGTGGCTTTACAATGTGCAGATATGACTGATATCGCCATTGAAAATGCCTCCGTGGTGGTGATTAATTTTACCTTGCAGTTTATTGACCCTGAACAACGTCAAACACTCCTTGAAAACATATACCAAGGTCTTAAACCGGGGGGCATCTTAATTCTCTCAGAAAAAATTCATTTTGAAGACAAGGCCTTACAATCGACCATTGATCACTTGCATCTGCAATTTAAGCGCGCCAATGGGTATTCTGAGTTAGAGATTAGTCAAAAACGCAGTTCGCTAGAAAATGTATTAATCAGTGACACCGCCGACTTTCATATAACACGCCTCAAAAACATGGGTTTTGATTCTGCGGGTATTTGGCTGCAAGCCTATAACTTTGCCTCATTTATTGCGATTAAGTCTTAGTCTTTTAGAGTCATTCGTTTTGCATAGTCAAACCGCACGCAAACTTAACAGGCCTGTCAAGTTTGCAAAGCCAATCCTCTGCGTTTCCGTATAATGTGCAAATTCAAAAAACTTTAATCATTCGTTAACAGATAGGTTCCACGTGAAACAGCATTACAACGCCTTTTGGGAAAAACTTGATGACCCACGTTTTGAAGAGTGGCAACAGCAACTCCCCGCACTCATTGATGACTCACTTCACCCAGAAGGCAATGGCAATTTACCGCGATGGTTAGCGGCACTTGACACCCTAAAAGACTTTGAGGGCAATCAACCGTCGGATTTAAGCCTGTCTGCCATTCAAACGGGTCTTGATACGCTAAACCCAGAAAACAAAACCAAACTAGAAACCGCGTTGCGACAACTGATGCCTTGGCGTAAAGGCCCGTTTGACATTCACGGGATTGAAATTGATACCGAGTGGCGCTCAGACTGGAAGTGGGATCGGGTATTACCGCATCTAAGTTCACTTAAAAACAGACGGGTTTTAGACATTGGTTGCGGAAGCGGTTATCACCTTTGGCGCATGGCCTGCGAACAGCCAGAAATTGCTATTGGCGTTGATCCAAGCCTGCTTTCAATGAGTCAGTTTCTGGCACTTAAACATTTTATTGGTGAAACCGTGCCCGCCTACTTTTTACCGTTAACCTTAGAGCAGTTGCCGGTTTCTAGAAAAGGCGGTGCGTTTGATACGGTTTTTTCGATGGGCGTGTTATATCATCGTCGCTCACCCATTGATCATATTTACGACCTTAAAAACCAACTGTTACCCGGTGGCGAACTCGTACTTGAAACTTTGGTAATACCCCAAGAACATGGTCAGCTATTGGTGCCAGAGGACCGTTATGCGCAAATGCGTAATGTCTGGTTTTTGCCCTCGGTTAAAGAGCTTACACGTTGGATAGAGCGTTGCGGTTTTCTAAATGTACGCTGCGTGGATTTAAACCAAACCACCATTGAAGAACAACGCACCACCGAGTGGATGAACTGGAACTCTTTAGAAACCTTTTTAGACCCAGAAGACCAAAATAAAACCATCGAAGGTTATCCTGCTCCATTGCGTGCCGTAATGGTCTGTAATAAACCACAATAGAACGCGTGAGCAGGCTAACGCCTATGCCATTTTTAACACTTAAAGTTATCTTTGAACTTATCCAGTATCGCTGTTACTTTGTCTTCATTTTTGATAAAAGCATTCACGCAGTCTGGATCAAAAAAAGTGCCTTTATTCTCATTAAGATAGTTCATAACGGCTTCCAAAGTCCAACCTTTGCGATAAACCCTATCTGAAATTAAAGCATCAAAATTATCCGCCACAGAGGCTATACGACCATAAATAGGTATATCGTTGCCTTTAAGTCCATTTGGATAGCCTGTGCCGTCATACTTTTCGTGATGCGTACCAATAATATCTTTTAATAAATCAATGTGATGAAAGGTATGAAAGTGAAAACTGGCGAGTATTTTATCCATCAATTTTAAGCCTTCATTAACATGCGTTTGCATAATGATGGTTTCAGCTTCTGTGTGTCTGCCTGGCTTCAATAATACGGAGTCAGGAATGGCAATTTTGCCAATGTCATGCAGCGGTGCATAACACCAAACATACTCTATTTGTTCATCGCTAATATTATATTTATCAGCGAGTTCTATAGCGATTAACTCCATAAAATAGGCCATTCTAATCAAATGTTGGCCCGTTTCTGAATCGCGTAAATTGGTAATTTCTTGTGTCGTGGTCATTAAGGCTACCAACGTTTTGACTGGCAACAGCTCCGACACCACTAAAGATTCAACGAGGTGAGAATACATGTCTAAACTCGCTAATAAGTCATCCGTAAAATAACTTAACGCATCGGCATCATAGAAAATAAACCCTTGTAGAGTATCGCCCAAATAAAAAGGTTGGGTATAACTGGATTTAAAGTGCTTACTTATGACTTGAGAATGTTCATTGTTGTGGTTTTGAAGAATGGTTAAATCTTGAACGAGCCTCGGTTCATTAAGCTCTGCGATTTTAACCAAAGAGGGAACAGAAGATAATTCAACCGAATAATGATCCAGCAGAACTTCTCCAATTTCCGATTTAATAAAGGTATGAATTAAATCGGTTTCATCATCATATAAAGCCACTGCAACTCGGCATAAACCTGGCCATTGTTTGCGCAAGGAACCATGCAGTTGGAAAAGTTCATCTGTTATTGAACGAAAGTTATGCTTCACAACAATATTCCATGAAAGAATTGTTTGTAATTTATATCATATAATACCTAGCCATATCATCTAAATGGCATGAGTCACCCCATTAATCTTACCGAGCTAATTTCACACGACACCTTTTTTAAACAGCCATAAAATATCAGCGGAGCCTGAAAATGAATTTATGTAAACACCCACTCTCATAATCACATAAGTGACAGCAGAACTAGCCTAGTTGAGAGTCAAAACGTTATAATGTTCAATCTGTTAGTTACCCTAACTTTTGTTAATCACTTTTGGTATATCAATATATGGACTCGAACACATCTTTAACCCGTCGTTTTCAAACACTGCAAGCACATATAAACGAACACATTATTGGGCAACCACACCTCACCCAACGTATGTTAATGGCCTTGCTATCAGACGGCCATATATTAGTTGAGGGCCCTCCTGGTCTTGCCAAAACCAAAGCGATTAAAACCTTAGCGGAATTAATTGAAGGCAGTTTTCATCGCATTCAATTTACCCCTGATTTATTGCCATCCGATATTACGGGAACTGAAATATTCAGACCTGAAACCGGCAGCTTTGAATTCCAGTCCGGGCCTATTTTCCATAACTTAATTTTAGCCGATGAAATTAACCGCGCGCCCGCCAAGGTTCAGTCAGCGTTACTCGAAGCCATGGCAGAAGGCCAAGTCAGCGTAGGTAAACACACCATACCGCTTGATAAATTATTTATGGTTATGGCCACCCAAAACCCGCTTGAACAAGAGGGCACCTACCCCCTTCCAGAAGCCCAACTTGACCGTTTTATTATGCACATTAATATCGGTTATCCATCGGCAGAGAGTGAGTTACAGATTCTAGAGCTCGTGGAAGGCGAAGAACGACAAGTCGGGTTTATTCAACCAGAAAACTTATCTCAACACGACCTGTTTACCGCCCGCGAAGAGGTTTTGAATTTGCACATGGCGGATGCGGTTAAAACGTATCTGGTCGAACTGGTTATGGCCACTCGTAACCCTCAAGCCTACAGTGCCGACTTGGCCAATAAAATTGAGTACGGTGTGAGCCCACGTGCCACCCTTGCGTTATCTCGCTGTGCCCGTGCCCACGCTTGGTTACAAGGTAAAGAGTTTGTGAGCCCCGATGATGTTCAAGCCGTAGTGCACGATGTCTTCCGTCACCGACTTCTGTTAAGTTTTGAAGCGGAAGCCGAGAGTTTAAATGCCGATCAAATTACCGATCAAATCTTAAGCTTTGTTCCGGTCGTTTAAATTGCTAAGCACCCACCTCGGAATCTATGATGCCTGAAACCGCAGCAGACAAACAGACACTTTATACCCACCTTAATGACTTGGTAGGCGCTCGGTTTCACGTGAAACATCGTAGCCTTGGCAGTCAACAAAAAGTCATGCAGCAAGTCAGTGGCGGTCATCACAGTTTGCGTAAAGGCAGCGGCATGACCTTTAGTGAAGTGCGTCAATATCAACCGGGCGATGATATTCGTCACATTGATTGGCGAGTCACCGCGCGTACTCAAAAAGCCCACACCAAGGTGTTTACTGAAGAGCACGAAAAGCCGGTTATTATTGTCGCCGAACAAACCCCCGCGCTTTTTTTTGGAAGCCAAGTGCAACTTAAAGTCGCTCAAGTGTTAAATGTAGCCGCCCTACTCGGGTGGTGCACCTTGCAACAAAATGACTTAATTGGCGGATTGGTTTTTAATGGTTCTCAACACGCTTGGATTGCACCCAAACGCCAACAAACTACGTTATTAAGCTGGTTTAACAAAGCATTAGTATTACAAAAAACACTGCAACAGCCCGGGTCTGCCAACCCACTCTACTGGCAACAGGCCTGCCAACAATTAATAAAAGTAGTTAAACCTGGCAGTAAAGTGTTTTTAATTGGCGACTTTCTTAACCTAAGTGAAGTGGCACAAAACCAGCTGAAAACCTTGCGTAAGCACAGTGAAATTACGGCTATTCATATCTATGATCCGTTAGAAAAGAATCTGCCTAAACTCGGTTGGTTGACGTTAACATCGAGCTGGGCAAGCGATCATTTATTGCCTATTAACAGCCTTAAAACCGACACCCGTCAACGCTATCAAGCACAATATCAGCAAGCTTGGGAGCAGGCACAACTCACGTTTAGAAACATGAAAATACCCCTCATTGAAATCTCTACCACCGACTCCGCCATTAACACGCTGATTACTCAACGTGTTGTGAAATAGGGGAACACTTATGAATGATTCATTAAGCGCCTTAAGCCAATTAAACGATATTCAGCTACCCGATCCCGTTGGTTGGTGGCCACTGGCATTTAGTTGGTGGGTGGTGATATTCAGTTTTACGGTTATTCTAGTTTCCGCTATTTGGTTCTATATGGATCGTCATAAACGCACCGCCTATCGCCGTGAAGCCGAATCCAAATTAAAAGCCATATTAAACGACCGTTCGCTCGATACTCAACAGCAAGTGCTGCACATTAATGCCTTATTAAAACAAGTGGCGATTACCGTTTACGGCCGCCAAAAAATAGCGGCCTTAAATGAGCAGGCCTGGTTAGCATTTTTAAAATCAACCACCAGTTTTATTGAACAACCCAGTGAATTAAATCCGTTATTAAAACAAGTGTACCAACCTATCGAAACATTAGATGAAGGCGAATTAAATCGCCGTTTAATCACTTGGCAAAGCTATGCCCATCAATGGATTAAAGGACATCATTTATAATGCAGTGGTTCGCAATTTGGCAAAATTTTGAGTTTTTATGGCCTTGGATGATTGCCTTTCTACCCTTGCCATGGATTGTTCGTTTGCTGGTTAAACCCATTAAACAAGAACAAAGCCCTTTATTGGCCCCGCAAATCATGCAACGTGTTTCTGAACCCCTTGCCAATGAACGGTTTATTGATCCAAGCCTGCAAAGCCGCAAAGTTCCGTTTCTGTTTGCGCTCTTGTGGTTACTGGTTATTCTTGCGGCTATGCGTCCTATCTGGTATCTCTCTCCCACCCCCTTTACCACCAGCGGTAAAGATATGATTTTAGCGGTTGACCTTTCAGGTTCCATGAAAAAAGCCGACATGTATTTGGGCGGCCACGATGTTGATCGTTTAACCGCGGTTAAATCGGTGGTATCTGAATTTATTGAAAAACGTCAAGGCGACCGCATGGGCTTAGTGGTGTTTGGTTCACAAGCCTTTTTACAAAGCCCTTTGACCTATGATTTATACACGGTTAAATCGCTGTTAAATGAATCTGAAATTGGCATGGCTGGCAACAATACCGCCATTGGTGACGCCATTGGCTTAACGCTTAAACACCGCAAAAAAAGCCAACAGAGTGAGTCCGTTTTAATTTTGCTCACCGATGGTTCCAACACCGATGGCGAGGTTGACCCAATAGAAGCCGCGGAGATGGCACAAAAAATGGGGCTTAAAATTTACACCATTGGCGTCGGTCGCATTGAACACCGCACAGGTTTAGATGCGTTTTTTAAGAGTGCTAAAAATGACATGGACACCGCCAGTTTGCAAAAAATAGCCGAACTCACCAATGGCCGATTCTTTTTAGCTAACGACACCAAACAGCTAAAACAAATTTATCAAGAGATTAACGCACTTGAATCGGTTGAGCATGAAGTAAACAGCTATCGATTACGCACCGAACTCTATGCCTGGCCACTGGGTACCGCGTTTGCATTAAGTGTGCTTTTGGCTTGGTTACAACTTCGTAAGGTGGGGATGTAGCATGGACATCAACTTTGAGTTTTTACGCCCATGGTGGTTGTTAGCGCTTGTTCCCGTGGTGTTAATCCTTTTGAAAGCATGGCAAATCAAAACCCACCAAGGCAGTTGGCAAAAAGTCATTGCACCCAAGTTTCAAAAACTGTTACTTGGCCGTGGGGCGCAGCCACAAAGCAAAATGAATGTGCGCCTGGCCATTTTAGGGTTGGGCTTAATTTGGTTATTAACCATTATCGCCTTAGCAGGGCCGAGTCTAAAATCGGTTAAATTACCGGCCGAAAAAACCCAACAAGGCAGCGTTATTATTCTAGATCTTTCGCTGTCAATGTTAGCTGACGATGTTATGCCCAATCGCATTAGTCGTGCCCGCTTTAAACTGATTGATCTATTAAAAAAACACCCTGAACAATCGATTGGTTTGATTGGCTATGCAGGCACCGCGCACAGCATCGCGCCTATCTCTGAAGACAACACAACGCTATTAGAGTTGTTGCCCGTTCTGAACCCGATGATTATGCCTGAATATGGCTCTAATCCATTACAGGCCATGCAACTTGCAGAAAAAATGTTTCAAGCATCACAGATTAATCAGGGGCACTTTATTTGGGTCACCGATGATATTGAACCCACTCAACGCAAAGCAATTCAGGCTTGGTTAAACAAACGTAATATTAGTTTGAGTATTTTAGCGGTCGGCACACAAGCAGGAGGCACCGTTAAAATTCCAAATTATGGCCTGCTTCGTGACCAAGACGAACAAATTATCACTCCCAAACTGCCTTATAAAGAGTTACAAACCTTAAGTAATGCAACCGGTGCCGCCTTAACCCCGTTAAAAGTGGATGACAGCGATTTGGCGCTCCTTATTCCCAGTAACTTAGCCGCCATTGCAGAACAGAAAAAACAGACATCAGAAAACAAAGAGGTACTGCACAAACTGGACGATGGCTCTGCCCTTATTTTACTTTTACTGCCTATGCTTGCCTTTGCCTATCGTCGCGGCTGGCTGTTTAGCGTAACCCTATTAATGTTTTTACCACTCGGCGCGCTCTACTCTCCCACTAGCTATGCCGAAAACACTCAGGCAACCGAAACCAAGCTGCCCGCCTTTACAGAGGTATTTGAAACCGGTGACCAACAAGGCTACAAAGCCTTCCAGAATAACGATTTGCAAGCCGCTGAAGCCCTATTTGAGTCCCCACAATGGCGAGCCAGTACACTTTACAGACTTGAAAAGTACCCCGAAGCGGCCGCCCAGTTTAAAAAAGATAAATCGGCAAAAGGTCATTACAATTTAGGCAATGCGCTTGCCAAACAAGGCAAACTGGAAGAGGCCAAACAGGCCTATGAACAAGCTTTAACCCAGCAGCCTGACTTTGCGGATGCACAAAGCAACCTGGCCTTAGTGGAGCAAATTTTAGAACAGCAAAAACAAAATAATGAACGTGCTTCAGGCGATTCAAAAGATGATGGTTCGGCCGAGTCTGAGAGTAAAGAGAATCAAAAAACCGAGCCTCAAAAGTCGGATGATGACCAACCAGCAAAAGACAACGAACCAGCCTCAGGTTCTTCAGGGGATTCTCAAGATAACGATCAACCATCCAATGATTCAACACCTGAAAAAAATGAAGCTGACTCGCAACAAACCACCGATTCGGCAGATAACGGTGAAGCCAAACAAGAACAAAAAGATGAAAAAGACCAAGCGGCTTCTGCAAAACTCGAAGGCGAATCAGGTAAAGACGGCCAGCAAGCCGATCCTGAAAATACTGACAGTAAGGGTAAACCAGGTGACGTACCACCTAGCCCTGACCAACCCAGTGCTGAACAAACCCCTAGTGGGTTAGCGGGCGAAGAACCAGAAAATAAAGCTGACAATAAACCCGAAAACGAAGAGCCCGCCAACGACTCAAAACCAGAACCGTTTGCACCCAGAGAGAACTTAGACGATCAACAAGACCCAACCAAACAAGATTTAACAGAGATTAAACAACAAGAACAACAACGTGCCACCGACAACTGGTTAAAACAGATACCAGACCAACCTGGTCTGTTTTTAAAACGTAAATTTGAATACCAATACCAACAACAAAACGGCACTCAAAAACCGTCATCCAAACCGGCAGAAAAAATATGGTAAAGCTCATGACACACTCAACGTTCCCTTACAACTTTGTGAAAGCCTTCGCTTTTTTGTGTGTATTTTCTCTAGGATTTGCCTTTTCAAGCCAAGGCATGGCCAACGCTATAAGCGTTGAAACAGATCGCCAAACGGTTGAATATGGCGATATTGTTACTCTAAAAATTACCGCCGATTTTCAAGTCAATGCCAAGGCTTTAGACCTGGATGTTTTAGAATCAGATTTTGAAGTCTTGGGCAGCCAACGCAGCAATAATATACAAATGATTAATGGCGATTTTCAGTCAAGCACCAACTGGGTGGTGCAACTGCTACCCAAGCGCGAAGGGAAATTAATTATTCCTGAATTTGAGCTAGAAGGCACTAAAAGTCTGCCGTACACACTCACCGTTACCCCCTATATCATTCAACATGAAGGCACCGCGTTAAAGCCCTTTTTTTTGGAATCGACCGTTGACCAAACCACCCCTTATATTCAAGAACAAGTGGTGTATACGTTGCGATTTTTCCACCAAGGTCGCTATGTGGATGGGATGATTCGCCCCCCTAAATTTGACAAAATGTTACTTGAACCCCTCAAAGAACAATCGGTTTATCAAAAAAAGATTCAGGGTAAAAACTACACCGTGTATGAATGGATTTATGCGCTTTACCCACAAAGCAGTGGTGAAATTAAAATTGACCCGCCCATTTTTAATGGTCGTATTCAATATGCGGGTCAATTAAGACCCATTAAAGAGTTTGCTAAAGGCATTACGCTTGATGTTATACCAGAGCCTGCGCTCTTCAAAGAACAAGCTACCAACACTTGGCTACCTGCAAAGTCACTTACCTTAGCTGAAACGTGGACACAACCAGCCGGAGACCTGATTC
>Ga0307993_1000533_pt1 | contig 12954 bp, 10 predicted proteins | sample EllFjometagen260_FD_203163 | JGI IMG/M metagenome (GOLD analysis project Ga0307993, IMG submission 203163) | Marine microbial communities from Ellis Fjord, Antarctic Ocean - #260 | ecosystem: Environmental > Aquatic > Marine > Unclassified | place: Southern Ocean | collected 2014-11-02 | reverse complement strand
AAAAAATTTAGTGTTTGGTGACGTCGGTTTGAAGCTTATGAACGCGCTCCTAATTGATTCGAAACAAATTTTTCGATTAAAACTATACCTTAAAAAAGCCGCCAAACGATCAGACGCTACGAAGAGGCGGGTATGGTTTCACGCCTTCCCGCATCTGCCCTTAAGCAAGAAAGCTAAAGGTAATAGGATGGGTAAAGGTGTGGGTAAGTTGGACCTTTGGTTTGTGCAGCTTAACGCCGGCATCTTCTTAGTAGAGTTTAAAAATTTACGTTTAGGGCGTTCCCACTTTTTCCTAAAGCAGGTTTCTCATCGCTTGCCGGGATTGTCGCAAGCCTACTACAAGCTGAACCGCACCTTAACCCTTACCGCGGCGCGCCGAGCGAACTGCTCTGCGGCCTTATTTCGGTAGCTTCTAGTGTTGTGGTACGGTTACATCTACTATATACTTTTCTTACTTCTCCTCTTCACCTTGGTTAGCTTCTTCTACAGGATCTTTTTACTAAATTTTTTTTTGAAAAATAACACGGTTTCGTTATCCACAAAACTCATACTACCCCTGCTTCTCGCGCTCTTTGCTCTAGTCTTCACCTTTCTTTATTCTGTCTTTGACCTGTATATAACTACCACCCCCCTGCTCCTGAAGTGTCACCTAAAGTGGGTAGCCTTTAGTTATACAACTGACTTGGCGATCTTTAACCTCCAACACACCCAGTTGCACTATACGGCTATATACCTCTTCCCCTTTATTTACATTTTCCTATTCGTTACGTTAATATCTTTACTCTTTTGCTTAGCCTATAATATTGCCGAAATTACTAGCTTTTTTTTTTACACGACCCTAATCCTAGTAGCTGGGTATACCCTATTCTTTACAGACTCCCTCACCCTGTTCTTCCTAGCTTACGAGCTTCTCCTGATACCCTCGTTCCTAATTCTGTATAACTTTGCAAAAACACGGCGGTGCGTTGAGGCCGCTTACCTAATGTTTTTTTGGACACAGTTCGGTGCGATGTTCCTAATCTTTAGTTTTTTGTACCTTTTTGCTGCGTGCAATACATCGACCTTCTCTTCCTTACTTGCTCTGCGGCTAACCCCTTTTGAAGTCAACTTCCTTTTTGCTTGCTGACTGGTAGGGTTTGGGGTTAAGCTACCAATCTGGCCTTTTTACGGGTGACTGCCCAAGGCGCACGTCGAGGCTTCGACAAACTTCTCTATATTTTTGAGCGGGGTTTTGGTTAAATTTGCCTTTTTTGGCTTACTCCGGTGCCTCGTAACAGTGCAGCTCGAACCCACCTTTTTGTACGTATACCCTTTTTTGCTCATAGGCATCACAGACGCGGTGTTCAAACTTTTTTATCAGATTGACCTAAAAAAGCTAGTCGCCTACTCGACCGTCGTCGAGATGCACTGGTTAACTTTATGCGTTATAAGTGGGCAGGGGCCTTTAGTTTTAGCGAGCGTCTCCATGCTTATAAGCCACGCCCTCCTTTCGACGAACTCGTTCCTTATTGTGGATGCCATAGGGCGGCGTTTTAAGACAAGACTCATTACAGAGCTTAGCGGCCTAAACTTCCTTACGCCCAAACTTTTTCTTGCGGGCCTTTTAAACCTCTTAGTTTTTCTCGGTTTTCCCGGATCTATCATGTTTATTTCCGAGATTTTATTCTTTTCGTTCTTCCTAGACACTTTCCCCCTACTAACTCTACCCTTGATCTTCCTTCTTTACCTTCTGGGCCCTACCTTTTTTTTTAGATCCTGGACTAACTTGCTGTTCGGCTCCTCCAATTTTTTAAGCAAGTCGTTACCGGCCGACCTATTATTAAAAGAAATGCTCCTCTACTTTGGGCTAGTCTTTCTTATGTTTTGGTTAGGTGTATCTTGGCAGTCCCTTATCTTTTAGATTTCCGCGACTTTGGCCTGTTTAGGACTGGCTTCACCCCTACAAGCACACCGGCGCAATAGGGTTTACACCAAAAGGTATACCTCGCGAACACCCGCCCTCCAGCAGCGCCCCCAAGTTAAAGGAATCATCACGAAAGTTACCACAATGTCACCTAAAAAGCCGAACTCTGCGATGCGTTTTATAGCTAAAGTGAGGCTAACGAATAGGCTACGGGTAACCGCTCGCGTACCCGGGATTGGCTACTTGTGCTCCAAATTTAACAGGGTTTTAATTAACGGGGGCCGAGCTAATGACTTACCCGGTGTTGGGTATACTATAATTCGAGGCGTAAAAGATTTCTCCCCCGTAATATATAAAAAAAGAAGGCGCTCTGTTTACGGTACGTCCCGTCCCGAGGGCCACACTAAGTATGTGAGGCGATCATTCCGCTTAACGTAACCCCCCTTTTTATACGAAAATTTTATCTAATCAGTTTACCATACAGTCGACCTCGTACCGAAGTTTGTTTACGGCCTCCTCCGAAAACATACTTAAAGGGACTACTTACATACGTGAGGACTGGAGCTTGCAAACCCGAAAGCGTCGTTCTATTTATTGGAGAAGAATTCATATTTTTTCCTGATTACACAAGTTCAACCTAATAGCTAACTGGGCGCGGGACTACAGGTACGCTAAAAGGCTAAGCAACTACCTGCTCCAGTCGACCCTTAGCCATATCAAACTTCTGCAGCCCAGCACCCAGCTTACTCCCGCCGCGGTACAGGCCGCGCCACGAGGAATCCCCGAGGCCTACAAGACGTTCCCAGCCTTTTTCCACCCCCGACTGTACGGCGTTTTCGGAAAAAGCTTCACCCCCAACCTAATAACCCTTCCGAGCTTACGTGAGCAACTAACCGACCTTTCCGATCAGCCGAGCCTACTCTACTCCCAGAAAACGCTCTATACTCACCAGAAGAGCTCTCTGCGACCCGCGCATGATTTCGCCTACCCCAACCCGCAGGACAGGACAGTTCTAGTTTACATCAAAGAGCTTTACGGCGTCTTTAAGCTGCTGACCCTAAATCAAGCCCTAAAGAAGACAGTTTAAGTATGTCGACCACTAAAAAAAAAAATACAACAAAGTTACCAAGATTTAACACCCCCTCCTTACGGAAGATACTGCGAGTAGTAAGGTCCGAACCCTTGGCCGATAGGGAGTACCCCGTTCAGGATAGAGTATCCGAGGTTCCTATAATATTCGCGAACTCCAGGGTCTGTATTTACAACGGAAGGGTCTGGAAAAAAAAAACACTCAGTAGCTGAGCCGTAGGTTTTAAATTTGGTGAGTTTTCCTTGACGAGGAGGACAGCCCTATATAAAGCTAAACAAAGAAGAAAGAAGAAGAAAAAGTAATGAAACTTGAATGAATCTCAACTAAGCTATTATCCATAATTTCTTGAGCGAGGTCGGGCTCGCTTTGACCGCTAACGTTCGGATTGGCGTGTTGCGCCGTAGAGATGATGCACGCGGCGATGAGTCGGTACGACATGGACCGCTTCGGTATCATCTTCCGGGCGTCCCCAAGACACTCGGACCTTATAATTGTAGCCGGCACATTGACCAACAAAATGGCACCTACTCTCAGAAAACTCTACGAGCAGCTCCCTGAACCGCGCTGAATTCTTTCTATGGGAAGTTGCGCAAACGGCGGCGGTTATTACCACTACTCTTATGCTGTGGTTCGAGGATGCGACCGCATAATCCCGGTCGATATCTATGTACCCGGGTGTCCACCTACAGCGGAAGCTTTACTCTTCGGCCTAATACAACTCCAAGGTAAGGTAGGTTTTCTCCTCTCAGACTTAAACATCGCAAATGAGTGATACGGCGGCGACCACCTTTAGCCCTCTCTGTTACTCGTTAAAGCGGCTAAAGTTTCGAACGCCTCCCGTTTTGTCCTCCAACCAAAACTAAACTTCCCTGCATTCAAAATACCTACCCCTTTAAGACTGTCCCTAAAGTCGGCTCTCGGTAGGACTGTTGGGGGTCAAATAGTTTGCCGTACGAAAGTATCGAGAAGATACCTCAAGTGCTTACCGAAGGCAAACTACAACTTTAGAAGTCTCTACTTCGGTTTCACCATCGGCTTCTACTGAAATACAGCGCAGACTAAGCTGTGAAGTTTACTTTACTCGCTGGGTGGTACACTACTTTTTTTACCTACTTCGACCAAGCTGAACTTGTTCTTCTTCACTTACCGAAAATCCTTTAACCCAAACTGCGCCCGGTACTTAAGTACCCCCTCTCTCTCCCAGTTGCGCCAGCTTAAGCCTCTTGCAGAGATTTCGAACATAGAGCCCCTCCCGGGGCGAGGTGCGGTCTATGTCAGAACCTCCGGTTCGCGGGCGGTCTTTATTAACTACACACTTACTAACCATACCGCGTTAGTTAAGCTACCTTCCGATGTACTTAAAGTTTTTGCCATCTACTCGCTAGCTCTTACAGGTCACATGTCGTTACCCGGGAAAAAAAACTGAAAGTCGACTCGGGCGGGGTTTTGGGTCTCTAAAGGGAAAAAACCTTTGGTTAGAGGAGTCGCAATGAATCCCGTGGACCACCCACACGGAGGCCGTACCAAATCCATACGTTACCCCCGAACTCCGTGAGGTAAAACTACCAAGTACAAGTAGTCTTTTAGTTGAAATTTGAACACGTTTTGCATACATACTGGGCAAACTACTTTCTTTACGGAGGACGTATAGAGCCTTTCCAAACAACGCTAAAGCTGCTATTTAGTAGGGTGGGAGGATTTGCTCAGCCGTTTCGAGCGTCCCTTATTAAACGCTTTGAGCTTAATTATTTTGTCAAATCCCAGAAGCGCTGCTTGTCCCTAAATCCGGCATCCCTAAACCAAGCCCTTAACATTTTTTTATCGCTAACTTCGACCGTCAACTACGCACTTACTGAGCTCTACAAGCTATCCGTCCTAAGACTTTACTTATTACGTACCAAACGCGGGCGTTTTCATGCGTTGGGAAAGCCCGTAAGAGGTCAGCGAACTTGATCCAATGCGTGAAACGCTTACACCGTCAATACCACTTTGCGTAATTACGTTAAGCAGCTTTTCAAAGCTTTAGACAAAGAAATCAAAGAAGAGAAAAGAGATTACAAGAAGATAACCCGAAAATACAAGAAGACTGCAAATGCGCCCACGTCGAAGAAAGAGGTGAATAAACTCTTACTCAAGTGATTTTAAAAGCATTTAGACTTCATCCGGTTACCTGCAAAGATAGACCTACCCCAGCTGAGCTTTTATTCCCTTATACAACGGGCGCTACCCTTATCACCCCACACACTAAAGTACTTCTTTAGTTGAGCGCTCCACCAGCTCGTAAGTACCCTAAGCTACCTAATACAGCACCTAAAGGCTTTATCCCTCTCAAAGTGTAAGGCAATAACCGCCCCCTCCATTTTTAGCAGAACTTTGAGGTACGTAAGGCGAGACTCCAGACCCTTTTGGCGTGGTAAGCGCTTTCCCTCCCTTTGCGGTTTTTTACGAAGCCGGAGCTCACCGATGCTTGAAGAAAAGGCGGCTTTACGGCCAGACTACACCTCCCCTAAGAGGGCTTACAGGAGCAGTTTAAGCTTGGTCGGTATACCCTTTTCCTACCTAAATTCGCAGAAAGACGGCTTTCGCCTAAAAATCCCAGCCATAGTTGCGCGGCAAGGACTTCCTGCGCGGTCGGGGAGTACCGCGCGGAAAAAGACGACCGTATACACTAACAGCCGTTCCCGCAAAAGGGCTACGAAGCCCCATTTCCGAGAAAGCTTTTTACCAAGACCTTACCTGTTCTTAGACTCTCCCGAGACGCACAAACCCCGGGTCCACCTAGTCCTTGAAATCCTCAGTAGCTTTAGGTTCGGAGGGGGAAAGCGGAAACAGGTACACTACCTTAATAGGCCGAACTTTCGGCAGTATTTGCGAGCACGGGTTGTTGCCGAAAAGCTAGGTCGTGTAAGCAGGTTCTCTACCCCACTCCGTAGAATCTCAAAGAGATACCTCCGGATGGTCAAAAAACTAAAACCCAAACCTCGCGCCCGAAACCTCTTTGTACGGGATCGGAGGGCTACCCCAAAAGTCCCCAAGCGAACGCGCCTATTAGGGCGTCGGGGGGTGCGCCGAAGGCAGTCACGCATCCTTACCTATAGGTTAGCCCGCTCTTTGCGGGCGAGGTCTTTAACTACTTGAGGGGTAAGAAGGCCTAAATTTGGGGCACTACGGTGGGGTAGGAGAACGGCCACAAGCGGTGGATACCCTATTCGCTACACTCCGCAACCCTTCCGGAGGCTCACTTTACGGCAGCGAAGGCGGGTGAAACGCTTTCTAGGCGGACGGGCAGGAGTCTTAAGTAGTAGCAACCACTTACGAGGGCGGAAGCTCAGGCGCAAGGGTCGAGGGCTGTTAAGGCGATTCTGGAGAGAGGCTTTTTCGCTAAAGATGCTGTTAAACCCCAAAACCCTTGCTAAGCGTACTACGCTTACCGGGAACACCTACACTGAGAGTAGGGCCGGTATACTTTATAAGGTGCAACCAAAACCCAGCTATCGGCCCGGCTTAACGGGAAAGTACCTTTTGGGGAGCTTAGGGGGTTTGGATCCCCGTGCTGGGACTGCTCTCAGCTCTTTCTGCGGGTATTTTTTCGCTTTGCCTGTAAGGCAGCACTTCTCGAGATTCACAGTAACTGAGTTTATAGTCTCAAATTATTCTTTTACCTCCTTTACGTCCATTAAGGAGTACTTTCTTCGAAGACATGATTCCCTGTTTCCGGGAGAAAGTACTTTAAGCAGGCCTACAGCCTTTTTGCGCGCTAGGCCGACCCTAGTACGGGACAAAATACCCGCTAAATGCCCAGAAATGCGGCATCTACTAACTTTACCACAACATTTAACAGCTAGAGGTATCGCTGAGCCTGTAACTGAGGGCACGCTCGCCGGCACCGGCCGTATCCGCTTTAAGCCCGGCTACTCGCGTATGTGGAGAAAGTCGAGGTCAGCCCTGAAATTCCTTTGGGGACTCACCTTCCTCTACCAGCACCCGCTAACCCGCTTTTTGGTTAAATTTTACAAAATGCGAAGAATTGGACTTATGCAGCTCTACGAGTTGAGACTGAGTAACATCCTCACTTATCTTCACTTCTCTCCGGACACCTCTACGAGTGCCTTATTCTGCGAGCACAACTTCGTGTTCCTTAACGGCAGGGCTTGCTTTAACTCGGACCTTCTCTTAGCGCCAAACGACCTAATCCAAATGGCGGTTACTTCCAAGTACTATATTGTGAGAAGACTTCTCGGCATAGCCCAAAAAAAAAAAGCCGCACGTCTGGGCGCCTTCCTGATGAAAAAAAAAAAAAAAATATTTAACCCGGCCTCGACCTTAATGACGACTAGATTCCCCAAATGACTTCTATCTCTGCTCTTCCACAGCTCCGACATTCCCAGGTATTTGGAGGCTGACTTCTTTACGCTAACTGCGCACTGTTTGTACCGGCCTTACTGCATCCAAGACTTCAGTGCAGTTACCTTAGAACTACACAAGTACGACATACTTAAGCTTTACAACTGAAAGTACATAACCTAACTACCTAACAAAGCATGCCCTGCTATAAAGTCGTCAATCTTTAATTTTTGACAACCAACCTTTCCACAAAATTCGCTATCCGAGAGATCCGTTAAGAGCTTTACCCTAAACTTCGGCCCGCAGCACCCTGCATCCCACGGGGTACTCCGGTTAGTTCTACAGCTCAACGGGGAGCTCGTAGAGAGAGCCGACCCGCATGTAGGTTTCCTACATCGTGGGACTGAAAAGCTGATTGAGAACAGGACTTACCTAAAGGCTTTGCCTTACTTCGATAGACTAGATTACGTTTCCATGATGACACAAGAGCACGCTTTTTGCCTAACAGTAGAAACGTTAACCAAATCCCTCTCCTACACTTCTTTGTATGCCCAGATTCGCGTTTTATTCGACGAGCTTACTCGGATTCTAAACCACCTTTTAGCCCTCTCTACGCACTCGTTGGATGTTGGTAATATGGCTCCCGTGTTTTGAGCTTTCGAAGAGCGAGAAAAGTTGATGGAGTTTTACGAAAGAGTTTCCGGGGCGCGGATGCATGCGGCTTTCTACAGACCCAGTGATCTCGACTGGACGGGGTTAAATTACCAGCTATTTCTTGACATTGCGTTATTTGCTCGAGACGCCTTTAAGTCCTTAACCGAGATCTTCACGGTTTTAGCTACTAACCGGATTTGAAGATCCCGTTTAGTAGGAATTGGGGCTGTAAGTTTCAAAGACGCAGTGCTACACGGACTAACTGGGCCGGTAGGGAAAGGGGCTGGGGCTCGGAAGGACATCCGATTTTTGAAGAGTGAGACGTACGCGCACTACTGGTTCCTGACAGTGCAGTCTTACTTGGGAAAAGAAGGGGACAGCTATGACCGTTTTTTAGTGCGTCTTCGGGAGATGTACGAAAGCACGAACATAGTTTTTCAGGTCTTGTCCAATATTGCTCATCTGTCTACTCCCGAGGATACAGCCAGCCCCGTAACTGACTATAAAGATAACTTAGTGAGCTTCTTCACTTTTTTTAATTTCTTGAATACGAAGCAAACAAACCGCCTCTCCCGTAACTCGAAGTACACGTCGATGGAAACGTTAATACGCCACTTCAAGTACTTTAGCGAAGGAACACTTGTGCCCAAAGGTTTTGCCTACCGAGCTGTCGAGGCCCCCAAGGGAGAGTTTGGGACGGCTATTATTTCTGACGGGTCCGCCCACCCCTACAGGTGTAAGATCAGAACCCCAGCCTACCACCATATGCAGGCTATGCCCCGGATGGTTCAGGGGCATTATTTCGCGGATTTAGTTACAGTATTAGGTTCTATAGACATAGTGTTTGGAGACGTTGACCGTTAGTGCTATGATACATAATCGATAGGCAATATGAGTGGATTATGCTTGATAATTACAGGCGCCAGTTTTTCCTTAAATACGAGTTCGAAAAATCCGTTTTAAAGGGTATAACCAAAAACTACTACCTCCCCCACCAAACTAGGCTGCTAGCGCAAACCAGATTAGCGCTTCTACCCAAAGTAGCAGCAACGAATAAGCACAGAAATCGTTGTGTACGCTCAGGACGTAAACACAACGTTCTAAAAAAAATGCAGTACTCACGTTTTATCTTTCGAGACGAAGCTTACTTAGGGCACTTACCTGGCGTAGCTCGCTTAAGCAGGTAGCACCCCCCCCCCTCCCACCCACCGCTTACTTGCTGCACTAAACCTCAAGCAGTTGTCTTGAATTGAGCTGTTGACGAAAATCTCTACTCACACATACTCTAAGCTAACCTTTTTCGCAGTACTACACCGTCCTTACCTTGTTCTCCCCCACTGCGGCCCGACGTTTGTCGGGACTAGTAGTACCCGCCCCCGCACCCTACTGTCTTTTCTTTTTGGGCCTCCTTATTCTGGCCTATTTTATGCTATCCCGGCGGGCCGTCCTCGGCATTCACCGAGCCTTTGGGCTGTACTCTCGCTACCCTTTTCCCGGAGCTTACTTATAGCTTTTATTGTATTAGCTTAGCGTTAGCTCTTTACTTCTTTCGTAACAGGGTTGCGTGCACTCTAGCCCTTCACCCCGACCAGTTTTCCAGCTTTTTGCGGTGGACTGTTCTCAGGGCTATAGCCTCTTACTGCGATACGCTCTGAGAGCACCCCCCCCCCCCTCTTTTTTTTTTGGGCGTGGGTACCCTTGCAGGTTTTACTCCGCCCCCTACTCTTCCTCGAGAGTCTCTCTACGTATTTCTCTAGAGGGCCCCAGAAAAGGATCCCCGCTAGGTGTACTTATCTACGACAACCTTTTTTACATATGTACGTGAGCTACGTTTCAGGCCTACCAACTTTGGTGGCTACTCGGATTCCTTTTAGAGACGTGAGGCCCAGCCCATAAGTACGCAACCCCGTACACCTTTGTCTTCACCGCGAAGATAGTTTTCTGCCTTACACTACTCATTCTTATACGGGGTGGCGTACCTCGGTACAGGTACGACATGCTGACTAAACTGGGCTGATTAAAATTTCTATGTTTTGTCATAGTAATTTTTGTACTAGCAGTTCTGCTAACCCTACTTTGATAACTATTCGTGGAGGCCCTCTGAGGTCCTTTATACGAAATTTTATACAGCCTGCACCCTGTTACCGCTCTGCTCTAGGAGGCTGCAAGTGAAGTACCTGTTACTACCCCCTACCTTCGTCCGCTTCCTCGCGTCTCAGGGGTGCCGGATAGCGTTCTTCCGTTGGAAGACGCTGGGGTATGCCGAAGCGCTCTGGTTTAACCTCGGCGCAAAGGTGTTAGTTTTCGGGAGCCGTACGTTTAGACGGGGGATAGTGTCAAATGGGAGCTAGCTTAATCGGTAAAGCGCTAAATTTTGGGTTTAGAGAGTGTAGGTTCGATTCCTACGTTCCCAGCCTTATTAACCTCCTCGCCCTCCCTTACAGCTATACACTAAACCACCTTAAAATCGCTATACGACGTAAAGCTTTTTACTTCCTTCTCTATAACACAAAAAAGGTAGTCAGATTTTTAAGGATTTTGCGGGAGTTGAATGTAATCCGAAGATTCCACACAACCCCCTCCGCACTCATTAAAGTTTTCCCAACCTATAGCAAAGAGGTAAACTCATCCTATATTCGCAACTACACGAGGTCTAAAAATCCTGTAGTATTGAGGTATAAGGCTCTCGCTTTACTCTCGAAGTTTTTCGGAAACTCGACTATCATTATACACTCCTCTCAGGGGTTGCTTACACATAGAGAAGCTTTAGAGCAGGCAACGGGAGGGATACTAGTTTGTATCATTGCGTAAGTCCACCCGTGCCTTGCATTAACTTTAAGACTCGTTTCATACAGCTAAACTTCTACTCGATGCCAACTTCAGTTTTATTCGTAGTCCGAAAAAGGTTAAATTGCACATCAGCTTTCTGTGCTATCCTAGCTTACCTACTGTTCGCCCTTGTTTAAGGCCCTAACCCCCCCCTTTTTTTTTAGGGCGCTTTTCTTTAAAGCAGAGAAACTCCCGCTTAGCACATATTTTTTAACGTGATACTAGTACGTCTGCTCCGAAAAGTCCGCACAGAGATTTTAATTTTTTGGAATAGAAGGCTTAATTTTCCCCGGAGCTGGCCCTGAGCCCACTCCTTTCCTAAGGCCCCCCTAACTGGGCCTTTACTCGTTCGAACTAAAGCCCTTTTTGTAGCATGCGGTGGGTACTCCCCACCCCCCACCCATAACGCCCATTGGTCCACTCTTGCGATTTCAGGAAGCTATTTTTGAAGTACCGGATCCGCCCTAAAGCTCTTTTTGGTCAGTAAAGTTAAGGCGCTTGTGCTGTTTTTTCGTGACCTATGCCAACGAGTCTTTAGTGAAGGTTTTGTCTACCTGAGGGGACTTTTCTTAATTTTTTTCGCCGATGCCCTTATTGCGGACGATGAGCCTATCTGAGAGCCTCTAGAGTGGAGTTTGTTACAGTCGTGGATCTTGTTCATCTTCTTATTTGCTTGGATCGCGGAAAACCTAGTAGTTAGTCGTTACGGGAGTTACACTGGTCGTGATAAACGAATTTGGTTCTCTTGGTACAAGACCTTCTGATTGCTGAAATTTTGGTACCTGTTTACTATGGTGATAGCGATACTCTTCGTGATGGTACCCTACTACTATGAGATAAACTACTTTATGTCCTTAACCGCTTCGTGGTGAAATTGGTATTCACGCGTTTTCTTTTTCCAGTTCTTATCTTACTACCTTGTAACGCTCTTCTTGGCTTATCTACTCCATCTCAATCTGCGGCATTTTCAGTGGAAGAAGGTACTTTTTTTAGTGGTAATGATAAGCTTCTCTTTTTCCTACCTGCTTTACATACACTTCTTCATGGCCTTCTTTTCTTACTTCACGAATACAAACTGGTACAACCATACCCGGGTTTCTGACTACGTGCAGTTAAGCCACGAACCCGGTAAATGGGGCTGGGGGAATAAGAAGCGTGATCACTTCTCGTACCACAAGTCCAGTACCGTATTTTGGTTCAAGAATGACGGCCCTATGGCGGCGTCCTTTATCTTCCTCCACTTCCTCTTCTTACTTTCGTTAGTTATTACCTCTATTTATTGGGCCGTTTTAGTCCGACGTATTTACTGCACTAGCGAGTTTACCCACACCTACACTACCTACGCTGTCTCTTCCTTGCGGCAATTTTTTTACTTTTTTTTACTATTCTACCTTTTTATAGCCTTTAGTTTTGTACTCGCATACTGACGCTTCCCTATCGAGTTCTTGTGGTTACCCCAAGCAACTTCCCCTTCGACTGCGCTTATGCAGACGTGTGTAGACTACCCGTACTTCCTCTTCAAGCTCTTCTTCTAGTTTTGTGGCGTACTGCGGGGAGGAGAGGTGGGGACTGCTATTTGTCAAGGCTGCTAAGCTGATCAGTATGAGTCTCGCATTTCTGCCCATTACAGGCTGTGCAATCGCCACAGGCATAATATTTGGGGCATTGATCCGCGGGACTGCATACTCACCTGATCAGGAAGAGTCTATGTTCAATTACGCAGTCCTCGGATTCGCATTCGTGGAAACATTCGCGTTCATGCTTTTCGGGGCTGCAGGCGTAGCACTTTTCTTCTAAGTTAGGGGCCACGTGCACTTGAACATAGGCGTGGGGTCAGCTTAGCACGCCAGTTTTGACAATAACAAATAGGCCCACCACAGCCTACCGCAGTCTTTGGGTTAGCATTCGCAGAAACATCCACGTTCACGCTTTTCGGGGTTATAGAGGCGCGTTAGCGCCCTTTCCCTAATTAGAGTCGTGTGTATTTGGGCATGGGCTAGTCAGCCTCAGCAAGCCAGTTTCGGCAATAAAAGGCAGGTCTACCACCCCACGCAGCCTCTGGATTCGCATCCGTAGAAACATTCGCGTTCGTGCTTTTTGGAGCTAACAGTGCGGCCCCCGAAAAGCCGGACCG
>Ga0307993_1000531_pt1 | contig 12970 bp, 18 predicted proteins | sample EllFjometagen260_FD_203163 | JGI IMG/M metagenome (GOLD analysis project Ga0307993, IMG submission 203163) | Marine microbial communities from Ellis Fjord, Antarctic Ocean - #260 | ecosystem: Environmental > Aquatic > Marine > Unclassified | place: Southern Ocean | collected 2014-11-02 | reverse complement strand
GGAATGCCTCAAATGCCTAGTTTTAGTCAAGCAGAAGCCGCACAATCTGCTGATATTATAGGAGCTGGTGTAGCTCAAGCTAATGCAAATGCGGCCGCAGATCCAACTCAAGCATTGATTGGCGCAGGAGCTACTCTTGGTGCGGGATATCTAGCTGCAAATCCGTTTTAGGAGAATAAAAATGAATTTTACCCAACGGCAAATTTCTGATTACATGCGTCAAATGAAGCGGCAAGGCATGAATATGAATGGAGCCCCTATTACGATGGACTCACAAGTAAGCAAACTAACTAATGCTCCAGTGTCCTCTGGTATGGTTAGTGGATATGTAGATAAAGCAAAAGCTCAGTCAGAAAGAGAAAATGCTGAAGCTATGGCAAGGTCATTTAAAGGCCAAGAATCTAACATAACTTCACAGCGAGCTAGAGCAGCAGCATTGCGCGGTAAAGGTATGCCTCAAGCTAGAATGGTAGGACAAGGCAAGTGGGCTACGCTAACACAACCTAATTGGGGTGAAACACTAGAAGGCGTCACTAACAAGCTCGTAGGCGGCTATTTAGAGGGTCAGGCGATAAAAGATGCTGAACAGTTAGACGTAGATCAGACTGAGCAAGCTGGCTTGGTGTTGGCAACAGAAGCAGCAAAAGAGCAAGCAGCGTTAGCTTTAGATGCGTTTAATTTGAAAACTGATTATGACAGAGAAGATCAACGGTTTGTAGTAGAAGATAAACTTGACCAAGACAAACTAGGAATTTTAAGACGACAAGCGAAGGCAGCAGAATTAGAGGCATTCGCCAAAAGTGGAGGGGCATACCAAGGAACAGGAATAGAGGCCCAGCATTTAAACAATCTTAAAAAGTATAAAGATGACCCAACTAATCCATATTATATTGCAGCAGTACAGTGGTTAGAAAGGCCAAGAACAGTTACAGACGCAGCAGGAACTACTACAACAACACCAGGATATGATGTTGATCTTATGTTGGGGAAAAATATCTCAGATGGCCCCTCTAATTCAGTAGTTACTGAAAAGCCTACTACCGAAGCAAAAAAAGCGACAAATTACTCTGTGGGAGGAATGTTTGATTTGCATGCAAGAGAAGGAGCAAATTATATTCCTAATATTGTAGAAATAAGCGCAACGAAACTTGGAGAAGACATTATTGGCCCCGCAATAACTAGCTCGAAATTTAAGGCGCAAGGTGAAATAGCTTCTCAATGGAGTAGGTATAAAACGTTATTAATGTCAGGAAAAACTGCAAGAGCAGACGAGGTCATTGCTAACAAAAATGATTTCTTCCCAAAATTTGGTGATACCGAGGTAGATGTTGCACGAAAACAAAAGTCAAGAGAAGCAGAAATGGCAAGGGCTATTGAAGCGTTTGAGCTTAGAACAGGGAAAGATTTTAATGAAGATACTGTAATTGTTATAGAGCCTACAATATCTAACGTAAACTCAGAAAATATGACACCTGAACAAGAGAAAGAAGCTATTTATGCCAAGTTTCCAGCATTAAGGCCAGAAGACAATGATTGAATCACTCGCAACTATGACCGAAGAAGAGGCGAAAGCTAGATTAAGGCTTATAGAGTTAGATAACCTTAATGAAGCACCTTCTTATGCAATGAGATCAAGCGGTAATAACCCTATTGCTGAACCTGTTGATGAAACTGTTGTTGAAACTGTTGTTGAAGAGCCTGTTAACCCTAACGAGTATGCCGTTGGCGAAGTTCCTGTTACTGCTGGCTTGGTGAATACGTTGCGAGGTCTTGGCAGGGGCGCAATAGATAGCACAATAGATTTACCGAACCTTTTATCAGGTATGGCTGGGCCAGCGGTTACATGGGCCGGAGAAACATTATATGACGCACCAAATGACGCTGCAAGTTTAGCCAATATTACTAATCCGTTTGGAACAAATGTTTTGCCTATGACTTTAATGGCATTAGGCGATAAATTATCAAATGTTGGTGAAAGAACAAAACCATCTGAAGCTCCATTTATAGACAAACCTTTAGATTTTATTTCTAAAGAAGACCCAAATATACCTAAAGATTCATACTGGAATGCGCCCAGAAAAGGAGCAGAATGGGGCGTTGGAGGACTTTCTAACGCTTTAAGAAAAACTGCAAGAGTGTTGCCTGACATTGCAATGGGACTTGGAGCAACAGCAGGGGCCGCAATAGACACTGGATTAAGAAAAAATACAGAAATTGATACTCCGTTTGGCGAAATTGTAGGAGGTATAGGTGGTTTATTGGCTACAATAAAAGGCAGACCTAGAGCAATAGACGAAAGTGGAAAAGAAATTCCGCAAGCAGTATTGCGAGCATTAAAATACATGGATCAGAATTTTGTAGATACAAGTAACATGAGTAAAATAGATGCTAACAAAGCACAAGCAGCTGCAAGAGAGCAAAATTTTGCAGATGTTTCTTTGTCATTATCAGAAGGAGAAAAAGGAACGTTAGCAGATATTTTAAGAACTAAAGAAATTTCTAATATTGAATCTAGTTTAGCTGGAAATGCCAGTACAAGACAAAACTTAAGAGAAAAAAATCAAGAGCAATTAGATCAAGTCGTGGAAGAAGTGCGAAACAAAAGTCAATCAACAGGAGTGCCTGAGGCTTCTATTGCTTCTGCTGAAAGAGAAGTTATTGGCCTTACTCAAGCCATTGAAGCTAATGCAGTGCAAAAACAAATAGACATAGCTAACAGTAGAACACAAGAATTTGATGACATTTCTGCTTTACAGGCATCTTCTAATCAAAGAGCAACAGCGGCAGCAAATGAAAGAGAAGCGGCTAGAATAGCTTCAAGAGATAGTGAAGCATTATTAAAAACAGATTCTAGGGTAGATGAAACTGCTGTTTCTGTTCAAGATGAAATACTGGCGCAACAAGAAGCCTATAGAGCTAATATAGAAACTCCTGCGTATGCGCGATTTAAAAATGATTCTTCTAATATTCCTATGGAAACTATTGGAAGCGCAATAAACCGTTTTAGAAACCGTTTAGAAGAAACTGAAATAGCATATTTTGATCGTAAATTTAAATCTGACATAAATTTAATTGATTTAAATGCAGAAACAATAAGTCCTGACTCATTTATTACTTATTTGTCTGAGTTAAGAAAAGCAAGAAAAAACGCCAGCTCTGGAGATAACGCGGCAAGTTCTCCTACGTTAAGGCGAATGGATGAATTAATTGAAGAAATTGAATTGTCTGTAACATCTAATAGCCCTCTTTACCGAGAAGCAAAAGCAACAACAACAGAATTTTACAGAAGATTTGGAGACACAACTTTACAAAAAGCTCTTGCAGGAGAACCTGAATATTTTACTAGAAATATGGGCGGTCTTGCAGATGAATCTGGAGCAGTGGTTCCTCGGATTTTAAAAAACACAGGAATATCAACTACACCTCAGATGGTATTTGAGCAGTTGTCTAGTGTCGCAAGAAAAGAAGGCATAGATAATAAATTTTTAGTTAAGTATGGAGCTGCTATTGCAGACCTTTCTGAAGAACAGCAAGCACTTTTTAGAAATGCTGCTAATGACGCTGAAAATCTTAAACGATTAGAAACAGATGTGCCTGTAAAATTAAAAGCTGAAGATAACATTGCAACACAATTAGGAAAAGACGAAACAAAATTAACAAAAGCACTAGAAGATGAAGCCCAAATAGTTGCTACAGAAACAAAAGGATTAACAAATTCTGTTCAAGCTAGTTTGCTAGGAAGATATGTTGACAAGCCAGAGGTATTGTTGCGTGAATTAACGAGTGCAGACAATGTTACGGGTAACATTAGAAATTTAAAAGAGCTTAACAAAAGAATGATCGAACAAAATCAAGGAGCATCTTTTAGAGCCGATGTTACTCGGTATGCTCAAGAAGCATTGTTAAAAAACGACAAACAAGTTAGACGCATTTTAGAAGAATCCAATATTCTTACAAAAACAGAATTAGACAATATTGAAAGGTCTACTAATAAGTTAAAAAGCATAGAGCTTAGAAAAAATGCTGTTAGCTTTCACCTTACTCCAGACAAGAAAGGGGAAAGTTGGTGGAATGATCTTGTTAAGACTGGCGTAGTTATTACTGCCGTAAAAGCAAGTCCTGGAGGCAACGAATTAATTATTGCTGGAGCCGTGAGAAGGGCGGTAAACAGAATTTTTTCAAAAAATCCAGATGGAGCAGAAATAGCAGCATTAGAAGAGTTTTTTTTAAACCCTCAGTTATATATTGACGCAATTAGAAGAGCTAGAAATGCTGAAGAGATAACCACAGCATTTATATCAAGAATTAACGCTATGGCAAGCACTGCAAGAGCGCAAGAACGCTATCAACAAAACAACTAATTTAATGTATGGCTATTAAGCCGCAGGAGAATAAGTAATGCCACGCGATGCAGCAGGTTCATACAGTTTAGTAGCAGGAAACCCCGTTCTTAGTGGAACGGTTATATCGTCTAGCTGGGCGAATAACACACTCAATGATGTTAGCACGGCATTAACTGACTCTCTTGATCGCTATGGCAGGGGAGGCATGTTAGCTCCTTTTAGATTTGCTGATGGCACTAAGCTTTTACCTTCTGCTTCATTTGTAAACGAAATTTCCTCTGGCTTGTATAGGGACGATGGCGGTGATGTTCGTATGAGCGTTTTAGCTCAAGATGTTATGCGCTGGCAAATAAGTGGTGTTCAAATATGGAATAACACTTTATCGCAATGGTTTACCGTTATTACTGATGGTACTGCTGGGCGCGTTCCCGTAGATGCAGGAACAGTTGAGGGGCAGACGCTGTATTGGAAAGCTGCTGACAACAAATGGACTTATAACAGTGCTTTTAAAATCAATCCTACTGATGGAATCATAACCGTTGGAGTTGCAGCGCCAGGAACAGGCATTGAAGGCGGTCAGATTAACATATTGGCTAACGATGGTGGTCTTGGCTGGAGTTTTGACGTTACCGGAACAGAGCCTACTGCTCAAGGTAGACTATTTAACAGCAGCACTACTGCTGCTACTGATTTAGTTATAGGGCAGACAGGTGTTGGCAACACAGGCAGCATAGAATTTTATACCAGTGGTGTTAACAGAATAAAAATCAAGGATGACGGCTTAGTGGGTATAGGCACAGCAACACCTATTGAAAAGTTAGATGTTGATGGCGCTATTAGGTGGAATGGATCAAGCGCAGGATTTGCGACAACCACTAGCGTTGGTATGGCTGACTTCAACACTGGCGGCACTAGATTTGGTTCATTTGGTGCTGATGCCACTACTCGCGGAACCTTTGCTTTCTATCAAGCAGGACAAGACGATGCGATCTCTCAAGTCCCGCTAGTTATTGATGTAGACGGAAATGTAGGCATAGGGACTATTGCGCCTTTATTTAAAATGAGCGTTGAGGGAAATGTTGATAACTCTGCATCACTTATGGGATTATCTCCAAAAGTAAGCGTTTTAATAAGAAATACATCAGGAGCAACATTAGAGCAAAAAGCAGAATTACTATTTTCTCCTTCTAATAATGGGAGTACATTATTGCCGCCTACATCTGCCATTTCTGGAAGCTATGAAACTTTTGATGCTGGAGGTTTTAACGGAGGCGCTCTTTTATTTGGCACACAAACTAATGCTATTGAAGGCATAAAAGAGCGTATGCGAATAACAAATGATGGATATGTATTAATTGGAAGAACCGTTCCCGATCCGGATGGAGCAAGTTTAAGTCTTGGAATTACTATACAAGAAGACGGCTTTTTAACTATTACAGGAAGGCCTAATAGTGTTGTTGCCAGCTTTAACCGTAAATTAGGCGGGGGTACAGGAGGGGCGGTTATTCGCATACGAAATGAAGGCACTCTTGTGGGATCAATAAGCGTAAATGGTGCTGTTACATCGTATAACACATCCTCTGACTATCGGCTGAAAAAAAATGTAATGCCTATGACGGATGCTATCAACAGACTCAATCTTTTAAAGCCATGTAATTTTGACTGGGTATCCGATGGATTAAATGTTGACGGATTTATTGCTCACGAAGCTCAAGAGGTTATACCTGAATGTATATCTGGGATAAAAGATCAGGTTGACGAAAGCGGAAGCCCCGTAATGCAAGGCATAGATCAGTCTAAAATTGTTCCGCTAATAACCGCAGCATTGCAAGAACTTATTTCTAGAGTTGAAGCATTAGAAGCATGAGTATAACAACTACCATTATAGGTTCTCTGGTTAATCCTGTATCTGATCTATTGTCTGAGTTTATTGTGGATAAAGACAAGCAAGCTGAGATTGCGTATAAAATAGCAACTATGGCTGAAACTAATGCCCATTTACAGGTATTAGCTCAATTAGAGATTAACAAGGCAGAGGCTTCTAGTGAATCTTTGTTTAAAGGTGGTTGGCGCCCCGCTTGTGGGTGGCTCACGGTATTTGCACTGGGTATTAACTATGTTGTAATACCAATGGCAGGGCCAGTTGTAGAAGCTTATACCCCTATTAATATGGAACCACTCGATATGACAGTTATGCTGCCCTTATTAATGGGTATGTTAGGATTAACAACAGCAAGAACTATTGAAAAAACTAAAGGCGTTGCAGCTAATTAAGGGGAATTATTATGGGTGGCAAAAACAATCAAAGCAACCAAGGCGGTGCGGGGAGTAATCTTGAACTGTACGGTGGGAACCAAAATCAAACCCAACAAAATATGGGGCAAAAGAACAATGGAGCTGGAGGGCAGTATCCTCAACAGCAGCCTTCCGAATATAGGCAGCAAGAAAACAGACAAGGCATAGGCTATATGGGTGGTCAGGCTTTGGGAAACGATAATCCTGCAAACTGGAATCGACCCCCCATTACCGCAGGCACTGGCGGCCCTCTTATGATGCCACAGCGACCACCGCCACGACCCATGTACCCGAATCGACCACCACGAGCACCAATTCGTCCAACCGGGGACAACGGAAGTGCGGTACCGGGACGACCCATGTACCCGCCACGACCACAACGACCACCGGATGGTGATGGAGGGTACAACTCAGGAATTAATGGGGGATTGACGCGGGAGGAGTACGACAATTTTCCCAGCAGAGATGAGATGATGGAAAATGTGTCCAACAATGGCGGGATGGCGTATACAGGTGGTAGCCCTACTTTTGATGAAACTCAACCTACCGTAGGCACTGGCGGCCCTTTTATCACAGACAAGGGAGCTGTTGGAGCTACTAAACCTTGGCAACCTGGCCCTGAAAGCCCCAACAGAGCCGCATGGGATGAGGCAATTGCCAAAAAGATGTATGAAAACGCTTTCGCAGCAGGTGGATATAGTGAACAAGACATTATGCAAAATGCAATTGATGCAGGTATGATTTCACCCAAAACAAATCCAGAGTATTTTGACAAAAATGGCACATATAATCCAGTTCCTTATGAGTAATAACCTTTAATTAACTAAGGGTGAAATTTTGTGGAAAAAGGACGCAGGATGACTGACAAGGAAGGCATTGGGCATTTTGATATAACGCAAAGAAATGTCCGAGACATTGGTGAGATAAGAAGTGATATATCTGGCCTTAAAGTAGGAATGGATGCGCTGGGAGCTTCTCAAACTTCAGGGTTTGGCAGTCAATCTGTTGCTATGGAAAGGCTTAGTAAGCAGCTATCTCATTTTAGTCAACCTAAAGAAAAAAACTGGGCGCAAATTGGCAGTCTTATTGTTGCCGTTATTGTTGTCTTTGGCAGTATCTTTGGTTTTTTGTTTTATGCTCAAGCATCTAACACTCAATCTGTATCTGCTGCTTTGTTCCGGTTAGAAGATAGAATGCTTGCCAACAGTGCAAATCAAGAAGATTTGAATATGCAATTTATTAGCGGAGACTGTCATTGAGCTTATCTCCTCATTTTAAACGCCCTGAGTTTGCTTGTAAGTGTGAATGTGGTTTTGATACAGTTGACACTGTATTGCTAGAAGCCTTGGAAGCTATCAGAGGCCACTTTGAAGCCCCGGTAGTGATAACGTCAGGGTGTAGATGTATTGCTCACAATCATGCAGTGGGAGGCACTGAAAAGTCTCAGCATTTAAAGGGTAGGGCGGCAGACATTCAAGTAAAAGGAATTGAGCCAGAAAGAATTGCTAATTATGCAGAAGATTTGGGAATGTCAGTGGGCAGGTACAGCACCTTCACCCACATCGACTCCCGTAGTGGTGTTCCCGCTAAGTGGGGCTAATCCCCGCAAAAGCAGGGAATTGATTCGTCTTCACTAAAGTTAAAAAGATTAGGCTGATCTGTGGCGATTACTTTCATGTCAGAATAGCTAATCTGATCTTTCCTAAACCGTCCTCCAATCTTTTTTTCTTGAGCTGCCCACCAGTCTGATAGATCAGGATTTTCGCGCATAATAGAGGCTCTAATTTTTCGTCCTTTCAAAAAACACAAATCACAATTCGAGGCATTAGATGTGCCGTCTTGCATCATGGGAAGATTTAAGCCAAAGGGTTGAGATTCCCAAAAATCCCTAATTGTCTCTATACTTACACCATCGTCTGCAAGAGGAACAATATAATCATCTTTGATTTTCTGTTTTGCTACCCTGCGGGGTTCGTCTGCCCGAATGCCAACTGCTGTAATGAACTCTTTATGCCCTATTGATGTCATGTATTTCTGAATCGGTATGATCTTCAATTCCGTTGTGCAGAAACGCATTCTCGGGTTTGGCAGATAGTTTTTTTCCGTAGTCAGCAGATCAAACGGCTCGCCTTTTCTGCTGGCGGCTTTATAGTCCACAATTCGGGGTGGCAATTTGCGGCTGATAAATTCCAGCCATACAATATCCACACCCCAGTTGTCAGAGCAAGCCTGAACAAAATCTAACGTCTGGGGCATTTCTTTACCTGTATTTGCGAAGGTAACTACCGCTTCGTCAGGGAGCTTTCCGCCATTGGCCTCCAGCACCTTCCAAAGCATATACGCAGATGTTCGCCCACCGCTAAACGATATAGCGGTAGGCTCAGTGATTAAATAAGGATTTGTCATTTATTTTTATTCCTCAAGCTAAGTGGGGCCAGTAACCTCACTTAACAAGCCTAAATTGGCAGCCGCCTCTTGAGTGCGCTCTAGTTCCTCTGACAACCTTTTGATCTCAATAGTAGCTGCCTCATGGTATTGCAATAAAGTCTGCTTCCAGTTTACTGTCACACCATCATCTTCTGCCTGAATAGAGGCTAATATTACTTCATGTGCTGATTTTGGTTCGCTCATCTTATAATCCTATAGTTGATGTGTGGGAAAAGGACATGGATAGCCAGCCTGGACAACGATGATCTCTCCAGTCTTGCTGTTCTTACAGTATGCAACCTCTTGCGCGTGACACATAGAAGCCGTAGAAATGAATGTAATCAGTATAGCAAGTAACGCGTTTTGTTTACTCATGGGAATCCTGCTCCAAATGATTCGTGGTTAATAGTAAATTCATCTTTTTCACGCTGTCGTTCATTCATTTCATTAAGGGCATCAGCAATGGCTTCTAGGGCTTCAATAGCCCTATACACCAACACCTCCTCATCTTTTGTATCCATTAATTCCTTCTCCGTTTCTATGTGCCATTGATGATGACACTTTGAGCATAGCCACCTAACTACCATCGGCAATGAGTAATTATCATGGTGGCCGTGGATTCTTCCGCCACATCCACATTCACTGCATTCGTGGGATTTTTTAAGCCTCCCGTCACGAACTGCATTTCCAATTATTGTCGATGCTCCTTTTTTAATCGCATTTTTTGAAGCCCATTTGTTTTTACTCCTTTTTTGAGAGTCCTTGCCAGCCTTTGTTTTTGCGTAAGCTTCTCTTGCGGCAACTCTATGCGGCAATGCGTTTCTTTTTTTTTCGTACACAGGGTCAGTGCCTCTATCCCTGCTATCACGTTTTGCGCATTCCTTGCACTTCCCAAGCAAGCCATCTGCCATCTGTCTATTTTTATAGAACTCTGAACGGGGCTTTTCATCTCCACATTTAAAACAAGTTTTCATTAGCTACTCCTGTAAAGTTTCACTAACAGTAACCTACAAAGGAACTTTAATAAAGTCCCATTTTAGAAGGGAATATCATCCTCTGCGAAAGTAGAGGTATTCAAGGCTTTGTTAACCTCAACAATTCCCTGAGAATGTGCCTTGGCTTTAGCTTGGCTGTCTTCGGTATAAAAGACTTTGCAGTTACCCAGTATTGGGGTTCTCTCCGCGCCTTCTTCTCGTTCTTCTTTGGTTAGACTCTGACTGATAAAACCGTGGTTGTCATACTGATCAGCCTCATTTGTGTCAATAAAGGTCGTTAGATCCAAGTATGTGCCTTTCTTTCCCTGATACAATCGATCTTTAAGAATTTTTGTAACATCAATACTGATAGATACGCCTATTTTCATTACTTACCTCCAAATCGTTGACTACGGAATTTAAAATATTCTGCACGTTCTTGTTCAACAGCATCAAGCCTATCTTGATTTTCAATACAGGCTAGCTCCACCCAGCCTATTTGTTCATTCGTTAAATCTTTAGGGTAATAATTTCCGTCATTTGCTGTTTTTGTCATAAATGGCTTTTCATCATGCACACCTAATATCTCTACACCATCGTCAAAATCGTACTCAACAGTAATAGGCCAATCTGACCATTCTTGTGACGGTTTTGATTGACTACCTACACGCTGCAAGATTGTAGTTGTAAATTCAGTCATTACGCTTTCTCCCTAAAAAAATCATTATTGTCACAACAATCACAACGATACATAGCCATCACGTGAGAATTCGTCATGCGCGATCCCAGCTTGCTCCGTTAAGTTTTTCATTTGAAGATGCTCAATTTTAGTCATACCAGCATTTACTAGGTCTATGTTCTCAGGATCAAGCTCATCATAGATTTCGGCAATGGAATCACTAGAGTGATCGGCTATAGCCTCCTGTAAAGCCGCCACAGTCGTTTTAAGCTCAGAGTTGGCAGATTGTACCAGTTCTCTTACTTTGCTCTTGAGGGCCGTTATCTGGCCTTTGGGGGCAGAGTTGAATAAATCGTCCATAATATGCTGCTGATTAGCTTCAGTTAGTGCTTTATTAAACCGTTTGATTGCCCAGCCGTCACCGTTTGCTACCATCATATTGAATGATGCCAATTGCTCAGGCGTGTAAGTCTCTCCAACTGGAGCCGATTCTCCTGCAAAAATGTAATGACCTAGACCAAAGCCAACGGCACAGCATTTTACTAAGCAACGCATCCTGGCAGAGTTAATGTCAAAGGAATTGGGGTTTGATATGGCTTTATTGCGAAAATCTAGTACAGGAAGCCACATAATAGCTTCCTGATCGTCAATAATGACTGTCACTCTGACCTCCATCGAACCGTCAGCATAGTGTACGTCAGGTTCTAGGCGGTAATTGGCTAATGGGTAATTATCTTTAACCATAGCCCATGCCCAACTCCAACTTAAATAGTCAAAGCCACCTTTCTTATCAACGTGTTTTGAACAGTCGATTGCGCTTAATGTTGCCCAGACACTCATATTCTTTACTCGCTTTATAATTGAGGGGCCGTAGCCCCGATTGGTTTACTTAGCTTCAAGACCTGGAATGTTAGGCTTAACACCCTGTAGCTCTTGATACTTGAGTATTTTCCCGTAAGCAGCATTGATAGTGCTGGCTGCGCGATTAATTTCCTTTGCGGTGTTGATTTGAATGTTCTCTGCCTTCAGTGCGGCATAAAGTGCATTCTGTTCTTCGATCAGTTTATGGATATTCATATTTTATTTCCTCGGTTTATTAAACGATGTATCTTAAGTTGAACCCTTTTTAACTCTATCAACTCTTGGGGCGGGCTCTTCACCCCAAACCTTTCTCTGATTATTCGTCTGATATAGACATCAGCTATGTTATCTCTGTTATTTTGCGCTCTCTTATTACCCTCTGTTAAAGACCATGCTTTCTTTGAGATAAGCACAGCATCTTTGTTATTTTCCCGATATTTTTTGTTTCTCTGCGAAGCAAGTTCTGGGTTTTCTTTGTGCCACTTCCTCGACCTATCTATTAGTTTTCTTTTGTTTTTTTCGTAATAACCCAGATGATATTCAGCCATGTAAGATTTTCGATTATCTTTGTTTTCTTTGTCCCACTTTTCCCACGCTGCCCTTCTTTTCTCAGGATTTCTGATATGACGCTGGCGAGTAAGATGCTTATTGCAAAGCCCGTGACCTTTGTGTTTATTCTCGCACCCATCGACATCACAAGTTCTCATCATTATCAAAGTCTCTCATCTGCGACAGGGCTGTTAATGACTCTGCTTGTGCGTACTGCTGACCAAAAATCTCATTAAGATTGTTAATAGCACCCTCCAAAGTGTCACTTTCAGACACAATAGGGCGCAGCGGCCCCTGCTCAAAACACACCCAGCTCCCGTCCGCGTTGTTATGGGTAGTCATTTTCATTCTCCATGTCGTGGACATAAGCCAAAGCGTCAGTTAACAAATCTTCACCATTTTCTGTGACATGGTTTTCACATGCTTGCTTGATCAACTTAATTACTAAGCATCCAATCCGCGCCTGACTGAGCGTAATTGAATTAGATAGCGTCATGGCCCAGCCTTCTCCTTCAATAAGTTTGAAAGATTCAATGTCTTCCATTACTTTGTTGAAATCCAGAAACAACTTATTTTCTTGCTCACTAGTCGCATCGCACATTGCATCTATCCAAATGCGCGACAACACTTTTCTGTCGAACATGGCTTTTAAAAACAGAGCATTGCTCATCTCTTGCAGATCAATGTCGTCTTTTTTAAGACCATCGGCATACAACAAGTCAGCTAACTCTTTAGCGTCAAGCATATTTACTCTCCTCGGACTAAGTTTTGCCCAGCTTTCAACAAAAGCTGTTCGATTATTTCGCTATTGGTTGCCTGATTTGTTTTCCGAATCTTGTCTA
>Ga0307993_1000530_pt1 | contig 12974 bp, 6 predicted proteins | sample EllFjometagen260_FD_203163 | JGI IMG/M metagenome (GOLD analysis project Ga0307993, IMG submission 203163) | Marine microbial communities from Ellis Fjord, Antarctic Ocean - #260 | ecosystem: Environmental > Aquatic > Marine > Unclassified | place: Southern Ocean | collected 2014-11-02 | reverse complement strand
GAATTTCTGTTCAGGAAGTAACTCTATAGTAACCAAATTATCTAAAGATGGAAATTCTGTTAACTTTTTCAATTGATTACCACTTGCTGAAGTTTCATAAACCTCAACGTTTAATTGTTCTTGTTTAACAGTACAACTCATTATTATAAAAACTAAAAAAATGTATAAAAAAGACTTAACTATTTTCATGTATTAATTTTTAATTCTACTTGTGTGTATTTATTTCTTTTTCTGTTGGCGGCACTAATACATCTTTCATTAACGCCTCTTTATCTCCATTATATGTTTTGATAATGGCATTTCCATTTCTTGATAACCCTTTAAAAACTCCTTTATCAACCAAATCCCATAATGCATATTTTGCTTGACCTTGAATAGTAAATAAACCGAAATGGTTTTCAGATCCATTTGGGTTATTTGCATCTTTCCACTGCTCATTGAATGCCTCAAAATAAAAACAAGAAATTCCTTTTTCATTAGTCCAATCTCTCATAAATTTATGAAACACTGCTTCTTTATATTCATCTGTAGCTTTAGACCCTTCTGAACCATAAAAACTATTTGAAACTGTTGCCCATCCTGTTTCGCCTATATGAATTGGTTTATTTGCATCAATACTTTTCATATAATTTGATACACTTTCATATTGTGACTTCGCATATTCTAAAGAGCGCTCCATTGCTAAATCAATCTTTTTACGATCAGATAATTTATTATGTTTCTCAGGCACTCCCCAAAATACTGGATTATAATGTGTGTCGTGCATCGGGTAACTATGCATCGATATAAAATCTACAGCATGAATTAATTTATTTAAATCTTCAACATGATATTGAGTTTCTCCACCTCCCCAGGACGCAAAATTATCTGAACTTGTAATCCACAAATCTTTTGATAGTTTTCCTGATTTTTTTAAATCTTGTAAATAGTTTACCCATTTTAAAATTATTCCAGGTTGAACATAATAAAGAGCCTGCCATTTTACCATAGCCTCATTACCTACTGCAATTACTTTTACAATCTCTGGATATTGAATTGCTAACGCTACAGCGGTATCAATTTCTATTGCATTTGCTTCACTTTCTTGATTGTGATCCGGTACTTGTTCAGTAAATGCATTCTTACAATTAATCCACACTCCTAACATCACATACATTTCAAAACTTGGATCTTCTTTTTTTAATTCAGCAATAGCCTTTAATACATTTGATGCATGTGGCAAGTGAACTTTATAGGTACGTAGGATTCCAACACCCATAGCAGATAATAATTTCATATCTTCTTTGAGCTCATCAATTGTTGGTTCTATATCGTGGTCAACTTGCCTATATCCTCCATAAGACATTGCTAAGTAATTTGCATTACCTAAAATATCTTTTGCTTTTAAATTTAATTGTTTATTCACGGTATTTTGACTTTCTTTTTTAGCAGTGCTGCTACATGAAAATGCAAGCATTACTAAAAAAAAGCACACAATTATTTTCATCATATTTTTCATACACTTCTATTTATCTTTTTAATGACACAATAATTTGATCTATTTCTCCTGTTCTTTCAAAAACCCTTTTACTTGTTTCTAAATCTATAAGCAAACTATCAAACTCAATGATATTTGTATCTTTTAGAATTACTTGAATTCCATTTTGATTAGAAAGACTGTATATAATTGGAATTTGACAATAGGTAAAGCAAACTGAATCTTTTTCTAATTCAATTGCTTTCACTTTTTTATCTAAAGCAGTATATCTAAATGTTCTTGGTTTTTTAATAAATTCCTCTCCTCTTAATAATCTAGGGTTAAATTGTAACATCCCTTGCTTTACAAAAACACCTAATTCACCAAACCTACATAATACATCTTCTTTTACTTGACCTGTCATTCCAGGTTGTTGGGCACCTTTTCCTGCAGGTGTATGTGAATATGGGTCTGTAGGGAATGCTCCATACAATTCTGGTGATTTATGAACTCCTATTCCTTCGTTTATTTCATAATAATGGTCTAATAATTTCCCAACAGTAACTTCACTATCATTGTTTGTATCTGCTATAAAGCATGTTTCTTGAACACTTAATAATAGTTTGGAAACCATGTGCCAGTAAATAGAACCTAATCCTTCGTACCCAAAAAATGTTCCTGAACGCCCAGTAAAAGATTTATGATCAAACATATCTTCAAAAATTTCTAACAATAAGTTTCTCTCTTTTTCTATAAGTGATAGATATTTTTCTTCGGGTAAATTGGACAATGCTTCTTTTAAACTATTAGCGTTGTTAAAATTACTATTGAAATGATAATTACCTAAATCATCTTTTTGAACGATTTGAGTGTTACCGTCATTTAAAAGTTGTTTTAATAATTTAGATTTATTTACAGCACCTGATGGGATGTTATTTTTATCAACAAATCGAGATAATTCTTTATTTGGGTATAAAATATAACTGTATTGATCTGGTCTGAAAAGAGCGCTACTTCTTAGTGCGTCTAATAATTCTAATGATGATTCTCCTGAAATATAACCTGAACTCAAAACAGCTACTTGACCTTCAAGCATTTCTGGCAAATAGGAAACTGATATTTCAGAATCGTTTTCAACAGTCATTAAATTATAAGAGTGGAATAAATTATCTTCTCGTTTATTAGCATTAATTGTATGCTCTAAGTAGGCTTTAGAAACTTCAAAAAATTCTAATAAATCTTTCTTAGTTATTACACCTTTATCGCTGGTAAATCCGTTTTTATAAATAAAATTTCTATAGGTACTTCCAGCAGTTCCTAAACCATCTACTACTGTTTTTCTGTCTTTATTAGAGAATGAACCAGCAAGAATATGTTTATTTGCATTAAAAGTTGCTAACACTTCTTTAAAGAAGGTTGCCAGTTCAATTGATATCTCACAATCGCCTTCAGGCATTTTAACGACTACATCTTCAAAAAAGTTTAAAAAACGTCTTAGATAGTATAGAGTAACCATTGACACTCCATTACCCACTAGGGCATTGTTTGCGTCATTCCATTCTGGTCTTTGCGTATTAAGCCAGATACCTGCTTCTGGAATAAAGTTTGAAACTTTAGCTAATACTGTTGCTAATAATTTCTCAACCAAATTCACTTTATGAATAAAGAAATTTTCATCTCTTAATAATGCTCCATCTACTCCTAGTTCTGTTCTTTTTAGACGAATTCTTTCATCTAACTCTTCATCAAACTTAATAGTATCTTTTGGATTTACTAAGATGTCTTCATAACTTTTAATTTTATAAGGCACATTAGCATAAACGAAAATATCTCTGTTAAAATAACTTGCTAATTTATTTGGATAATGATCTTCTATAAATTCTAAAAACTTAAGCAAATAAATGATTTGATGATCTCCCCAATAACCAATATATGACCAAGGATTATCTTCTTCAACAGTTTCCCAGTCAAAGCCTCCTTTAGTAACTCTATATGGATTGTATCCATCAAAAGTAGAGGCGTTTAAAAACTTATGAATCATGCTTTCAATAAATTCTGGATATGAGTGTGCTAAGGCTTCCCAGTTTTGAAATATATCTCTCCAGTTTCCTTCGTAATCAAGAATTTTAGAACCGTCAACTTCACTTCGTGTATTTATTGAAAATTTGTTCCAAGGTCTACTTGGGTCTCCATGTCTTCTACTGAACTTTAATGGTAAGTATTCAAAGCATAGTCGCTTGAAATTTTTATCATCATCATTTTCAGCTATCTCTTTAATTATATTTAAATTAAATACAGTTGGCAATTTTGCCAAAATACCTCCTTTTTTCTTGAAGACTTTTTTGTTTGCGTTTGCAATATATTTAGTGAAATCATTTTTATCAATGTTATAATTATCATCGAAAATTCCACCTCTCATGATATTAAAAAGAGTGTTTGCAAAGTGTCTTGTATTTCTAAGCGTATTGGTACTTAACTGGATGGCATCTGAAGCACCTGCTAATTCTAATAAATGTTTTGTTCCCGCTTCAATATCTTCTTGAACTAAAACTATTAGATTAGATTCGTTTTTTATTTTTTCTGAAATTTCACAAATATCATTCATATTCTGATTAACATTTGCAATCAACATCCAACTGTTTTTTTGGTGTGTATCTAATTTCAATTTTGAAGAAACAAAATACGCTCCCTTTTCAGCTTTAATATCTATTTCTTGATGAATTTCTTTTCCTTTTCGAAAATTATTAAGTTGCAAAGAAGAAATTAAATAGGTAGGATTCTCTATTCCTAATGACCAAACAATGTTAGATTTTAAAGCTTCACTAGGTTCTGCTTTATCTACAATTATAGCACTTAAAGCAAAAATTCCTAAACCAGTATCTGCCTCTAACTCACTTTTTTTATAGGCATCCACTAAATTACTGCTTTCATTCTGAAAATCTGAACTAACTCCATAAGGCATAATGTTTTGTAAACCATCTAATACTGTTATAGATACTTCAGAATCACTATTGTTAATCAATGATGATTTTTTTACAAATCCAAATTGATTACTAGAACTCCACTGATATCTAAAAGTAATACCTAAATCTTCATTTACCTCTTCAAATATGAGTTTATTACCATAGTTGTTTTTGTAGAGGTTTCTTTTAATTTCATAAACACCTTGGTATCTATCTGAAAAAGGTTCCCATAAAAACGTTTTATTTTCTTTATGAACTTGAAGTATAGTTTTACTACCAGTAATTTCAGCAGATTCTGTAATTTTATCATCGGTATAATAAGGGAAGAGTGCATTTTCTGCATTTTTTCTTCCTGCTGATAAAGCTCCATTACTTGATATAAACATCCAATGATTTGAATTGCTTACAATACTCATAAAAAAGGGTCTCATTTTATTACTGTTTGAAATTTTGTAATAAATTTCACCTTCAAAAGTCATTTGCTCTCCTTTAATCTCGTTTTCATTAAATGAAGCAACTTTATTTCCTATATATATCTTATTCATTTCTAGTATAACACGTTAATAATTATTTAATACTTTAAAAGTATTTAAATTTAGTACGGTCTTAATTCAGTATAAATTAAGACCGTACATTATTAATAAACAAATTCAAATAATTTATCGTTTATATAATGGCTTATTAGTTTTAAATTAATTCTTTAATATTAATTAGATTATTGAATTGTTAAAGAAACATTATCTATATTAATAATCCCACCACAAGTTGCTGCACCACCACAAACTAATTCAAATAATAGTGATACTCCACCATCAACATTGCCTGCTGTAGTAAAAGTATAAGATCTCGGTGTCCAAGTAGTTACTACATTTGCATCACCAGCTATAAGCACATGTTGAGCTGCAGGTAATCCAGATCCATCTGCTGGTTCAGAAAAAGTAAATGCTTGAAAAACAGCTCCGTCTGCTAAAGGATTAGCAGCATCTGCTTTTATATCAAAACTAACAACATAAGTTGTATTAGGTAAAATAGTCCCAACACCAAATCTTTCTTGTTTTATACCAGGATTTGCTCCTTGAGCGGTTTGAATTTGACCAGAATTTGTACCTCCACCATTACTAACTGAAGTAGAAATTATAGTTGTACCTCCATTACTAGTGCCGCTATCAAACAATAGCCAACAGTCTCCATTTGCTTCAAAGTCTCCATCGGCAATAAACTGACCTGTTGGAGGTGTTGGGCAATTACCGCCACCGCCGCTGCCGCCAGTTCCATATAACTTTAAGTCATCAAAATAATATGTATCCGTGTTATTTTCATTTAAATCAAAGAACATTACAATTTTATTAAACTTATCACTGTCTACGGTAGAAAATGGAAATGTTAATTCTTCCCATCCGCTAGTTACCGATGTTGTTAACTCTTGTTCAACATTATTTCCTGGATTGCCTATCTCTTCTAGTTTAATTCTAACTTGTGTATCTGCTAGGCCTGACCAAACTTTAATTTTTAATCCTGTATTAGCATTAAAATCTAATTTAGCATCTAAATCTATTTGAGTATTATCCCATGGGTTGTTTCCTAATTTTGTAATCTGCCCTACTTTACATGAAGCATTTACTGCGTTATCAAAATCTGGATTATCGATCCAACTAAAATCTGCACCATCATTTATAAAACTAGCCGTAGGGTCTGCCATGAATGTTACATCTAAGTTAGAAGCACTTAAAGATTGTGTAGCGTCTGCTGTACAAGTAGTACCGCCGCCATTACCTGCACCATATAACATTAAATCATCAAAATAATATGTATCGGTATTGTTTGCATTTAAATCAAAGAACATTACAATTTTATCAAACTTATTACTATCTGCAGCTGTGAAAGGGAATGTTAATTCTTCCCAGCCGTTAGTAACAGATGTTGTTAAAAACTGTTCTACATTATTTCCTGGATTTCCTATTTCCTCAAGTTTAAGTCTAACTTCTGTATTGGCTACTGATGACCATACTTTTATTTTTAATCCTGTATTAGCATTAAAATCTAATTTAGCATCTAAATCTATTTGAGTATTATCCCATGGATTGTTTCCAAGTTTTGTAATCTGTCCTACTTTACATGAAGCATTTTCTGTGTTATCAAAATCTGGATTATCAATCCAACTAAAATCTGCACCATCATTTATAACATTCGGTGTTGGATCTGACATAAATGTTAAATTAAGGTTTGAAGCACTTAAAGACCCTTCTGTTTCGGCAACACAAGATATCGCTGAAACATTAACTGTTCTTTCAACTTGTATTGCTTCATTTCCCTGTGCGTCAGTTACATCATAAGTAATTATATATATGCCTTCTACAGATGTATCAACAGCATCTCCACCAACAACAATGTTTGCAGTAAGGTCTCCATCAACTTCATCAAGAGCTGTTGCTCCTGGATCTGTAAAAGGATCACCTAAAGTCATATTTATTGTTGAGTCTCCTATTAAGGTAATTAAGGGGATATCTTGATCTAAAAAAATTATTGTGTCTTGAAAAGCAGCTGAAGCTCCAGCAACATTGGTTGCGGTTAAGACTACTGTATATGCTCCAACTGCATACGTAAAAATTGGATTGTTTAAGTTAGATGTAGTTGCGGCTTGATCACCAAAACTCCACGTGTAACTATTTGCATTTTCAGATGTATTTATAAATGTAACTGTACGTGTATCTTCATCTATAGTATATGTAAAACCTGATGTAATTTGAGGTAAATGAGGTAAAATGACATTATCTTCGTCACATCCAACTAAGGATATAACTAATAGGAACATTACTATTTGCTTTGCATTTCTAATTAATTGTTTCATTGTCTGTTTTTTTAAAATTAATTGTTACTATTTTTATATACTCTTACATAATCTACAAGCATGTTTTGTGGGAATACTGTGGATGCATTTGGAGATCCTGGATATGATCCACCAACTGCGACATTTAATATGATATAAAAAGGACCATCATTAAATACCCATTCTCCTGTAACATCATCTGGTGTTATTTGATTGTATAATACATCATCTACGTAGTAGTTAATATAATTTTGGCCCCATTCTATTCCAAAAACGTGAAATCCGGTATCAAATCTATCATTTTGCAATTCATACGGTTTACCAATAGATTCACCTCCAGAATAACCTGGGCCATGAACGGTACCAAATATTTTAGTAGGTTCATCTCCTACATTTTCCATAATATCTATTTCTCCAATTTGTGGCCAAACTTCTGAACCATTAGAGTCGTCTCCCAACAACCAGAACGCTGGCCATATCCCTTGACCTGAAGGTAATTTTATTCGTGCTTCAAAACGCCCATGTGTTTGTTCAAATTTACCTTTGGTAATAATTCTTGCCGAAGTGTAAGAAGATCCATTAAACTCCTCATTTTTAGCCGAAATTACCAATAGTCCATTTTGTACTGTTGCATTTTCAGAACGGTCTGTATAGTATTCTAATTCGTTGTTACCCCAACCATTTGTTCCAGTCCCTATTTCGTGAGTCCAGTTTTCCGGATTAACAGTTCCTTCTGTATCAAACTCATCTTGCCATACTAATTCTGTAAAAGTTGCAACTGTTTGATTATCATCTGTCGCACAACTAGAAGTAACTAAAAGCGCTACCAATAGAAAAGACATAAACACAACGATTTTATTCATCTTTTTAATTTTTATTGTTTTATTCATCTTTTTAATTTTATACTTTTTTAATAATCTAACTTTCTCTTAATAGAAATAAATATTATCTAAATAAAAATTACTTAGTGTTGCAAAATTGATATTTTCATATATAATAAGCCCTAAGTGATCTCTGTTAGCTAAGGTTATTGGAAAATCAAATGAAATCCATGTGCCTGCTTCTACATCAGAGGCTGTGACAAATATTTGTTGCCTAGTATCATCTCCACCTCCATCAACTCCATCAGCTCCAAAATCTACAACCGAAATTAAAAAGTCAAATAATGATGGTAACTCATTCGGTATAAACATATCGACATGTAAATTAGATATGTTGGTCGCGTCAACAGTTGGGTTTGCAAACTGATTACCAACAAAATTAAAATCGGTATAACTTAAAATATTGTCTCCACCTATAACAAAATCGGCAGATAAGGTTGTTTGATAAGGCTCCCAAAAACCATTATAAAAGTCTACGGGTACATTCGTATAAGCATCAGAAAAAATAGATATCACATCTGCAGGATCTTGTGTAGGCGTTGGAGCAAAATTAAATTCTCCTAACACTTCTACAGATAATGATCCTGTTGCTTGTTCCCCTGCTAAAGAGGCCGTTATTACCGACGTACCAATTGAAATCATTTCAAATTCGCCAAAATCTCTAACTGCTACAATACTAGGTTCTGAAGAAGTCCAATCAAAATAACTTGATGCTGCAGTAACAGTTTGATCTACACCTGAAGGTAAATTAAACGTTACAGAAGGCGTTTCTACTACTCCACTGGTATCCAAAAAACCTTGAGAATTAACATCTCCACCTTCATATATTTTTGGTCTTGGAATTCCAATAGTTCCTAATTTTTCAAATTTTAAATCGTCAATCCAAAAAGCATAACCAAACCCACCTGTTTCTTGTGTTCCCGCAGAATACCAAAACATACCTCTTTCATCAAAAAGTTTAGAAGGGTCTGGTATTGGGATAATATATTTAGTCCAATTTGTACCAAAACTGGTATTTTGAATAGTAACCTGATATTTGTTTTCTAGAAAGTCTTGTCCAAAACCAAGTTCACCAATGTTAACCCCTTGTGAAGCCTTTGCCCAAAATGTTAATGCATCATATCCTGTTAGATCACGTCCAGCTCCATCAACTCTAAAAATAGCACCTGCATAATTACCTTCTGGGTCGTTTGCATTAGGTACATCAATACGCATAGAGGATTGACTTTCATAACCTTCATTATCATCTACCGTCCATGCTGTAAGTTTTGAACCTAAAAAAGGGAAGTAAAAGTCAGATCCTAAACCAATAGGTGAGTCTGTAAATACTTCAGCAGTATTGCCTAAAGTTGCAAATTCAACTTCATCAGACAAATCTCTTTCACAACTAACAGTTACTATAAAAATCAGTGCTAAGAAAAGTGTGTTCTTTGTATAAATAAATTTTAAATTTTTCATTTTTCTAATTTTTTATTTTCCTATGTTAATGTGTATGTATGTTCTAAGTTCCCACTCATTTCCATTACCAAACCCAACAGGGCTGAGAGTAGGGACAGGCGGGAATGTATTTGGCAGTACTGCATTAGGGCTATATCTAGGTGAATATTGATCCATAGTACGCCATGTTCCGCGGATTCCAACTTTAGTATCTGGTAAAATAAACCAGTCTGGTTTTCCAACAGATGTCGATAAGTCTAACATTAATTGTACTGGGTAAGTAAGGTTAAAATCACGATGGTAATCATATGGTCCCCAATCATTAATTTTAAAAGTATGTGTTAGTTTAAACTTATTATAGATAACTCTAATATCTCCACCAAAGCGTTCAATGGTTCTTTCATTACTTCCGTTTGATTGTGCATTACCCATATAAAGATTTGCAATTAATCCTAAATTTGGATTTACTTTAGATACAACTCTAGAATGTACCTCCCATAAATCTTTTGCAGGAGTTGAATTAGGAAATGCAAAAGTAGTACGATTTGCTAAAAACCCAATTGCCGCATCTTGTGTAGTTGGATGATGGCGAAAAACAAACCCTAAATTCATTGCAAATTTAGCGTCTTCTTGTCTATCATTATCCCATTCATACATCCAAGTTCCAGGAGTTGGATCATAAGTAAATAAAAGTTCTCCTGCTGTTGTTTCTCTGTTTGCTCTAACAATAAATGGGTCGTCTTGAATATTCCTTAATCTTCCAGGTCCTTGCACATCATTTGGCATAGCACCAACAATTGGTTTTTGCCATAAAAAGTTAGGTGCGATTTGAAAATCTCCTGTTGTATAAGTGAAACCGGTTAGAAAGTTAGTTTTGTTACCGCTCCCATTATCTTTAAGTTTCCATCCTGTAAAAGTTTGTGTTTGGTCTGCACCTCCATTTGCAACTAACCCCTGAACTGCTCCTTGCCCATACCAATTAATTGCCCCATTTTGATAGGTTATTTTTGCTTTTGCTCCCCAATTATCATCGGAGTTAATTTTATCCGTATAAATAATGTAGTTTCCTGAATCTCCTTCTGCAACTTGAAACTCTCTACCATTAAGAGGTTGACCCCCCCAAATACCACCAAGTTGAAAGCCAAAATCACCAAAGTCTCTTTCTACTGATAGTGTTACTCTACGCGTTTTAGGTTGTGGTATTGCAATTGAAGTAACCGCCTCTCCAACATCATCTATATCTTCATGGTAAATAGCACTAAAATCATAATGTCCAATTGTACGGTTGTACTTTAATAATACTGCAGGATTTGCTCCCCACCAAAGTTGCGGGCCAAATGCTGCTTTCAGGCCTTTTAATGCTCTTTTACCATCTACTTCAAAACCAAGTATTTCACCTTGGTAGATGTCTAGATTAGGTCCATAATTAGCTTCTGGATATAGACCAAATATATCACCTTCATAACCCCAATGATAATGACCCGTTCTATAAAAACCTCTCAAGTCAAAATCTTTAGCGTTCCATTCAAATTCAGCATTATAAACTTTAATTCTTTCAGGGTCTGTAACAGCAACATTACCATCATCTGTATTTACTGAAATAGGACGCCCTCTATTTTCATAAAAAATTTCATCAATAGGATTGTCTGCAACATTCCCAAGTATATTGAAATTTATATTTGCACGCATATTAGAAGTTGGATTTCCTTCAACACCAATAAAATAAGATTGCATGTGATCAAAACCAAGCTGATCTGGATAGCCTGATGCATCTGAGTCAACACTTCTTGGAGTAGTAATTAAATTACCTCCTGTATTGAAAGTTGTAAATTCAGCCCTCATATTACTAAATTTAATCTTCTCATTCCCTCCCATGGCTGCTTTATCCCCTCTTGCTCTTAAAACACCATCCATTAAATTAATATTTGAAAAATGGTTTGTAATAAAATCTGCATCGACTCCTTGTTCGTAGGGGTTTAATTGATGTGCTTCTTTTAATGAATAGTAAGCGGCTCTTGGGTATAAAGTATATAGACCTCTTTCATTATTTGGTCCTTTTGCACAGATACCAAACCACTCTTCATTCATGTTATTACTTCCGTTTTCTGTATCTAAATAATAACCTCCATTTGACCAAGAAGCTCCATTATCATGTACATCTAAATTTTTTGTTTGACCTAATTTCCACCATCCGTCACTAAACTGAAAGGTGAAACCACCTATTGAATTTCCAGCCTTTCCTAATCCAGCAGCATTTTGGTATATTTCTTTCCAGTTCTCAACCATAAAAAATGATTGCATTTTTTGATCCTCTTGATTACTTAATGCATTAAAAGCATCTGCTCCAAACTCTGTAAACATGATTGGCATATCCAATTCTTTTTTAACACGCTCAAATGCATCTCCAAAAGATTTACCTCTATACATGTTTGTCCCATAGATGTCAATGTTTTTACATTCTTCAGCAACAATATCTGCAAATAGCATATCACCATTACATATTGCTATTGGAAGAGATGAATTAATGCCCTTCATTTTAATGGCAGCATCATTCATCAATTTATACATAGGCCTGCCTCGTAATTCACCCATCGCTCTTTCTTTCTCTTTGTCATCTGGAAAATCTTCAGTTTCTGCACCTGCCCAGAAAAGGCCATAGTTATTTTCGTTTCCTAATAAGAACAATAATAATCCTGGTGTGTCTTTAAATTCTTCAGCCAATGAAGTAACTTCAGATATTAAAATATCTTGAGTTTTTTGATCTCTATAATCTGTAACAGGTGTCCAAACACCATCTATAGTTAAACCATATCTTCCAAATGGATGATTAACCATAGTATATATACCATAACTTTCGTAGATGTATTTTACCCATTTAGGTTGTACGCCGTTATACATTCTAACAGTATTTACACCCATGTTTTTTAATAGGCTCATTTCTGCATCTAATGCACCCCTAATAACATCATCTGATTGTTTCCATAAACTGTAGTTAAAATTAGTTCCAATTGGAAAATAATCCCAGTTCATACCGTTGATCATAAAATCTTCGCCATTGACAACTAATTTCATTCCGTCGTCATTTTTCAAAACAGAAACTTTATCTGCCTGAGCAAAAATTGATGTTACAAATAAGAAAAGTACTAGTCTTATAAAATTGTTTTTCATAATTCTATTAAATTTAAGTTTTTAATAATATTTCTAAAGATTACCTAAACAAGATGTTAATATTGAATAAAATAATTTAAAGGATTATTCTGATATATTAGTTTATCTAAAATTATATCATTTTTTTGAAAAATTAATAAAAAAAACCTCAACAATAAACATACATCATAAATTTTAAGGCATATCATTGAGTATCACTAACCTGTTGAGGCTAATTATTTTTTAATCTTGTGGAGACTTCA
>Ga0307993_1000528_pt1 | contig 12977 bp, 12 predicted proteins | sample EllFjometagen260_FD_203163 | JGI IMG/M metagenome (GOLD analysis project Ga0307993, IMG submission 203163) | Marine microbial communities from Ellis Fjord, Antarctic Ocean - #260 | ecosystem: Environmental > Aquatic > Marine > Unclassified | place: Southern Ocean | collected 2014-11-02 | reverse complement strand
TAAACTTTTAAAATCTGGCACACCTATACTAGGTACTGGTGGCAACATCAATAAAATTCTAAAGGTGCTCCGCAAACAACAAAGTGACTACGTTATCAATACAGCAGATTTGGCAGCCTTCAAAGCAGAACTAGATGCGGTAGACTATGACGAGCGTATCACGCGATTTGTTCTGAATCCGGACCGTGCAGATGTTATTATCCCTGCTTCTCAGATTTTTCTAACAGCGGCAGATTGGCTAGGTGCCGAGCAGATTTATATTCCAAAGGTGGGTCTCTCCGATGGAATAGCGAGAGCACTCTATAAGAAATACAAGGCTAGATAAACGTTTAATAAAGCCCACCCTACACTTTAGCAATAAAAACTTACCACATATCTTTAGCCGTAATCTGATTAATTTATAACTTTTGACAAGCTAAAATACATCTACCAAAGTAAGCGAAGGTGGTATTCTAGTTCCTATTTTTACGTATGCTCATAACTGCATTAACCCTTAGCATAATCTTGGAATAAAATCCCCAGATAAGTGAAACTATAAAGTACCGAGTGAAAAAATAATAAGTTGTGCAGACAAAGAATTAATCATCTTCGAAAAGACCGGACACTCTCCTATGAATAATGAGTGGGAAGCATATAAGCCTACAATCATCCAGTTCATAGAACGCTACAAATAAGAATACCTCCAGTATAAACCTGCACTCAAAACTAAACTAGGATTATCGCTGCTTGCGTTTTTTATTTTCAAAGTCATCTACTTCTCCCATCAGCTGCTTTGTACACCACTGAGAGACCTCTTCTATCACGATAACACATGTAAGCATTGACGCCTTAGTCGTTTTGATAAAAAACAACTGTAGCTGCTTGCTTACTGTTTTTACTTTAGCTGCTACTCCAGGTCCTCTACTACTTTTGGCTTTAGGTTTCGACTTAGAGACTCCTTCGTTGGACTTCTTTTCACTAGGTAATCTTAAGTCTTTGAACTCATCTACTTCTAGCTCCAACATAAAATAGTGAAACGCTTTTTTCAGTTTAGCCACCTGACTTTTCCATTGACTCACACTGCGGTTCTCACCTTTTACCCACTCTACTACTGCATTAAAAGTAGCTACTACCTCGTACATAAAGTACTGCTCTACTGTGATTTTTGCTTCCATTTTACTTAATCTTTACTTTATTTAACTCCTTAATCTGTGGCAATATTATTATCATAATACATTGATTTTATGATAATTAAGTAAAAACTGCACTGCTTAACTTTGCCGTAAAACACTTAAATCAAGCTAACTTAACTACTTGATTAAGCTTAATATTTTGCTTAATTTTATTACCTTCGTGAGTACTCACAGTGTTATTAAGCAGTAATATACCGCCTCAGCAGTTGCTAGCAGATTTCATATCTAGCTCATTAGCACAGGCACATCATATCTATTGCATAGCTCAATACGACAACGGCACTGTCCTCATTCAAACAGAAAAAGGGGAATACTCTAATTCACTTCCAGTTTCACTCTCCCACTTTTTAGCCACTAGCAATACGGGATGGTATGCTAGCAATGAAACTCCTTTTAGCAAGAAACAACAAATAGGTCAAACGCTGCTAGAGATGGAACTGGAGCGAGACTTTCTACTGCTCAGAAATATACAGGTAGAAGACTGCACGCTTTTCCTCTTGGTACAACTAACACCTTACGGACTAGCCAAAGACAAATACCTACTAGCAGCAGAAAAGAAACAGTTTGAACGAACGATACGCGGTTTTATAGATAGCCTACTTCATATTAGAACTCAAGACAAGGATATATTAAAAGACATAGCCAAGAGCAACCAGATGGCGACCGCGGAAATAGCCGAGACTAAGAAGCAGCTGAGCATTCAAAGTCAAAACTACGAACTAGCCATAAGCCAGTTTATACAACTAATAGTGAACAAGCTACAGAAAAAGTATACTGTAGAAATACGAATGAGTCGCGAGTTCGTAGATGAACTAAAAGAGTACAGACTACCCTTTGATCAACTAGAACCTAACCTAGAGCGACACGTACAGATAGAGCTAAACCTTGCCTTGATAAAAGAGGAGCGTGAAATACTGCTCACTCCTTCTCACCTAGTAAGTTTCACTAGCAGTTCTAAGTCCGTAGTTTATGCCAATGAGGATGAAATGCAACTAGGCAGATATGCTAAGACCTACAAACTACTAGACCGATATGAGGCTGCAGCTAACATAGCCCAAGAGAAAGGACTAAGTGTGATAGGTAAAAATATAGGAAATCACTGCTCACCTCCCGTGAGTAATGCCAGTATTACAGATGCTCTAAATAAACACGCCAAGAAGACTTTCGAACTCTTTGGTAAGTATCCAGACCGTTGGAATACCATTCGCCATAATTTCCGCTCGGTAGCCAATATCATAGAAAAGGAAACGGAACGCCGAAGGGATATAGCTTAGGTAGTCCAAACTATTTTCATCCCTCTTTATCGAGTTACTCTCATACATCAAACTACGATGTATATCTTTGAGCAGTTTTTAAGAAAAGAATGACACGTACAATAGAAAACTTAGTTTTCAAAGGTGGCGGAGTACTAGGCATAGCATACGCTGGAGCCATAGAGGCCTTAGAAAAAGAAGGTGTACTAAAGGATGTGAAACGAACAGCAGGAACATCTGCTGGTGCCGTATCTGCTGCACTTATTAGCCTAGGTTACTCCTCTAAAGAGATAGTAGAAGTACTAGGGAATACTAATTTTAAAAAGTTTCAAGATGATCTAAATCCACTGAAGCTTACCACTAAGTATGGTCTATATAGAGGAGAAAAACTCCTTACTTGGCTACAGGAAATCATAGAACAAAAGACTGGGAATAAGCACCTCACCTTTGCAGAGCTAGAAGACCAAGGATATAAAACGCTAAAAGTATTTGCTTCAGACCTGAACACTGCTACCCTTACAGAGTTCTCCTTAGAAAAGACACCAGACGTTAAAATAGCAGAAAGTATCCGTGCGAGCATGTCCATTCCTCTTTTCTTTGATGCGTGGAAATTTCCTGATGAAAAACCTAATAATCATATCTATGTAGATGGAGGAGTGCTCTATAACTACCCTATCACAGCCTTTGAAGACTTGGATAAGACACTTGGTTTTTTTTTAGACATCAATGAGGAAGATGACGGACTAGACTTCAATGATGTCAGCTCCTATCTAAAGCATCTCTTTCGCACAGTACTCAATGCTCAAGACGTAGATTTTTTTAAAACCTTAGAAAATGATAAAACTACGGTTATGATCAAAAACAAAGGAATAGCTATCACTAACTTTAGCTTAACCAAGGAGCAGCAAGACATTCTATACAAAGAAGGAAAGAACGCTACGCTCAATTATTTCAAATCCTTGAAGCAGGTTTAACACATTTTCGAAACAATACTCTATGGATGTACTTCACTGTAGTACATTCGCCAAAACGTATACAGATGAAAATTAACGGACACTCACACCTGCTGCCTTATCCTGAGCAAATACCCAAGTTCATGAAAGACAAAGAAATCTTTTGGATAGACAGTGACCGTAAGTTTATGCGACAAAAAAAGTGGTCTAGGCCTATCACTGCAGACAGTTTTTTCTTAAATGAAAAGCTCGAGTGGATGGATGAGAATAAGATAGACCACGCAGTAGTACTAAACTTATCACAGCTTTACGGTAATGGACTTACACAGAGCGATATGAAACAGGCATTGAGATTTCAAAATGATTTTAATGCCGAGGTACAAGCAGATAACAATGGAAAGTTTACTACAGGGTTTGTAATACATGCAGGTTTCGTAGAGGGTGCTTTATGGGAAATAGAGCGATGTGTAGAGAAACTAGGTATGAAAGTACTCTGCCTACCTACTCACTACCTCAATACTGCGGGTAAATGGAAAGGCATTTTCAATTCAGAAACGGAGCCTATACTAGAACTGGCAAATAAATACAAGCTAGCCATAGAGGTGCATCCGTATGATGGCGAGAAATTTATAAAACTAGAAGATACCTCTTGGAGATTTCACCTGATATGGATGCTAGCCCAATGTGCAGACTCCTACCACTTCTACACCCTCAATGGGTACTATGAGAAGTATCCCAATATACGAACTTGCTTTGCACACGGTGGGCAGCTTAATCATATCAATATTGGTAGAAGAACACAAGGTTTTGATGGTAGACCAGACCTTTTCGAAGGAATGGAGCGACCGAGAAAAGCCGTAGGACATCCTAATATTTACTTTGATACTTTAGTGCACGATACTATCTCATTTGAGGTAATGCTTAGAAGACAGCAATCTACAGATCAGATACTGATGGGATTAGACGACCCTTATCCTCTGGGTGAGATGGAAAGCGAAAAACAAAGTAGCTATCCCGGAAAACTGCTAGACCTAGCTCTAGAAGAAGGTCTGATAAACAATAAGCAGCACGCTGAAATATGGGAAAACAACGTGGTGAAATGGCTCTATGGAGACGACACACAATCATTTTACGATAGAATAAAGTCTTAAAAATATACATAAGACTATTCAGCGTGAATAACGCGAAGAAGTCTAGATGCATTTTTGTACAAAGAATAATATATGGCGGCACAACACATTGCAATCATCTACGGAGGAAAATCTACCGAACACGAGGTCTCTATTCGCTCTGCTAGAAACATAGCTGAAGCACTAGATAAGACTAAATATACGCTTAGCCCAATAGCTATAGCAAAAGACGGGAGTTGGTATGCCAAATCTCTAGAGGAGCTCAAGGCTGAGAATGTAGTTTTGCATTCTAAAAATAGACTCAGTCTGCTGCCTGGTGGCGATAGAGGTGTATTTATAAATCAAAGTACAAACGCAAAACTACCAAAACTAGCAGCCATATTTCCTATAGTTCACGGTACAGGTGGAGAAGACGGAAGTCTACAAGGTCTGCTAAAAACGATGAACATACCCTTCGTAGGATCAGGAGTGATAGGATCTGCTCTGTGCATAGACAAGGAAGTAGCCAAGCGAGTACTTAGCGAGGCTGGGATAGCCAACTGCAAGTTTTTAGCTTATCACGGCTCACAGCGAAACCAAATCACATACGAGAAGGCTCAAGCTGCTCTTGGAGTGCCGATGTACATTAAACCACCAAATCAGGGTTCGTCTATTGGGATAAGTAAGGTGACCACCAAGAGAGAATTTGACGTGGCTATAGACGAAGCTCTGAAATACGATAGAAAGGTACTCATAGAGCAAAGCATTGTAGGCCGTGAGATAGAATGTGCCGTATTGGGTAATGCAGATGTACACGCATCGCCTGTAGGTGAAGTAGTTACCAATCAAGATAACCATACTTTCTACGACTATGCAGCCAAGTACACAGACACCAATGGGTCTTTAACTATGATACCTGCACAAATAGACGAAGCCACGCAAAACCGTATCAGAGAAATAGCGATAAAAGCCTACAAAGTTCTGAACTGTGAAGGAATGGCACGTGTAGATATTTTTGTAACAGAAGCTGGAGATATCCTAGTAAACGAAGTAAATACGTTACCTGGTTTTACAGACATAAGCATGTATCCTAAACTATGGGAAGCTGACGGAATAGCCTACTCTGAGCTCATCACCAAGTTAATAGAACTTGCTATAGAACGAAGTAAAGAAGAGGATAAGATGCAGACTAGTGTGTAATAAAAGAAGGATAGAATGAATGCTAAAAGACCTCATCTCTAAACCCAATAACAAACAGACTATCCTTGAGATTATCGATTTGGTAGGCGATAGTCCCGAGTTATTTGCAGAGTTGATGGAGTGCTTTGTGAATGGAAGTAGCAGAGTATCGCAAACTACTAGCTGGGCACTGAGCCATATAGGTGAGAAAAAGCCAAAGTTGATTACCCCGTACCACGCTACCCTACTCACCCAACTACAAAATAGAACAAACCACGGTGCAGTTCGCAGAAACATAGTCCGCATCTACCAGACCTGCCCTATTCCCGAAGAGATAGAAGGCGAACTCTATGAGGCCTGTATGAGCTACGTTTTAGACCCCAAGGAAGCCATTGCCATCAAAGCATTTAGTATGACGGTATGCGAGCAGATAGCCCTGAAGTATACTGACCTAATACCTGAGCTTATAGATGCTATAAAAAGTGTAATACCCACTGGCAGTGCTGGTATACAAAACAGAGGTATGCACACCATCAATAGATTATCAAAAAAAAGAATCTCTCTAAACCTCAGTTCGATTATTGTTTTGGATTCAGAACATCTTTAAATAGTGAGTTTAGAGTAAAACTGTCTTACTTATCCTCTTTTGTTAAGGCATCCTTAAGTAATTTATCAATTGGCTCTGTTTCTCCAGCGTAAAGTAAAATTATCTTATCTAATAATGAAGCTAAATATTTTTAATTACTCCTAGTTAATTCGACAGAACCTGGTTTTAGGCTATACACATTTGCAAGGATATTTGAACAGATATATAATTTTCTTCATTGGAGAATGGAGTTATTCACCGATTAAAAAAACAAGAATATAAACAAAATGCCATCTTAATAAGATGGCATTTTGTTGTCTCACTAAAACAACTTGTTTTTAGCTTGTACATTTTGTTTTTGTTGTGATTTCTATTTTACAGTATCAAAAGGGTAACACAGGTTCTATTTGTCTCCTTTCACTAAAAACTAATCTATCCAACTATTATTTTATTTTATTTAAATAAAATAACTCTCTTATCCTCTTTTGTCTGGGCTTTTTTTAATAATTTATCTATTGGTTTTGTTTCTCCAGAATAAATAGAGATTATCTTGTCTAAGGACGAATCAATTTCTGTTAATTTCTGATCAACTCTTGTATAAAATTTAATAAAATAATCAATGCTTTCACCATTCTTGTAAACCCTTCCTTGGCGGTCACTTGATTCAGGAAACATTTTTGCATAGTCTGTTAAAATTTCTTTTAATATTATTTTAGATTCATTGTATATGTATTTAGTGGGCTTACTTCTATTCAAATTTTCAATTTGTTCTATCTTTAACTCAACTGATTTAACACGCTGTAGTCGATATTTAATTTTATTTAAATAAACTCTTCCTATCCTATTTAATCTCTTATCCAATGTATCTCTTGTCATATCGGAATAAAAAGTTCCTTTTTTACTGTGTACATTTCCATTGTATATACTTGTGGTAATCATTTCTCTTTCAAAGAGAACCCTATTATCAATCCTTTTCTGGATATAATTTTGCATAGCAACTTCAAGATCACTTAAACATCTTCTTGTGAAACTTTGATAATGGCTATAAAGTGGATTATTATGTAATTCAACCGTAGAGATTATTTCACCAAATTCTTTACCTAGATCTCCACTTAAATCCTTTGCCGAATATTTCTTCATTGAATTCAGAGCATCCCCAGTCATAAGATATTTAGTAAGAGAATCAGCCTTCGTTAATGAAATTTCAACTAAACTATCTAACTTTTCAAATTCGCCTGTTTTGAAATCTTCTTTATCCCATTTTTTGTGTGGCCCTGAGAGAAGTGCTTTTGTTCTGCCATACTTGTTAGCTGCATCAATAAATCTTCCGGCACTAAAATCTTTTTCAGCATTATCAGATATCGAATTTAAAGTATAATAAGTTTTTTTTTGAACAACCATATTAAGACCTCCAGGTATTGTATAGTTTTGAGCATATATTCCGTAAGTTAAATCACCTTTAATCTGTTTATATAGAAACCAGTCGCTTGACATCATATATTTAAAGTAATCATTGATATACTTAGTCACAAGATTCTTTTGGCCCTGATATTTTTCCAAAATAAAACCAGCATTTTCTTTTTCTTCCTGAGACATAGCTTTCACACTCAAATATCTTTGAAAATCTTGAGCATTTTCTTTTGCATAGATTGAAGTAGACCCATTAAGAATTTCTCCTGCTGCATTTCTCCCATTAAAATCGACCATGTACTTATCTTTATATACTATTTCTAATGATTGATTTTTGTCTATTAAGTTAATATTCCAAGTACCTATTGAATAACTATTTTGATCATAACTACCTTTTGCTTTGAACATAACGTCTTTTATATCAACTGCACCTGCAATTAAACCCTTTTTAAAATTCATACTTGCCGAAAAATCCCCTTGCGATGTATATTCACTCCAATAATATTTTCCAAATGAATATAGCTTTTTTCTCGCCTTATCTTTGTATACCTCAGTCCAATTCCCATCTGCTTCCCCATTTTTATAGTGAGACACTAAGCTTATTGATCCAGTATGATAATAAGAACCTAACTTATAGTCTTTCATAGTAATTTTATATGTCCAAGTTCCATTTTTAAGTCCTTTATCATAATTTCCGGTAATTATTTGAGTCAATCCTACATAATTCTCTTTGCCGATAAATTTAAAATTAAAAGCACCTTGTTTTAAATATTCTCGTGTCTTTGCGTCTTCATAATATTTGTAGGTTGCTGTCCCTTTCTGGTTTTTTCCGCTACTGTATGGACCAGAAAAAGATTTTAAAGTTTGGCCGTAAGAAACAGATATATTTATTAGACAAAATATAACAGCTGTAAACTTGATTGGCATTAATAAGTGTTTTTTTTTCATGTTTTTTAAGCTTAGTTTTAATTAGTGTAAAGAATTAATAAGTAGTATTTATATTACTTGAATACAACAGTACGTTTGTTTTCTTCAAATATTGGTACATAATTGATACATTTACAAAATGACTAATGAATTAAAAAAAAACGAATACCAACAAGTCCGGGGTTCAAATTAATACAAGTGGAGATTGAATATTACTTTCTGAGATTATTACGGAGAAAACTGGTGATTTTATAAGTTATAACACTTCAAGACGTTTATCCGCATCTACCAGACCTGCCCTATTCCCGAAGAGTTAGAAGGCGAACTCTATGAGGCCTGTATGAGCTACGTTTTAGACCCCAAGGAAGCCATTGCCATCAAAGCATTTAGTATGACGGTATGCGAGCAGATAGCCCTAAAGTATACTGACCTAATACCTGAGCTTATAGATGCTATAAAAAGTGTAGTACCCACTGGCAGTGCTGGTATAAAAAACAGAGGTATGCACACCATCAATAGATTATCAAAAAAACATCTCTTTAATGGTTTTTTAGATGTCAATCCGTCCAAAAATTTACAATCCATAGGCATCCTGTGTTTACATGTTATTATCTACTAGCAGTTGTGCTGAACTTACTAGTCTACTTTTGTTTCTATTAATAAAAACTAATATGAAAAAAAGTGTCTATTTCCTATTAATCGTATTCTTATCGTCTACAGTGGCTTGTGTGCCGGCTCGTAAGTTGGAAGAACTACAAGTTAAGTATGATACCCTACAAAGTGATTTTGATGCATTAGAAACACTTAAGGAGTACGTGGATAATCAATTGGCTTCGCTCAAAGCTCAATATATTGCTTTGGAAGCTGAGTATGAAACTACTAAAACTGAGTTTGGTAAACAAAAAGTAGATTATGAGCGTGCTCAAGAATCGTATAAACTATTGAACAAGAATTATAAGAGCTTAGTAAATAGTAACGAGAGTACTAAAAGAGACTTACGTTATGAGCTAGAAAGACTAGACAAACAACTGGATGAGAAAAAACGCGAATTGTTTGCTAAGGAAAGTAGGCTTACAGAGAAGGAGAATGAAACCACGAAGCTTAAAACTTCTTTAGATGCATTAGCAGTATCCCTAAAAGAAAGAGAGAAGCGAGTAAACGAACTTGAGGCTAAACTTGCTGCTCAAGAAAAAGCAGTATCTGACCTCAAGAATAATCTTACTGAGTCACTCAAAGGATACAAAAATAGCGGTATCAGCGTGGTAGAAAAGAACGGTAAAATCTATGTATCATTAGATAACAGCTTGTTATTTGCCTCTGGCAAAACAGATATAGATTGGAAAGGAAAAACTGCACTTTTGAAAGTTGCTGAGAGTTTAAAAGATTTAGAAGATTTTGATATAATGGTAGAGGGGCACACAGACAATCAGCCTATGAAATCTGCTACTATTGAAGATAACTGGGACCTGAGTGTACTCAGAGCTACATCTGTAGTGCGATACATGACCACAGAAGGAAAAATGGATCCTATCAAAATAATACCAAGTGGCCGCAGTAAGTATGTCCCTATGAATATTGCAGATACTAAAGACGCTAGAGCAGAAAATCGTAGGATAGAAATTATTCTATCCCCTAAACTAGATCATTTGATGGATATAATAAAGTAAAAATAAAAACATACATAAAGGGTTCACTGTATATCACAGTGAACCCTTTTTTGTTTTAGAAATAATTACTTCAGCTCAGAATAACTCCACAACCATTTTCCTTTTCTAAATAAGACTTTGGCCACTAATCCTATGAGAATAAAACCAACCAATGCTGCTATCCCAGTACCAGTGTACTCTCCAAGCTGACCTGCGGTGAGCCTGTTGATATTTGGCAATACTATTATCAGCACATTACATAAATTAACCCCCACACGAAGAGCTATCATTCCTACCAGGGCACAAATCCCCCAACAGAGAAAAGCAAAAACTTTATAAATGAATGAGTTTAGCACTGAACACCTACTTCTTCTGCCCTAGCAAATAAGCCTTCATAAACGGTTCTAAGTCACCATCCATTACTGCTTGTACATTACTGGTCTCTTCACCTGTGCGTACATCTTTTACAAGCTTATATGGGTGCATTACATAGTTCCGTATCTGACTGCCCCACTCTATTTTCATCTTACCGTTTTCTATATCTGCACGTGCATCTTTTTGCTTTCGTAGCTCTATGTCATACAGTTGAGACTTTAGCATTTTCATGGCTTCTTCTTTATTAGCTAGCTGTGAGCGAGCCTGGGAGCACACTACCATTATACCCGAAGGTTTGTGCGTCAGCTGTACTTTAGTCTCCACCTTGTTCACGTTTTGACCACCGGCTCCTCCACTTCTAGAGGTCTGCATATCTATATCTCCCCAGTTGAGCTCTATCTGTATGCTATCATCTACTAATGGATATATATAGGCTGATGCAAAACTCGTATGTCTCCGTGCACTGCTATCAAATGGTGATATTCTAACTAAACGATGCACTCCATTATCTCCTTTCAAATAACCAAAGGCAAAATCTCCACTTATTTGAATTCTAATCGACTTAATACCTGCTACATCACCGTCTACTTGGTCTAATACTTCTGCTTTGAAACCATTATTCTGTGCCCACATGATATACATCCGGCTGAGCATACTAGACCAGTCATTACTCTCTGTACCTCCAGCACCTGCATTTATTTCTAGTATAGCATCCAGTTGGTCTTCTTCGCCACTGAGCATATTCTTAAACTCTAGATCTTCTAGCTTTAGCAGTGTTTTCTGATAGTTAGTGTCTATCTCTTCATCTACCTCCTCACCCATTTCTTTAAACTCTAGGAGCACTTCTATCTCCTCTGCACCAGAGTTGACCCCTGCCCAAGCATCTGTCCAGATTTTCTTTTTCTTGATATTCCGCAGATGGAGTTCTGCTTTTTTAGGGTCATCCCAGAAGCTAGGGTCTAGTGTCTGTTGCTCCTCATCGGCTATGAGAGCTAAGTTTTTGGCTAAGTCAAAGATAGTCCGCAAGCTTAGCTGTACGGTCTTTAATGTCGTTGAATTGATCAGATGTCATCTTGGGGCGAAATTAATTAGTTATACGTGAAATAGCATAAAAAAACGCCAATCGATTTCTCGAATAGCGTTTCGGACTTTAATCCTAATTTCTTACTTGTCTCCAAGAAGATATGATATGCCTAGGTAGCCCATCATATTTTTATTACGAAAACGGTCGTTGCCATCGTATCCAATTTTATCATTGGTGGTATATTCTGTAAATACTAAGCCTGCTCCTAAGTCTATTCCTATTCTCTTAGTAGGATTATAAGTCAGACTTAGTGTAGAGTTTAGACTTCCAAGGTCATTATCTCCTACTAAAAGCACGTTAAGAGCCGTAGGTGAAGAAACAACACTCTGATTAGCTGGCACTGGACCTTTATCTTGTAATGCTTTCCCTGGGCCAAACGATTTATAATCACTTTCACCTCCAAAACTCACCCCAACCACATCTATATCAAAACTTAAAGATAGTTTCTCTGTGAAATCATATCCAATTCTTACATATAGGTTAGCAAAATTATTTTGCACAGAGTATTGAGTTATAGTATCTATCTGATCGTCATTGCTGGTGTACTCAGCCGGTGCGGTGATATACTCCAAATCCTTTCCATTATATACACTTAGTCTTACTCCCGGATTGATATGAAACTTATCACTGATTACATTAAACTCACGCTCTACGCCTAGAGTGAACATAGCTGCTCCGGGTCCTAACGATGCTCCTCCATTTACTCTATACTGTGCATATGCACCAAAGCTACTCGCCAGCACTACCACCATCATTACTAGATTTTTCATTTCTTAATAAATAATTATTTAGTTGATTCTGTTAACATCCATAAACGGTTAAGATTTAAAATCCTTACGCTGTAAGGCATAAAAAAAGAGCTTAACTAAGCTCTCCTTTTATTTTATCTCTTATTTCTTGTATTTCTTCCCTATTTGCAGGTCGATCCACTTTTAGCATCAGCTCAAGTAGATACTCCATATCCGTCATATCTCCTATCTCTTCCTCAGCTACATAGCCTAAATCAAAATTACCCTTCTCAGTAATGTATGCACTTGCAAGTCTACAAATCTTTACTATGGTAGGATCTTCTTCTGCTAAAGCTAGCACTCTGATCTCAGCTAGTTGTGCTACCGCCTTGTCAGCATCAAATTTCTTTGTAACGTCTTTTAATAAGTTATTGACAGCTAAATTAGCTTTTGCTTCTCTCATTTTATTCTATTATTTGGTGCGAAAATAATTTTAAACGCCTCAAAATCCATAGACTTTTTCTACAGTAAGTCTATTCTGTTAATTAAAAAAAA
>Ga0307993_1000525_pt1 | contig 12995 bp, 13 predicted proteins | sample EllFjometagen260_FD_203163 | JGI IMG/M metagenome (GOLD analysis project Ga0307993, IMG submission 203163) | Marine microbial communities from Ellis Fjord, Antarctic Ocean - #260 | ecosystem: Environmental > Aquatic > Marine > Unclassified | place: Southern Ocean | collected 2014-11-02 | reverse complement strand
CTTCCTACCACAATAGTGGCCGAATCACAGCGAAAGCTTACACCATTGCCAGCGGATACGCGCAAAACGTATTCTCAGGAGACCCAGTAAAACTAGTAGATACTGGTGTTATTCAATTAGCTACATCTAACGGCCAACGTGGCGGCACATCTGCAGGTATCCTTAATCTGGGTATTTTTGCTGGCGTCCAATATGATGATGCGTTAGGCAGGCCCACTCTATCGCCATTTTGGCCAGCGAGTGCCGCAGCAACAAATATTATCGCTTTCGTTTATGACGATCCAGAGACTATATTTGATGTTGAGTACCCTAACCCAGCAGCTGGAACTACGGTTCAAACAGCAGTTGGCGAAGAGTGCGATTGGACTGTAGCTACACCTGGCGGCTCAACAGCCACTGGTCTGTCCTCTACTTCCTTAACTGCTATCCAAGCCGGAACTGGTCAATACCAGATCACTGGCGTTGCTGGTGGTCCTAATAACCTGATTACAGATGCATTTGTTGTAGTGACTGTTCGTATTAACGAACATCAATACAAAGCTTCTGTAGCATCTGTATAAGGAGGTCTGAAAAATGGCTACTCCCATGAGAAGTACAGACTTTCGTTCGGTTGTTGAACCAATCCTTAACGAAGTCTTTGATGGCGTTTATGATCAACGAGCTGACGAATGGAAGCAAATTTTCCGTGAGCAAAAAGGCATTCCACGCAACTACCACGAAGAACCAGTTCTTTATGGCTTTGGTGCGGCTCCTGAGCTTCCCGATGGTATGGCAGTTACATATCAATCAGGCGGTATCTTGTTTGTTCAGCGTTATCTTTACCATGTCTATGGCCTTGCGTTTGCATTGACCAAAGTATTGGTTGAAGACGGCGATCACATTCGTATCGGTCAAACTTACGCCAAGCATTTGGCGCAATCTTTGATTGAGACAAAAGAAACATTAACTGCCAATGTATTGAATCGTGCGTTTAACGCAGCATTCGTTGGTGGCGATGGTCGTTCTTTGACCAACACTGCTCACCCGATTGTTCAGGGTTCATTCAGCAACCAGCTTACTACTGCTGCTGTTCTGTCTCAGACGTCTCTTGAGCAGATGCTCATTCAAATTCGCAACGCTGTTGACAACAATGGTAAGCGTATTCGTTTGACTCCGACTCAGATTATTACTGGACCAAGTAATGTTTTCCAAGCGGAAACTTTGCTTAAATCAGTATTGAAATCTGGCACTGCTGACAACGACATTAACCCCGTTAAATCGATGGGTTTATTGGCAGATGGTCAGGCTAACATGTCTCGAATTACTTCTAACACCGCATGGTGGGTACAGACTGACGCACCTGAAGGCTTAAAGCTTCTAATGCGCCGTGGTCTGGAGAAGTCTATGGAAGGCGATTTTGCAACTGACTCTATGCGCTACAAAGCGACAGAGCGTTACACAGTTGGCTGGACAGATCCGCGTGCAGTGTTTGGCACCGCAGGTGTATAAGTAAGTACCGCTCTTAACTCTATGGCTCTCCTTATAGAGTTAAGAGCATTTTACCAAATTTAATTTGGTTGCTGACAGCTTAGGCTGACGACATGCAGACAGCAGCTAAATCTTTTAACTCGCATGTGAGGAATTTTAAAATGGCTAATACTACTTTTAGCGGTCCAGTAACTTCGACCAACGGCTTTATCGGCAATTTAACCGGCAACGTGACAGGTAACGTAACCGGCAGCATCAGCGGCGGCAAGATAGTTAATCCTACCTATTCGCATGTGGCTGTAACAGCTAACGCTACTGCAACACTTACGGCAGATAAGGTTGCTGCAGGATACATTACATGTACTTCGGCTGCTGCCACTACTTTAACATTGCCTACTGGTACCTTATTGGGTACAAAGTTAGGCGCATCAAAAGGTACAGTGTTTGACTTGTACATTGATAACACCGCAGGTGCAAACGTAGTAACAATCGCGGTTGCCACCAATGGTATTATATCAGCACTGGGTGCTGCCGTTGCTGCCAGCGCTGGTCTTAAAACAATTCCTGCTGGCGTGACTGGTCAAGCTAAATTTACTCTTATGTTCTCTAGCGCAACAGCATACACGTTTACGCGTGTTGCATAGATTTTAGAACTTAGAGGAGTAAATTATGCGTCCAGTTAAAATAGGTGCATTGACGCCAACAGGTGTTTCCCCAATCTGGTTCAATGGAAACGGTCTCACTAGTACTGGTGCGGCGGTTGCCGTCCAGACAACCAGCACATTCGATGGGCTTGCTCATAGAGTGACATTGACCGCTCCCGTTCAGGCCACCTTGGCAGGTATTGCATTCACGATCGTCGGGACTAACGCCAATGGCGCTGCCCAGACTGAAGTGATCGCAGCTGGTCCTGCAAGTGGAGCGACAGTGAGTAGTACTCAGTTTTTTCTTACTGTTGAAACTATACAGCCTAATGCCACTATGGGTACTAAAGTCTTATCGGTAGGCTTATTGAGTGAAGCTGTGGGTTATTGGGTCAATTTAGAAAACACGATGTCTGCCCCGATGGTTATGGTTGGCGTCACTGGAACGATAAATTATAGCGTGTTCCAAACTCCTGCGAATATCTTTGATGCTCCAGAGCGAGATGCGATCTATACGTCAATCGGAATGCCGATTACGGGCCTTGCGGCTGCTACAGCTAATGCTTTGGCTGCAGGTGGCGAAAGTTGTCGAGCCATTATGCTCCGCGTTAATTCATTTACTGCAGGCGCGACCATCACGGTGTACATCAACAACTCAGGTGGAGGTTACTAATGACAATTAAGTATATGTCTGAATTTGACTTCCCTTCTGATTTCGGCTTTACAAAATCCTCATCTCCAGCGAAAATGAGTCGTGGCGGCATGAGAAATCTACGTGACGAAGAGTCTCGCGTTATTGGGGTTCAGGATAATGCAGCTGATGAAATGCGTAGAGTATCTGGGCGTAAGTCTAATGACGCTGCAGAGCGTAAAGATAAACGTGCTCAAATGGATCGTGTTAGCTCGCGTGAGCGTAACGCCCGTGATGAGATGACTAGATTGCGCGGTGAAGCTAGAAATGGCTTTAAGGCAGCTAAAGGCGGTTCTGAAAAGGACTGGATAAAAGGTGCTGTAAAAAAGCCGGGTGCTCTTCGTGAGTACATGGAAACTCCTGAAGGGCAAAGCATTTCCAAAAGCAAGTTAAATAAAGTTGCTTCTGGCAAACCAGCTATAGTGGGTGGTCCTAAGCCATCTGCTAAAACGATGAAGCGAGCAAATCTTGCTAAATCATTTTCCAAAATGAAATAAGGATACTTAGACATGGGTATGAAATCAAAAGGGTACGCTAAGGGCGGCATGAAATCAAAAGGCTATGCAAAAGGTGGCATGAAGCAGGGCTTTAATGCTCGTTTGGACGACTCAATGGGCTCTAAGAATGGCAAAAAAAGTCAATCTATGAAGTCTCGCCGGAATGAAAGCGAAGGCATGGAGAAATCTATGGGCAGTCGTAAGTTTTCTGGTAATAAAAGCAGTAGCAAAGGCTATTCTAAAGGCGGTGCTGTTGAAGGATTTAAGAAAATGGGCACCATGAAGAACAGCTGGTAGATTTACTACTGAGCTTCATAGGGTTTGCTGAATCAGCACTCCATACATTTACATTAATATGGAATTTATATGGCTTATTCGGGAAACATTGGGGTTAAAACATTTAATGCGCTGAAAGTCGTAGACCACGCTTTTCGCAGATGTCGCCTGCCTGCTCAGGCCATAACTTCAGAAATGCAAGAATACGCTCTTGATTCTCTGACATTCATGCTTGATGAGCTGGCCAATATACGGACACCATCTTGGTGCATAGAGCAGCAAATACTGCCTCTTTACGAAAATAATCAGATTGTGACGCTACCAAAGGGCACAATTGACGTTTTAAACCTCAATTTAAACGTACTTCAAGAGCTAAGTGGCACTGTAACATCCACAAATACCTCTTATTTAGTTAATTTTACCACCTCCACAATAGTCAATTTCATTGGAATTAAGTGGTCTGCGAACGCTATTCCAGTAAATTTTCAGACTAGTTCAGACAATGCTGCTTGGACTACGGTAGGGACTTCGGCTAGTTTAGACCTATCAACCAATGCGACAGCGGTTGCTGGTAATATTACTTGGACTCAAATTAATGGCGCTTTAGCCAAGCAATACTTTAGAATCGTACCAACTGATGGTGCTTCTACTATCTCTTCCTCCCGAATTACGTTAGGAAATATGCCTCAAGCCATTCCTCTTGGCTTATTGAGTAGAGATAATTATGTAAACCAAAGCAATTTAGTATTTGCTGGACGCCCCAGTAGCTTCTACTACCAGCGTGATATTCCTCAGCCAGTTGTTAATTTATGGCCAGCGCCTAACGCTGCGTCTGAAAAGTTTCAATTAGTGCTCTGGCGTCACCGCCAAATAATGGATACCGACAACTTACAGCAAGAGATTGATATACCTAATCGGTGGTTAGAGGCTATAATAAATGGGTTAGCGGCTAGGGTATGCGCTGAAACACCCTCTGCAGATGCTCAACTTATGCCAATGCTCGATGCTAAAGCAACAATGAGTATGCAACGAGCTTGGGATGGCGATAATGATGGATCTGCAATTCAAATCAATCCAGGAATAGGGGTTTACACAGCGTGAGCATTTATCTGGACCCAACGGGTCAGCCTACATTTGGTATTGCGATATGTGCTAGATGCTCTATTAAATTTCTATTATCAGAACTTTCGCCTGATCCTAACTTTCCGGGATTAATGGTGTGTGAGGCTGATAAGGATAGATTAGATCCTTATTTATTACCTCCTAGACGCCCAGATCAAATTGTTTTGCCGTTTAATCGGCCTGATAAGAACATAGATACTCGCCCATCAGGCGTTATTCAAGAAGCTGGTGATGAGTTTATTGTCACTGAAGATGGCAATAAATATCTGGAGATGAATTAAATGACAGCAGATGTTCCAAGCAATTTAATACCCAGTAGAGTTACCCAGCTCCCAACTGCACCTGTGGCATCGCCTGATGGCTTGTTGCTGTTTACTTATCAGGGTGTTAGCTACCAGATTCGTGCTGGAGACCTTTTACAAGTTACAGGCGTGCCAACTACTCGCAAAGTTCTAGCAGGTACTGGAATGACAGGCGGTGGCTCATTGGCTTCTGATGTTACTCTAAGTATTGCCAATGGAGGCGTTGGCAGTGTGCAACTTGCAAATAGTGGAGCTACTGCCGGAACTTATGGAGATGCAGGCAATATACCTGTTGTTACTGTAGACGCTACGGGTCGTATTACGGGAGTTACTTCAGTCGCAGTGTCTGTCTCTGGATATGTACCGATTGCTCGTCAAATCATCGCTGGCGCAGGATTACAGGGAGGTGGCAATCTCAACTCTAACGTGACGCTAACTGCCGATTTTGAGGACACTGCTCCGCTGACTGGAACCACTAATGGTTCAGCAGGAACTCTAAACGAGCTCTCCAGGGGAGACCATCGTCATCCTCCTGTTAACCTTAACGATCAAAATCAAATTGATGGAACATTGCCGATAGATCAGGGTGGCACAGGCCGAGCTAATACGTCAGTTCCTGGGGCCATTGCTTATGGCGCAGGCAATCAAATAGCATTAGGACCAGCAGGTGTGAATGGTCAGGTATTAATCTCAGGTGGAACTGGAACTCCAACATGGGGCTCTGCTCTGGTAATTACCGACCAAGCTGCTAACGTAATTTATGGTGGGCCAGCATCTGGAGTAAATGCTCCAGCATTATTTAGATCATTAGTTAGTGCAGATTTACCTGCTTCTGGAGCAAATGCAGGAACCTACGGCTCTTCAACCGCTATACCAGTCATTACTGTAAATGCTAAGGGTATAGTCACCAACGCCACCACAGCCTCTTTTACAACAGGATTAAGCTTCCAAGGCACTTGGAATGCTGCAACAAACGCTCCGTCTTTATCGTCCGGGGTAGGAACAAATGGTCAGTATTACATTACGAGCGTTGCTGGGAACACGAATCTTGACGGCATAACTGATTGGCAAGTTGGAGATTGGGCTGTATTTAACGGCACAGCATGGCAGAAACTTGATCAGTCTAACACTGTAGTTTCGGTAAATGGTCAAACTGGCGCTGTAAACCTCACTCAAATAGCTAATGTGGCAGGTGGTGCAGCTAACCGAATAGTTTTTAACACAGGTGCAAACACTACGAACTTTGTGGTAGCGCCCACATCGGCTGATACTTTCTTAAAATGGAATGGCTCTGCTTTTGTTTGGAATTCAGCGGTGACCGCTGCGGTAACGAGCTTTAATGGTGGATCGACTGGGTTAACACCAAGTTCGTCAACAACAGGCGATATTACTGTCGCAGGAACTTTGGTAGCGGCCAATGGCGGCACTGGATTAACGTCAGCTGGAACAAGTGGAAATGTGTTAACATCGAACGGAACAACTTGGACATCTGCTACACCAGCGGCTGGCGTAACACTTGATGATGTCGTGGCGTTGGCCGTGGCTTTAGGATAGGAGAATAAGATGGCAAATACATTTACACGTAAACTATCAAGAGGTATCGGCACTGCGCTGACCGCCGTTGGTAGTTATACAGTCGGGTCTTCAACTCAGACTACTGTGATCGGTTTAACAGTGTCTAACACCAGCGCATCGACTGTAAACATTGATGTGACGCTTAATGATGGGACCAACGACAATTACATAGTTAAAGATGCTCCTGTCCCGGTAGGAGGAGCACTGGTGCCCATAGGAGGTAACCAGAAAGTTGTTTTAATTACTGGCGACTCAATAAAAGTTAATTCAAGTGCGGCATCATCTGTTGATGCAGTATTATCTATCTTGGAGATCACATAACATGTCTAATCCATATATCGGTAATTCGCCTACAGATGTACCGCTAACGACTGATCAGCTGGGTAATGGTATAGTAACCACTGCTAAACTAGCTTCTCCAATAGCTCCAACTATTGTGGGAGGCACGATTAATAACACTGTGATTGGAGCTTCTACGAAAGCTGCGGGTTCTTTCACTACTGTAACTGCAACCACTGGAATAACTGGCGGTTCTTTCTAATGATTTTAATGAGCGGAGGCTAAAATGGCTGAAACAGGATTTACACCAATTCAACTTTACCGAACTGCGACTGCTTCAGCTGCTCCTTCAGCTGCTAATCTGAACGCGGGAGAGCTTGCTATCAACACCAATGATGGCAAATTGTTCTATAAAAATTCAGCAGGTGCTGTTGCTGTAATTGCATCTACGGGCGGTTCAACAGGAACTGTTAGCTCCGTGGGGGTTGTTGGTGGAACTACAGGATTAACCACTTCAGGCGGTCCTATAACCACATCAGGTAATATTACACTTGCTGGAACATTAGTACCTGCAAATGGCGGCACAGGAGCTACTTCTCTAGCAGCAAACAACGTAATCTTGGGTAACGGCACCTCAGCGGTTCAGGTGGTTGCCCCAGGTACATCAGGTAACGTCTTAAAGTCTAACGGCAGCACATGGGCATCATCAGCTGAAGCGGCAGGTTATCCAGCGCCATCGTTAATAGCATCAAGTGCAACTGTTGCCTCGGCAACATTTCAAGTCGCTACTGCTGGGGGTATTACAATTACTCTACCTGCATCTCCTTCAGCTGGAGACTATGTGGTCGTAAAAGACGGCACAGGCGCAGCGGCTACTACTAACTTCACAGTAGCTCGAAACGGATCGAACATTGCTAGTTCTGGAACTGACTTAACATTTGATAAGAACTTTGCTGAAATCGTGATGACGTATGTCAACAGCACCATCGGCTGGAGCGTATAGATGAGCAATCTGTCAGAGTTATTACCCTCTGGCGGTGGCCAGAATGCGGTTGATTTCGTGGCGTCTGGTACGCTGCCCAATGGTAAGCCAGTAATCTTAAATAGCAATGGAACTGTTACTTCCGTAGGGCTTGTATCCCAAAGCGTATCACAAGCAATACCAACAGGAAGTGAGACTCAGTTCGCTACGGGTGAAGTAGCTAACCAGTCCATAGCCTTTGATCCTACAACCACAGGTAGGTTTCTAATAGCATTCCTTGATCCTAGCAACAATAGTTATGGTAGTGTTATTTTAGGAACAATGTCAGGTACAACACTAACATTTTCAACAAAGGTTGTATTTTATTCTGGCAATATTTATCCCACAGTGTCAGTAGCGTTTGATCCTAATAGATCAGGACATTTTGTGGTGGGTTATAAAGGCCCGTCTAACTACTGTTATTCTATTGCAGGGGAAGTGTCTGGTTCATCCATTACTTTTGGAACAGGAGTCGCAGCTAACTCAACTTCGACTACTATAGTTAAGGTTGAATTTAATCCTAACGTACAGGATCAGTTTCTCATAGCGTACAGAGATACAGGTAATACTGAAGCAAGAGTGGGTACTGTATCAGGAACTTCTATATCTTATGGTACTGCAGCAGATATAGTCAGTGCTAGCTCAAATTCTTTAGGTATTAGCTTTGATCCTTTTACAGCTAATAGATTTCTAGTTGTTGTTTGTGACACATCTAACAGCAAAAAACCTTATATTAGATTAGGTAATATATCAGGAACCTCAATAACTTTTGCTACTTCTTATGAGGTTTATAGTAATTATTCTGACTTTATATCAGTTGCCTTTGACGCTAATACAGAAAACAGTTTTATCACTACATTTGAAAACATGACAGGATCTCTATATGGTTATTCCAAAGCTGGGACCGTGGCATCTGATAACACAATAACGCTTGGAACATTAACAGCGTACCATAGTGGCTCAACTAGCGGAACCATAATGGCAGGTAATCCTAGCATGGTAGGTAGTTTTGTCGTTATTTACAAAGATGCCACTAACGCAGGCAAAGGGACTTATCGAGTTGGAACTGTATCAGGAACAAATGTATCTTACGGCTCTGCTATTGTTCTCGGTTCAAATTGGAATGCTCTTGAATCTGCAATAGCGTTTGATTCTAACCAAGGTGGTAAGTTTTTAAGCAGCTATGTTTCTGCAGGTAATACTAAGTCCCGTATAGGTCAGGTTGGCGGTACTTTCTTTGTCACAAACCTAACCTCAACCAACCTTCTGGGTATCTCAGCAGGTGCAATCTCCAGCGGAGCTACGGGCACTATTAACCTGTTTGGCGGCATTAATGAGAGCCAGTCTAGCCTCGCTATTGGTTCGGATTACTATGTTCAGACAAACGGCACGATAACTACTGCCAGCGCATCTCCCGCTCAGAGGATAGGTACGGCCATCTCTGCAACTCAAATCAACATAAAGGACTTAACATGAGCAGTTTAAGTGATTTGCTCCCGGCAGGTGGTGGTGGAAAGAATGTAGACTTTGTGGCTAGTGGTGTTTTACCCAACGGCCAAGCTGTTGCGTTGAAGTCTAATGGGCAGGTAGAGGCTGTTCAGCCTGTAACTATTAATGTCACAGAAGACATACCTTCTGGAACAGAAGTTACATTTGCAGCAGGCGCACAATATATGGTCGTTAGCTTTGACCCTAACACTGATAATACTTTTGTAATGTCCTATCAAGAGCCTAGTGCGTCATACGCTGCTTTTTGCGTAGTGGGCCAAATATCAGGCACTGTAATATCATTTGGAACGCCTGTCGTTATTAACTCAGCAACCACTACTACCCAGATGGGCATTCAATATGACCCCAATGTTGCTGGAAAGTTTGTGGTGGCGTACCTAGACAACAACGCCAATGGTCGTGCTAGAGTCGGTACAGTGGTTGGCACTTCAATTACTTACGGAAGTCAAGCCACATTTAACTCAGGAAACTGCGCCTACATATCTCCGAGTTTTGACCCTAACACAGCAGGAAAACTTGTAATATGTTATCAAGATATTGGTACTTCTAACAAAGGCACTTGCATTATCGGCTCTTATACTGGTACTAGCCTATCATTTGGCACTAAAGATGGTATTGGTGGTCAAGCAGACTATTGGCTATATACTAGCTGTTCTTATGACCCAAACACTGCTGGAAAATTCGTAGTAGTGGGGCGTAATCAAAGTAACTCAGAGCGTGGGGAAAGTAGAATAGGTGTAGTTTCGGGAACTTCAATAAGTTGGGGAGACAATACTACATTTAATTCTACCGCAGCAAATAATTGTGAGGTTAGGTTTGACCCAAACACTGCTGGAAAATATGTTATAGCCTACACAGACGAAAATAACAGTAGTTATGGAACAGGTATTGTTGGCACATATAGTGGTGCGTCAAACGCCATTAATTATGGCTCAAAATATGTGTGGGGTTCTTTTAATACAAACACTGGAATGGTTCTAAGTTTTGACCCTAATACAACAGGTAAATTTGCAATTGGGTATACTAATCTTACTTCTGCTAACAGGCCACAAGTGGTTTTAGGTACTGTTTCTTCTTCTGCTATAAGCTATGGGACTACAACAGTCATAAAAACTACTCAGGGGCCACAAACAGGGTTAGGTTTTAATCCTACTGAGTCAAATGCAGGGCAATTTGTATACGTGTATCGAGATGATAATAATAGCTCGAAAGGTACAGCATTCACGGGCCAGATAGCCGCAACGCAAACAGGTACTAACGCAACATCATTCATAGGCATCACAGACGCTGCCGTTGCATCTGGCGCGTCAGGTAGCGTGACGATCAAAGGTGGATTAAAGACTGGACTTGCTGGCGGTACTTTTGCAGTAACCGTGGCTAATCCGGGCGCTGGTAATCGTTATTACATTAATGGCGTACTACAGCAAACGCTTAACCTTAGAGAAGGGTTCACTTACAAGTTTGATCAATCAGCGTCTAGTAATAGTGGACATCCCTTTAGATTCTCAACTACTTCCAACGGAACTCACGCTGGCGGCTCTGAATACACGACTGGAGTTACTACCTCTGGAACGCCCGGTAATGCTGGCGCGTACACTCAAATAGTTGTAGCAGCCAGTGCGCCTACTCTTTATTACTACTGCTCGGTGCATAGCTTGATGGGTGGGCAGGCCAATACGATAGCGGCTATCGTAGCTAATAGTATTTATTATGTGCAAGCTGACGGCAGTATTTCTACAGTAAGTACATCTCCTGCTGTTAGAATAGGCCGAGCTTTCTCGCCAACCAGCATTAATTTGGAGTTTAGTTAATGAGTAAATTAAGTGAATTAATACCTGCTGGCGGTTCTGCTAAAGAGTTATCTGCCGTAGCTAGTGGTACTTTAGCGAGTGGTCAAGCTGTTGTGTTAAAAGCTAATGGGCAGGTAGAAGCCATTGCGCCTATTTCACAAGCAGTAGGATCATCAACTAGCTTTACCTCAGTATATGCCAGTAGCATCTCAAGCGCCTATGACAGCAGTAGCAACAAAATCATTGTCACTTATAACGAGAATACCGCTAGTCCAAATGGCTACGCAGTTGTTGGGACAGTCAGTGGAATGTCAATCAGTTTTGGCACTCCAGTAGTTTTTAATTCTGGGACTACTAGCCAAACGGCAACCACCTACGACAGCGTTAATAACAAAATCGTAATTGCTTACCGTGACAACACTAACTCCAATTTTGGCACTGCAATTGTAGGAACAGTAAGTGGGACAAGTATTTCGTTTGGGACTCCAGTTGTTTTTGAGAGTGCTTTAACAATGTACACCCAAGCAGTTTACGACAGCAGCAACAATAAAGTAGTTCTAGCGTTCTATGGAACCAGCAATCAAGGAAGGTCAGTAGTTGGAACAGTAAGCGGTACATCAATTAGCTTTGGGGCTACGGCAACCTTTCTGTCGACAGCTCCAACTTTCCTAGGTAGTACCTTTGATAGCAACCTCAACAAAGTTGTTGTAGTGTTTAGCCGAGGCAACAGCAACGCCGCCGCCGTTGTTGGAACAGTGAGTGGTACATCTATTAGTTTTGGGGCTGCTGTGACTTATCGCTCAGGGACAGTCTGGTCTAACTCAGCGACTTTTGACAGTAGTAGCAATAAGGTCGTAATTGCTTATACAAACAATAGTAGCAGCTATTACGGAACGGCAGTCATTGGAACGATAAGCGGAACGTCCATTAGCTTTGGAACTTCTGTCGTATTTGCTTCTGTCACTTCTTACAATTCCGAAGTTGGCTTTGATAGTAGCACGAACAACGCGACCTTTGCTTATGCACAGGTAGGGGCTACCACTGGAAAGGCAGTTGTTGGAACGGTGAGTGGTACATCTATTAGTTTTGGGGCTGCTATAAACACCCCCTCTGGCGGTGGTACGACGATAAACGAGGTCGTTATCTTTGACAGCGGTAGCAACAAAATGATTGTGAGTTTCCGAGACGTAGCCTCTACTTATGGAAAATCTTTTGTGTTTCAAAATGCAAGTACTAATATACTCTCGTTCATAGGCTTTGCTTCAGAAGCAATCTCATCAGGAGCCACAGGTGTGATTAATCCAGTGGGCGGTGTGGCGGCTAGTGTTTCTAATGTAGCTTTATCCCTTACGACTGGTTCTAAAGTTGTATTTGATGATGCAGGGCCGACAACTGGAATAGCTTTAGCATATGACCCAGACACAGCTAAAGTAGTTAATGTGTTTTGTAGTACTATTGTTCAGGGTATAGTAGGTACTGTTTCCGGCACTTCAATTAGTTACGGCAGCGCAGCGTCAGCAAATGGCAACAGTAGCAGCGCCACTCAGGTGGCATACGATACTGTAAACAATAAAATTGTTGCGGTGTATAAAGAAGGTTTTAATGATGCGCGTGTTGTTATAGGTACTGTGTCTGGAACAGCTATAAGCTGGGGAACTCCAGTAGTGTTTGCAAGTGTTAACGCAGCTACTCCAGATGTGGCATTTGATACCAACGCTGGGAAAGTTCTTATAGTATATAAAGATCAAGCTAATAGTAACCATGGAAAGGCGGTGGTGGGTACAGTTAGCGGGACGAGTATTTCTATAGGATCACCCGTGAC
>Ga0307993_1000520_pt1 | contig 13033 bp, 8 predicted proteins | sample EllFjometagen260_FD_203163 | JGI IMG/M metagenome (GOLD analysis project Ga0307993, IMG submission 203163) | Marine microbial communities from Ellis Fjord, Antarctic Ocean - #260 | ecosystem: Environmental > Aquatic > Marine > Unclassified | place: Southern Ocean | collected 2014-11-02 | reverse complement strand
TGAGATAGAATCAATAAGTGAAGAAGTAAATCCTATATCATCAACTGTACTTCCTCCCCAGCCTACATTCCAGTGGCTTATGCCTGAATTATCTAATGTCCCTTCAGGATGTACAATAATAAAGCCTTCCATATCAGCAATGGATCTAAAGTCGCCATACCACATTTGTTCATAGGCATTAGATGCGTATCCATGAAAATTAAAAACTAATGGTACAGATGTCGCTGCAGAATAGGATGCAGGAACATATAAAATATAATCTCTTTGCAGACCGTCATGGGTAATGCTTGCGTTTATTGTTTGTTGACTAAAAGTGAATAGTGGCAAACAGATTAAAAGGGTAAGTAATTTTTTCATTTATTGTATTTTAATTTGTTTAGTGATTGTCCCGTTTTTTGTTTTAATAAGTTGAATCCTACTTTTTTCATTACTTGGTCTTCCTAGTAAATCAAAGGTTGTATTTGTGTTTTTTGAAGGGTTTATTTCTTCAACTTGTGTAGTGCTGAAAGGAAGCAATTGTACATCTTCAATAGTAATGTTGTTATTTAAAACACTTGCATTTATTGTTTTAGAGTAATATCCATTTTTACTAAAGGTGATGTTGTAATTTCCTTGGTATAAATGTCTGTGGTAACTCCCTATTGGCAGATTAGAATATACATGAGAGCTATCTATATCATGAGATAGTATCTCAACTTTTACTTTTAATGGATTTCCTGTAATGCTATCTGTTACTATGCCTCTTAATCCGTATAAAGTTTGTTCCATGTAGTTTAACAAGGATGGATAGTTTGCATCCCATAAATCGGGTAAATCATTTGGGTTTGGTGTTTTGTCATTTGAAAGTTCTAAAGTAAACTCACGGCAATACTTGAAGAAATTCATATAATCTTGTCTGCCTCCATCTACTTCATACCAATCATTTCCATTTGTAATTCCGTCATTCAGGTAGTTGAAATATCCATTTCCACTATTAGCTTGGCAACTATCGGCATATTCATGAGATACATATTCCCACCAGTTATCATCTGCAGCTAAAGTACTCCAAGTATCCCAAGGATAATTACATACTTCAACACCACCGTGCATATTTGCTGAAATTGTAAAATTTACTGTGTCCGCAAGCCCCATAAAAATAGTTGTTTCATTTTGATAAGCATTTCCATCAGGATGAGGGCCGTCTTGTGGGTCAGGATAATTTCTATTTAAATCAATCGAATTTGCATTTGAGCGCGTTGCTGACCATACATCCTGGTTTCCTCCAAAATAAGCTCCATCAGGGTTAGCTAGCGGGTTTATCCAAATATCAATATTATCAACTAATTGGGTTAATTGTAAAGTATTTCCATAACCATTTAGAATATGGTCAATTAAGCGTAAACTTAAAATATAGCCTGCTAACTCATCTCCGTGCATGGAGGAAGTGTATAAAAAAGAAGGTTCGTTTTCTTTGATTCCTACATTGTTAGAAATCTGGATGATTAGTATTTCTCGTCCTGAACTTAAAGTCCCTAAATGGTGTAATTTACTAATGTTAGGGAAAGAATCTGCAAAGGCAGTCATCATATCTACATATTCTTCATAAGTAGGGTAGAAGTCCCAATTGCTTTTACTTTCTTGTTCGTACTTTAAGGGTTCTTTTATTATGATTTTATATTCAATTTCTAATGCTAAAAATTTTGTAAACTCCTTTTGATTAGCATAAGCATAAGCAAGGTCAGCATTAGTTTTATGATCAATAGAAACTATGTCAGAAATGATATTTAACTGAAGCTTATTTTTATATTCGAATGAGAAATAAATTTCACCTCTTTCAGAAAATAGGTAATCAATACTTTGACCAAAGCTTAATATTGGAAAAAAAAGTAGTAAAATTATTTTTTTCATGTTGTAAAAATAAAGTTAATTATCAGCATATAAATCAAACAAGATAATAAGTCTTATGTGTTCAACTTATTTATTAAACTTATCTAAAGTTGCTTTCACTGCATCTTTATGAATTGTAAAGGTCATCATTTTTAATTTTACAAAATCTTCATGATAAAAGTAGTATCCAGGAAAATTTCCATTTCTGGCACCAGAACCACTATCCTTTATTAAAAACCACCAGTCGCCCGTTTCATCAATTTTATAACCAATTAAATGTATTGCATGATCATCAGTTGTAGTTCCGTTAGAAAAACGGAACTGACGTGCATTTTCATCAATAAATTCTGATGGAATATCATAAGAAGGAACCATTGCTACATCATGCGTTGAAGAATAACCACTTTCTGAAACATCACCACCAATAGAAATGGAATATCCATTTTCAATAGCATTTTTTATAGCAAACATAAACTCATCTAATGGGATATTGTAGTAAGCATCACTTTTCCACCAATTATCGGGTACTTTGTATTCTTCTTTGCTCCAATACGGTTTTTGCATTAAGCTCATAAAATCAACATAGTTGTTTGGCTCAAGTTTTGTTACATTTTTCAAAAATGATTTTGGAGTATAGCTTTTTCCATTATACCTAAATGAAGTAGGAGGGGCTCCCATATAATGGTTCAATATTGATTTGATATTGGAAATAATTGCTGCTTCATCCCAAAAGTTGATTTGTTTACAATTCTTTAAGTAAGCTTCAAACTCGCCAAACATTTTTGCATGATTGTAGTAAGGTTGGTCGCTTGGTTTTCCTTCATAAGCCTCAGCAGGAACAATCCCATACCAATCCATCATTCTCTGTACTGCATTAGTTTCTGAACCTTCTCCTAAATGCGTTTTCCCTCTAGTATTTATATATCCTCTTGCTTTTTCAATGTATTCAAAATATACTGGATATAATTCCGAAAGGTTGATTGTTTTTCCTGTTATCCTGTGGATTTCACTTTCGTAAAATGAAGTAGTTGAAAAGCACCAACATGTACCTGTGTTTCCTTGTGAGATAGGGTTTTCGGCTTCAACAATGGTAAACTCATCTAAACTTTTGGGAATTTGTTTTCCATCAAAATTCATTTTAAAGGATTTGTATGCGTCTTTTTCTCCTTTATCGTATTTGTCCGATTCACTTACAATAGTTCCGTAAAAAGGGTTGGAATAGCTTTCAAACTTCCCTTTGTCCTGTGCGTTTGCTCCTGTTGCTATTAAAAGTAAGATTCCTAATTTTTTTAACATGTGTGTAGTTTTAATTTTGAAAGCCCAAATTTAAAGGATTTTTGTAATTTGCCGTCCAATAATTAAAAACATTACGCTTATGATCGCCTTAAAACAAATTTTAAAATGGACATTGATTTGTCTTTTAGCTTTTACCTCCTTTAATTTCTTTATATCTGGTAAAATTGAAACCTCAATTGATATAGAAGCTCCTGCTGATGTTGTTTATGAAAAAGTTACTGATTTACAAACTTGGCCAACTTGGGCTGCTTGGTGGAAAAAAGATTCAACAATGACTACCGTTTATTCTGGTGAGAAAAGTGGCTTAGGGGCTAAAATGAGTTGGTCAGGAATAGATGGTGGTGGAAGTTTAGAGATTGTTAAAGCTAATTTTGCTAAAAATTTGAAAAATGAATTAATTTTTGATGGAATGCCTCCATCATATAGTATCTGGACTTTTGAAGAAACAGCTATGGGTACTAGAGTTACTTGGAGTTTTCAAGATGAATTGCCATTCTATGTTCATTTTATGCAACTTTTCATATCTCCTGAGTTAGAAGAGGGATTGATTGGATTGAAAAAATTGTGTGAAAGTATGCCAAAACCAACTCCAGTTGAGGATGAGGAAAATGATAATTGAATAATGTCTTTTCGAACGAATGTGACGCAATAAATATAATAAAGAAAAGATAGCTTCACCTTTGGTTCGCTATGACAGAAAAATAGAAAAGAAAAGCCGAGCATTTGCTCGGCTTTTCTTTTAGTAACTAGTAAATAATGCTTAGTTTTAACCCATATAAATTTACAGTTATGCGAAAAATACTATTTATTTTCCTTTTCATACCAGTGCTTCTTTTTGGTCAGCAAATAGCATATAAGACAATAACTGTTGAACCTCATATGTACACCCAAAATTATGAGCATTTTAATAGGTTGGTACTTAGGTCTCCTGACTCTCAAGCTGAGTTTATTGATGGATTTGATTTTGAATGGGGTTATTATTATACATTAAAAGTTAAAGAAGAAAAGATTGGACCTTTGTCAGACGGAACAATGTATGATTATTCTTTATTAAAAATAATTTCTAAGAAACCGGCTCCTGATTCTATGCAATTTATTATGTATATCGACCCATTATTTTATTATCATAAATCAGAAGAAAGTCTTGTTACTTTATCTGCTATAAATGATAGTATTTATCTTTATATGGAAAAAGTTGAGATTGAAATACCTTTTAAATTAAATGAATATTTTCATCAAAAGATTGATAATGATAAAGGCTTCAGAGGCAGTTTTAAGTTTATTAATTCTAAAAGAATTAGGTTGGTAAACTTTAGATAACACATAATTCAGACTTAAATTTTTAGTGTCTATTAAATAAAGATAGCCACACCTAACAATTCGTTATGATAGAAAAAAAAAGCCCTACTGGAAAGTAGGGCTTTTATATTTTTATAAGCTAAAGTATTACAACTTAATCTTCAGTCCCATATTAAAGAAATAACCATCTAAGGGTGCCCAAACTTCAGTAAACTGTGGGCTACCATCAGACAATACATCTCCTAGATTTGATTGCCTAACATCTGTAAAATTTTCAGCATTAAGGAAGATGACAAAGTTGTCAATCGTCCGTTCAACAATTACTCCTGTTGTGAATAAACTTTCAGTAATATGACCTTTGTTTAGGAACTGCCCTGATTTATAATCATAATCCCAACCGATACGCCATTTGTTATCTACTACAAATAGTAAATCCCCTTTTATACTGTGCTTTGGGGTAAGGGTAAGTCCATTTTTATTTTCCCCATTTTCCAAGTATGCATCCGTATAGGTGTAACCTAAAAACCAAGTGAATTTATCAACCGTAAGTTTTATTTGAGATTCAAATCCTTTAGAGAATAAAGAATCGTTTGTTTGCTCGTAAAACATATTGCTAGAGTTAGTTTCATTTAAGGTAATAGGGTTGTCTATCACATTAAAAAAGAACATTTGGTTTAAGGAAAGTAATACATTGTCAGTCCCAAAAGTTGATATGTATTTAAAATCAATGTTTGTTCCGTAGGACTCTTCAGCAACTAAGTTTTCAAAATTAACTGCTTGTACACTTCTGTATCCGTAAGGTTCTGCTTCTTCACTGAATAGGCTAGGCATTCTGTATCCCATTCCTCCCCCTAAACGGATAGAAAGTTCTGGTGTCATTTTATACAATGCTGAGATTTTTGGTAATATAAAAGATTGCTCTAAAGGAGTTGAGTATTGTCGAGAGCCTTTTACTTTATCAGTTCTTAAGCCACTTTCCAAAGCAAACTTATCTGTTACATCCCAAAGGTGATTGACATACAAACCAAGGGTGTTAAATCTTTGTTCTCTAAATCCAAAGTAAATACTACCTGTTTCTATAAAGTCATCATATAATGAATTTATCCCTAGATTAATATTTTGGTTGTTCTTTGAGAAATTATAGTTTAATTCTGAAAAGGCATTGCTCTGTAGTCCTTGAAACTCAATAGAAGTTCCTAAAATATTTTCATCAATTTTGATGTATCTCTTAAAGAAACTAAGACTGTTCCTTAAGGTAATGCTGTTATTTTTATTCAATTTATAATCTGCAGAAAACTGAGTTGTAGTACGGCTACTTTCTTGTGCATCTAAGTAGTAATAAGGCCAGGCATCATAGTTATTTATTTTATCCATAGTTCCTCCTTTTCTATTTTCCTTAGTGATACCTGCCCCGAAATACAATTCCATTTTCTTATTAGGGTTATAAAATAGTTTCGGATTAAAGTTAAATTTGGAAACTTGTGCTATGTCCGAAAATCCATCTTTATCTGCATCATAAGGATTATGAATATGCATAGAAGCTAAATTGGTATAACCCCATTTCCCAAATCGTTTGGAAGTAAAAGCGTTAAAATCCTTTGCTCCAATATGCGATAGATTGATGTGTAAAAGCGTTTCGTTTTTGTTCGCTTTTTTAGTGAGTAGGTTGATGAGTCCTGCAATAGCACCACCACCATAAAGGGTAGATGCAGAACCTTTTACATACTCTACTTGACGTAAGTCCAAAGGTGGTATTTGCAAAATATCCAAACTACCAGAAAAACCTCCATACAATGGAAATCCATCTTTTAACATTTGAGTATATCTTCCGTTTAGTCCTTGAATTCTCACTACAGCACCATTACTTCCTGCAGCTGTAGTTTGTACTTGTATACCTGTGGAATGTGTAATTAAATGAGAAATTTTACTAGGTTCCATACTAGCTGCTTCATCTATTTCGTCAGTCAGCACTTCAGTTCTAGTAGGTAAGTTAGCAACTGTTCTGTTTGCTCTTGTAGCCTCAATAATTATTTCATCCATTTCAGTATCGGAAGTACTTAATTGTATTTCGTTAACCAAACCTGCTGCCTGGGGAAAATCATAGCTTACTTCCTTTTGCTGATACCCGATATAGGAAAAAACTATAGTTTGTTTTCCATTAGGGATGTTTTTAAGAAGAGCAGCTCCTTGGCTATTGGTGCTTATTCCATTAGTAGTTCCTTTTAGTAGTAAAGTAGCGCCAATTAAAGTTTCTTTGTTTTCTTCAGAAACCACTATCACATCTAAAGTGTTTTGTGCATTTGTAATTGTTGCAAAAGCAACAAGTAAAAGGGTAAGTGTTTTTTTTATCATTTTATTTTTAAGTTTTCAAAGTTAGTATTGTCAATTATGATATCCGCAATTTCTTCTGCTTTATTTTTAGTCAAGTATATTTTAGAAGCCTTATGGTATCGTTTTTGATACTTATTTTTTGTTTCTTCAATACCCCCAAGTAATAACGAATCTCTTTTAACTCCTCTTTTTTGAGCTGTTTCAAAATCTGTTTTCAGATAAATTTTTAAGTCCCAATGTTCTCTGTAAATAGGTTTGAATAAATACGCTCCATCTGTTATGATAATAGATTTATGATTAATTGGAATAGGAGGCATTTCTAATATTTCATCTGTTTCTAGATTGTGAACAGCTTTGGTATAATGAGGGTTTTCTTTTTGTGAAGAAAGTAAAACTTTTTCTGTGAAAGCTAATTCATTATAGGAATCCTCATAATATCCTTTTGCAGAATCTCTACCTTGTTTATACCTTATTTGTTTTTTGTTGTGAAAGCCGTCAATTGTAATGTGAATGGCATTTACTTGATTTGAATGTAAATAAGAGGTGAATTTTTCTGTAAAAGTAGTTTTTCCTGTTCCTTCAATTCCGTTTATTGCAACTCTTACTGCTTTAGACTTTGTTCTCTGAATTTCTAAAACTCTTTGTTTGAGTATTTTAAAAACTTCATTTTCAGACATTATTTGCTTCTTTTTTAAAAAAATCCATATTCATATTTTTATTTTGACACTATATAATTTTAGCCATTATGTAGTCGTAATCAAATTCCCCCTCAATTACAAATCCCATTTTTACATATTCCTTCTGTACTGCCCACCAACTTCAAACAATGCGTTTGTAATTTCTCCTAATGAACATATTTTTGAGGCCTCCATTAGCAGGTCAAATATATTTTCATTTTGAACGGCAGCCTCTTGTACTTTTTGTAATAATTGTTCTGCTTTACCTTTACTACCTTTATGTAGTTCCTTTAGCATAGTAATTTGGTATTTCTTTTCTTGTTCAGTAGCACGAATAACTTCTTCAGGAATTACAGTAGGAGACCCTTTTTTGTTTAAGAAAGTATTTACCCCTATAATTGGGTATTCACCAGTGTGTTTTAAAGTTTCATAATGCAAGCTTTCCTCTTGTATTTTACTTCTTTGGTACATAGTTTCCATTGCACCTAATACACCACCTCTTTCTGTAATTCTGTCGAATTCTAATAATACTGCATCTTCAACTAAATCGGTTAATTCTTCAATAATAAAAGCACCTTGAATAGGATTTTCATTTCTAGCTAATCCTAACTCTTTATTTATGATAAGCTGAATAGCCATTGCTCTTCTTACTGACTCTTCAGTAGGAGTGGTGATGGCTTCATCATAAGCATTAGTGTGTAGAGAATTACAGTTATCATAAATTGCATATAGCGCCTGCAAAGTAGTACGGATATCGTTAAAGTCAATTTCCTGGGCATGAAGAGATCTTCCTGATGTTTGTATGTGGTATTTCAACATCTGAGCTCTTTTGTTAGCTCCATATTTGTTTTTCATGGCTTTTGCCCACAACCTACGAGCAACACGCCCAATTACTGCATATTCTGGATCAACACCATTACTGAAAAAGAAGGAAAGGTTAGGTCCGAATTCATTAATATCCATTCCTCTACTTAGGTAGTATTCCACATAAGTAAATCCGTTAGCCAATGTAAATGCTAATTGTGAAATTGGATTAGCACCTGCCTCAGCAATATGATAACCCGAAATAGAAACAGAGTAGAAGTTTCTTATTCCATTGTCAATAAAATACTCCTGAACATCACCCATCATTCTTAGGGCAAATTCAGTAGAGAAAATGCAAGTATTTTGTGCCTGATCTTCTTTTAAAATATCAGCCTGTACAGTACCTCTAACTTTGGTTAGTGTTTCGGTTTTTATTTTTTGGTAAATAGTATCATCTAATACTTCATCTCCTGTAACTCCTAATAAAAAGAGTCCTAATCCATTGTTTCCTTCTGGTAACTCTCCTTGATATTTTGGTCGTACAACTCCTTTGTTTTTGTAGATGCTTGCGATCTTTTGTTCTACTTGTTCTTTTAGTCCGTTTTCGCTAATGTATTTTTCACATTCCTGATCAATAGCGGCATTCATAAAGTAGGCTAGTAGCATTGGTGCTGGTCCGTTTATAGTCATACTTACGGATGTCATAGCGTTTGCCAATTCAAAACCAGAATATAGTTTCTTCAAATCATCCAGACAACAAATAGAAACTCCTGCATTACCAATTTTTCCATAAATATCAGGTCGTTCTCCTGGGTTGTTTCCATAAAGGGTTACCGAATCAAAAGCAGTAGAAAGTCGTTTTGCAGGCATACCTAAACTTACTAGGTGAAAACGCTTATTTGTTCTTTCAGGACCTCCTTCACCAGCAAACATTCTTGTTGGGTCTTCTCCCTCTCTTTTAAAAGGAAATAAACCTGCAGTATAAGGGAATTCTCCTGGTAGATTTTCTTGTAATTGCCATTTTAATAAATCACCCCAGGCTTCATATTTTGGTAAAGCAATTTTAGGAATTGATGAACCTGATAGGGAAGTGGTTTGTGTTTCAATAGATAACTCTCTGTCTCGTACTTTAAATTTAAAAATCTTTTCTTGGTATTTTTTCTGTACTTCATCCCAGCTTTCAATTAGGATTTTATTTTTAGGATGTAAATCCAATAAAAGAGTTTCGTATTTACTTTGTATTTGTGAAATTACTTCTTTAGGTGCATCAGCCAATAGGTCTAATGATTTTTGAAGAGAATATAAGTTTTGTGCTATATTTTTTTGGTCAATTGCCCATTTGTCATACGCTCTGTTGTTCTCTGAAATCTCAGATAGATAACGCACTCTATTGGGTGGAATAACAAAAATCTTCTCACTCATTTCGTCAGTAATTTCAAAAGAAGAATCAAAGTTTCCTAATCCTTTTTCTGAAAACTTGTCCATGATAGCTTTGTAGAGTGAGTTGGCTCCTGGGTCGTTAAACTGTGAGGCAATTGTTCCATAAACCGGCATAGACTTTACATCTTTATCAAAAAGAGTATTGTTTCTTTGGTATTGCTTTTTTACATCTCTTATGGCATCTAGCCCTCCTTTTTTATCAAACTTGTTTATTGAGATAAGGTCCGCAAAGTCCAGCATATCAATCTTTTCCAATTGTGTTGCTGCACCATATTCTGGAGTCATCACATAAAGAGAAACATCCGAATGTTCTAGTATTTCAGTATCTGATTGTCCTATACCAGAAGTTTCCAAAACAATCAAATCATAATTAGCAACCTTTAAAATATCAAGGGCATCCTTAACATGTGCGGATAGGGCTAGGTTAGCTTGCCTAGTAGCAAGTGAGCGCATATATACATTGTTCGATTTTATGGCATTCATCCTTATTCTATCGCCTAATAATGCACCTCCTGTTTTTCTTTTAGATGGGTCAACCGATACGATAGCAATATTTTTGTCAGGAAAGTCGGCAATAAACCTTCTTACCAACTCATCCACTAATGATGATTTTCCTGCACCACCTGTACCAGTAACTCCTAGTACTGGAGTAGCTGACTTATCTGCAATTTCTTTTATTTCGGATAAAATAGTGCTATGCTTTTCAGGGCAATTTTCTGCTGCTGAAATTAAACGAGCAATCGCATTTACATTTTTGTTTTTTACCTCAGCAATTCCACCTTCTAAATGCTCACCAACTAAAAAGTCCGAACGCTTAATAAGGTCGTTTATCATGCCTTGCAATCCCATTGCTCTACCATCATCCGGATGATAAATTTTTGTGATACCGTATGCTTCTAATTCCTTTATTTCATCTGGTAAAATAGTACCACCACCACCAGCAAATACCTTTATGTGGGTTGCGTTTTTTTCTTGCAAAAGGTCGTACATATACTTTAAATACTCATTGTGTCCGCCTTGATAGGAGGTCATAGCAATTGCATTTGCATCTTCTTCAATTGCACAGTTTACCACTTCTTCCACACTTCTGTCATGCCCTAAATGAATCACCTCACACCCTGTAGCTTGTATGATTCTACGCATTATGTTTATAGCTGCATCATGCCCGTCAAATAAACTGGCTGCTGTTACAATTCTCACTTTATGTTTAGGGATATATCTATCTGCTTGCTCCATAGTATAGGCTTTGTTTTAGCTTGCAAATATAAAAATAGTTTGTAGTTTTTGGTTTCTACTTACTAGAAACAAAATCGTGTAAAAAAAAGCCAAGCATTCCTACTAGGATTTTAATGAACATTAGTAGATAAATACTTTCCTATTTCTGACAATTATTTTCTTCTTTATTAATTTAGTATTTTTTTTGGATAAGTTTTTTAAGGATATATCAATTCATTTAGGTTTTTGTATATTTCGGGCTTAAAATGAAAAAAATTCTAATATTCCTTTTCTCTGTACAGTTTTTGTCAGCTCAACAGCTCATTGATAGAGGTATATTTGAGGTTTGTTATTCTGAATCAAAGCAACAGCCCTTGTGGTTATCCTATAAGGTGGAATGCCAAGGTGGTGGTTTTAGTCGTAAGGGATTAAATTTTAAAAAAGATACTCAGTTTGCTGGCATTACTTCTAACAATGCCGATTATTATAAAAATGTATGGGACAAAGGCCATCTAGCGCCTGCGGCTGATTTTAACTGTAGCTATGAAAAACTAAAGGCTACTTTCAATTTCCTAAACTGTGCCTTGCAACACGAAAAGTTGAACAGAGGCCCTTGGAAAAATCTGGAGAAATATGAGAGAAAACTTTCCGAAACTCAGACGGTAAGTGTAAGGGTTGTGCTGGAATTTGATGAGCAGAGTTTATTGCTTGCTTCTGGGGCATTGGTGCCTTCTTACTTTGTTAAAATACTTAGTTTTAATAATCAAACTCAGGTGTATCGATTTCCCAATAATGCTAGTCTGTACCGAGCTAAGTGGAAGGATTATCTACTAACGAACACTTACCCAATAATTGAAGGTTGTGTTGAGGTTGATTCAAATTAATTTTTTAACAATCTATTTCCAAAAAACATAAACAAATAAGCAATATCTATCCCCTGCTACTCAAAAAATCCCTTACATTTACGATATTAAAAAATGTATAAAATGAAAAAACTAATATTTATATTTTGTCTTACTCTTGGTATGTTACAGCTTTCGGCTCAAGGGAATGTTTTTAGTTATACGATTACTGAAAATAGTATAACTAAAAATGTAGAAAATACAAAGGCTTTTGATGTAAACAGAGTTTTGTTAAATCAGATAATATCTAAAAATTCAAATGATTTCCTTTTTAAAATCCCTCTTATTGATGAAGGTTTTTTGAATGTTAATATGAAGCAGTTTTCGGTATTAAATCCAGAACATAATTTAATAATAGAAACAACTAAGGGAAAGGTAAAGGAAGGTTATGTGCCTGACTTCCAATCCTATTATATTCTACATGAAGGGGAGTCAATTGGGACATTTTTATGTTTTGAGAATTCTATTGTAATTAGTTATAAGTACAATAACAGACAATTTGAGATAAACAAAATAGACAATGAATTTTTATTATTTGATGTTAATGATTGTTTGCTTGAGAATACATTTTCATGTAAAGTTGAAGAGAAAATTGAGCAGATAAATAATGAAGAAATTTTTCCTGAATCATCTGTTATGACTCCGAAATGTTTGGAGTTGGCAATTGAGATAGATCACTATACTCGTAATACTTTTTCGACCAATGTGTCAACAACTAATTGGGCACATGCAATTCTTGCGGGGGTTAGTCAAGTATATTTTAATGAAGTAAATCTTAATATAACAATTGTTACAACAATTATTTGGGAAACTACTGATCCTTATGCTGCTTATGTAAATGATGCAAGTAATATGCTTGGTGCTTTAAGAAATCATTGGACAGTAAATAATAGTTCAATTAGTAGAGATTTGGTTCACTTGTTAACTAAAAGATCAAATACTGGTACGGGGGGTATTGCATACGTAGATGTTTTATGTAATAATTCTTGGGGATATGGATTTAGTGCGTCCTTAAATAATACAACAAATTTTAATTTTCCAAATCCACCATATACTTGGAACTTAATGGTATGTACTCATGAAATAGGCCATAACATAGGTTCAAATCATACACATTGGTGTGGTTGGCCTGGTGGTGCGATAGATAATTGTACAAATGTGGAGGGTAGTTGCCCAAATAACCCTTTAGCTCAAGTTGGTACA
>Ga0307993_1000517_pt1 | contig 13056 bp, 10 predicted proteins | sample EllFjometagen260_FD_203163 | JGI IMG/M metagenome (GOLD analysis project Ga0307993, IMG submission 203163) | Marine microbial communities from Ellis Fjord, Antarctic Ocean - #260 | ecosystem: Environmental > Aquatic > Marine > Unclassified | place: Southern Ocean | collected 2014-11-02 | reverse complement strand
ATAATCAATACAAATGGCGGTGGTCTGTGGCAGTATAATCCTACATTAAAAAACATCCGAAAACTGGAGATACGAGATTTGAAAGGCCAACGTGTTTCTCAAATAACCGTAGTTGATAATAATTTGATATTGCTTACGAGCAATTCTATAGTGTCTACCGATCTTAATCATTCTGAAACGGTATTCAAAGATGAGAACCTTCGACTTACTTGTCTAGCTCTTTTTGAAGACAAGTATCTGCTAGGCACTTCAAAAGGGCTGTACTCCGTCAATAAAAATTTCGGCAATACCAAGCAGCTTCCTTTACCAGAGAAAAAAAGATTTATTAATATAATAAATACCATAACCGTCTTGCAAAACAAGGCATGGATAGGCACTGCAGGAGGCTTACTACTGCTCAAGGAAAACGCATTCACACTATACCGAGCTAATCAACTACGGCCATTCTCTTTAGTAAATGATAATGTCTCTACACTATTTCTAGACGAGGAGGAAAACCTTTGGATAGGTACACAAGCAGGTATAAGCAAATATGCTCCGAGCTTAAAGAAATTTGAACTATTACAATATTTTGAGCTCGACGATGAAAATTTTAATAACAACGTATACTACGCCTATGAGGATAAAAGTGGCAGCATGTGGATTGGCACCTTGTCTTCTGGCCTTATAAAACTAGATGCTAATAATGCCATAGAAAAGGTATACCCTAAGGTAGCAGACGGCCCATTTGAGTCCAACTCGGTACGTTGTATTTTCGAAGATAGCAAAGGAATATTTTGGATAGGCACAAGCCTAGATGGCATATTTACATTCAATAAAAAGACGGGTAAATTTACTGCAGTAGCCAACACGGAGCTAGGTAATTTAAAATCTAATACCATCCGAGAATTTTACGAAGACTCCAAGGGAAGACTTTGGGTGGGTACGCTTTACGGCCTTGCTCTCAAAGACTCTGCAAGCTATAATTTTGAACATTTCCGAGCCGAGGAGCTTACTAATAATAACTCCATCTATCAGATAGAAGAATTAGTACATGAGGAGAAAATAATCCTCGCTTCCTTTAGAGGTGGTTTGCAAATTTTCGATATTAAACGCAAGACATTTACTTCCTATAAAAACAAACCCAACGACACTACCAGCATAAGCAACAACAACCTCATGTCTATGGCTTGGGTGAACAAAGACACTCTATTAATAGGCACCTATGGCGGTGGGCTCAATATTTTTGACCTCCGCACAAAAATCTTCAGTAGTGTGACCGAAGCGGATGGACTAGTAAATAACGCAGTTTATGGCATTTTATATCAAGGTAACGGTAATTGTTGGCTCTCTACTAACTATGGATTAGTCAACTACAATTTGTATACCCAGACCTTCAAAAACTTCAAACCAATACATTACTTACAAAGTACTGAGTTCAATGAGGGAGCATTCACCAAAAACTCTGCCGGTTACTACTACTTTGGAGGAGTTAATGGTTTAAATTATTTTCGACCAGAAGAGATCAAATTTGACACTACGACATCTCCCATCTATTTCACTGATGTACGAGGACAATTTACAGCAAAATCAAAAGATAAACTTGCTCTAAGTTTTCTAAACAGTAGGCTAGAGATAGACTTCATGTCACTATACTACAGTAACCCTGAGGCCATAGAATACTTTTATAAATTAGAGGGTTTTGATAATGAATGGATAAGCAGTGAAATTCAAAATACAGCAATCTACGCACGTTTGAGTCCGGGCACATATGCATTCCAAGTAAAAGCGGCAGATGAGTTTGGTAATTGGGTAAATACCTCAGAAAAGCTAACCGTAGTTGTGAGTCCTCCTTTCTGGCAAAGCTGGTGGTTTATAACTTTGAGTATACTACTCATATCGAGTCTTATATACATACTCTTTAGATACCGTACACGCGAGATAGAAAGGTCGTATAAACTTCAATTAGTCGATTCGGAACTTGCTGCCTTGCGTAGTCAGATGAACCCTCATTTTATCTTTAATTCTTTGAATAGTATTCAGTACTTTATTCTTAAAAAAGAACCGAGAGAGGCCTATACATATCTGAGCAAATTCGCTAGCTTAATGAGAAAAATACTGCAAAATAGTAGGCTACGCTATATCACAGTAGCGGACGAAATAGAAGGCTTAAACCTGTATCTAGAAATGGAAAAAATGAGGATGGACAACAACCTTGACTTTACCGTAACCACTAAAAACATGGAGGACCTAGAGGCTACAAATATTCCAACTATGCTTATTCAGCCATTCGTAGAAAACAGTATAGTACATGGCTTATTGCCCAAAGAAGACAACAGAACACTACGGGTAATAATATCGAAAGAAAACGACCACCTTAAATGCACTATAATAGATAATGGAATAGGTAGAGAAGCATCTAAAGTCATGAATGCTAAGCGAAGCAGTAAACACACCTCAGCGGGCATGTCACTCACTCAGAAACGACTAAGAATACTCAGTGAAGGTAAAGGAAACTTTGATGTGAAAATAACGGATGTGAAAAATGAAGATGGCAGCACAGGAACAGAAGTGAGCCTAATAGTACCTATAATTACTGAAATAAATTAAACACGAGCCAGCTACTGAGATAGGCAAGAGTAGTCATATACACAAACTGTATGGCAGGCCATTTCCACGTTTTAGTCTCTTTATATACAACTGCCAGCGTACTCATACATTGCATAGCAAACGCAAAGAATACCATAAGAGAAAGCACTACAGCAAGCGTATAAACAGGTTTACCATTTTCGTCGGTATCCTTGTTCATCTTCTCACGTATCTGCTCAAAATTTTCTTCGTCACCAACACTATAGATAGTACTCATGGTGCCTACGAATACTTCCCTTGCAGCAAATGAAGTGATAAGCGATATCCCAATTTTCCAATTAAATCCTAAAGGCTTAATACTAGGTTCTATCGCTTTACCAAAATACCCAGCATAGCTTTCTTCTATTTTATCCGCTTGTTTTAGTTGCAGGTTACTCTCAGCCGTCGGCCCGTAACTAGCCAAAAACCATAAAACTACAGATACAATAAGTATCACTTTGCCAGCTTCCTTTACAAAACTGAGTGACTTCTGCCAGCAATTTATCCATATATTATTCCACCTAGGAGGATGATAGATAGGTAACTCCATAATAAAGTAAGATGGTATATCATGTTTTATAAGCCATTTGAATACTACGGCAGCTACCAATGCAGCAACGGTGCCCAATACATACATAGCAAGCATTACAAGTGCCTGCAGATTTACTACCCCAAAAATCATAGTGCTAGGTATAGCCACGGATATCAGCAAGGTATAAACGGGTAGCCTAGCAGAGCAACTCATAAGTGGAGTCACCATAATAGTAATGAGACGGTCTTTCCAGTTCTCTATGTTCCGAGTACTCATAATAGCGGGTATGGCACAAGCTGCCCCACTTAAAAGGGGAACTACAGACTTACCACTAAGACCAAGACCCCGTAGCATCTTATCCATTATAAAACTAACCCTAGCCATATAGCCAGTATCCTCTAGCAGTCCCATAAAAAAGAAGAGAATTGCTATTTGCGGCACGAAAACAACTACACCTGCTATGCCGGCAATCAAACCATTAATTACTAGTCTTTTGAGCCATCCATCTGGCAATACAGTACTTAGAAACTCACTAAGGGAAGCAAAGCCTGCCTCTATCCAGTCCATAGGATAAGATGCAAGCGTAAATACACTTTGAAATATCACTAGCAAAACCACTAAAAACATGAGGTATCCTAAAATAGGATGGGTAGCATATGCATCTATCTTGTTAGAGATAAGTTCTCGTTTCGATTTTAGAGTTGTCGTTTTATTGAGCAGTTTAGAGATAGCATCGTAATGCGTTTCATGCGTATGATCTAAGTCACTACCAAAAGCGTAATGTGGTACAAACTGCTCCTCTGCCAACGCTTTTTTTATTGCATCTGTACCCTCTCCCGTCCTAGCATTAATTTTAAAGACTCGGATCCCAAGTTCTTTTTCAAGTCTATCTATGTCTATCTCAAAACCCTTAAAATCTGCTATGTCTAGCATATTCAGTGCTAGCACCATCGGTATATTGTGCTGAGCTAATTGACTGAAGTAAAATAAGTTCCTTTTCAGATTGGCAGCATCTGCTATATATAAGATAGTCTGAGGTGGCGGATCTTCAAAAAAGACCTTTACCGCTTCTTTTTCGTCTAAGCTTTTAGGATTAAACGAGTAGGTGCCGGGTGTATCTACTAGCTTGATTTGTGTGGAGCCAACCTTGTACGTTCCTTCTTTATTTTCTATGGTTGTGCCTGGCACATTGGTTATCTTCTGTTTTAGCCCAGTAAGTTGGTTAAACAGAGAAGATTTCCCGCAATTGGGATTACCTGCTAATACTATTTTTCTTGTAATGCTCAAGATGGATTAAAGAGAGGATCTAAAGGTTTTACTAGGATGCTATCTGCCTCATTGCGTCTCATGCTAAGAGTATATTCTTCCAGCTCATAGGCTATCGGATCTCCAAACGGAGCTTTGAGTATTGGTTTAATTAGCACGCCGGCAACACAGCCCATTTCTTGCAGCTTTTCCTTGAACGGAGACTCCCCTACAGAAGCTATTCGTGCTATTTGTCCTATCGCTAATTGGGTAAGTTTCACTTGCTTACCGCAAAGATGTATTTTTATTTGGATTAATTAAAGATAGTGACTCTTATAGCACATTTCTTAGCACAGTAAATGCTAGAATTACTGCCAAAATTTAAAACCGGTCTAAGTTGAGGTATTCTAAGACTTCATCTAGTAAAACTATAATGCCGAACTACCACCCCAATAGTTCCTCAACCTTTCCCTTTAATCTACTTTTTGCCATAAAGTTGATTTCTAAATCTGCATTGAACGGAATAGGAGTATCTAAACTGCCTACTCGCATAACAGGTGCATCTAGACTAGTAAAGCAATGCTCACCTATCCATGCAGCTATCTCTCCTCCTATGCCACCCTCTAGTGTGTCCTCGTGCACTATTAGCACTTTCCCAGATTTGGCTACAGCCCGTCTTACCGCCTCTTTGTCCCACGGCAGTAGTGTTCTTAGGTCGAGTATGGTTGCATCTATTTCTAGTTCAGCAACTACTTCTTGGCACCATTGCACGGCTAGTCCGTATGTTATGAGGGTAATTTCTTCTCCTTCTTGTACCCACCTAGCTTTGCCTATTTGTGTAGTAAATTCTTCTGTATAAACTTCTTCTCGTAAACTTCTGTATAACCCCTTGTGCTCAAAGTACAATACTGGATTGGGATCTTCGAAGGCAGCAAGTAGCAACCCTTTGGCATCTGACGGAGTACTCGGATACACAATTTTAAGACCGGGTAAATGAAAAAACCATGCCTCATTACTTTGACTGTGAAACGGCCCCGCTGCTGAGCCACCACCTGTAGGCATACGGACCACTACATCGCTATTCTGACCCCAGCGGTAGTATGTTTTGGCAAGATTATTCGCTATCTGATTAAACCCACAACTCACAAAATCTGCAAACTGCATTTCTACCATCGTTTTTTTACCTCCCATAGATAGTCCCAAAGCAGCTCCCAGTGGTGCCGCTTCGCAAATAGGCGTGTTACGTACTCGGTCATGGCCAAACTCTGCTACGAAACCATCTGTGATTTTAAATACTCCTCCATAGTCTCCTATGTCTTGCCCCATGAGCACTAGATTATCGTATTTCCGCATGGCCGTTTTTAGTCCATCATGTATGGCATCTATAAAACGTATTTCCGATTTGTCACCTTGCTGTGCAACTACTTGCGGCGTGTACGACTTACAAACGTCACCCATTTCTGTGGTAGTATCTACAGGTATAGACTCATGGGTCTTGAGTATCTCTACAGCTTCATTTATTTCATCTGTTATTTCATCTTTTATAGCCACTATCTCTTGGCCAGAGATATGCTTGTTTAGAATCAGATATTTTTCAAAGTTATTAATTGGATCTTTTTTAGACCACTCGTCCATTAACTCCTGCGGCACATATTTAGTGCCACTCGCTTCTTCGTGCCCTCGCATTCTAAAGGTCTTACATTCCAATAAAAAAGGTCTTGGATTTTTTCTTAAATCCTCTGCAATAGCAGACACTTCTGAGAATACTTCTAAAATATTATTCCCGTCTATAGTCTTACTCTCTATACCGTAGCCTATCCCTTTATCTGCTATATTAACACAGCGAAACTGGTCACTGCTCGGTGTACTTAGACCGTACCCATTATTCTCTACCAAAAATATCACAGGCAAATCCCAAACTGCTGCTAGATTTACAGACTCATGAAATTCACCTTCACTTGTACCTCCATCTCCACTAAAAGCAAGTGTCACCTTTCCTTTCCCATCTAACTTATTGGCTAGTGCCACACCGTCTGCCACACTTAGCATAGCTCCTAGATGCGAAATCATACCTGCTATATGATACTCCCTAGTGCCAAAGTGGAACGATCGATCTCTTCCGTTGGTAAAACCTTCCTTATTGCCCTGCCATTGATGCAGTAATTTCTTGAGCGGAATACCTCTGCTCGTAAACACGCCTAAATTGCGATGCAACGGCATTATATATTCATCTGTATCTAAAGCCAACGTAGCACCTACGGCTATCGCTTCTTGTCCGATACCACTAAACCACTTGCTAACCTGACCTTGCCTAAGTAGTTTTAGCATTTTTTCTTCTATCATCCGTGGTTTCACTAAAGCTGCATATAGCGTCTTTAGTTGTGCAGAATCATAGGTGTTGAATTGATCGAAGTTCATATCGTTATCACGAATTAAATACATTAATTGGTAGCTACGGAGTAAAACCAACCCTATTTTTGTACCGTGCTTCTATTGCTAGATAATTATGACTCATTCACCTATAATCTGTACGATTATATCTGCCGCTGCGGTGCAGCCGTGGAAGTAGTGAGAAATGATGAAATAGACGTAGCTTCAATCGGCAAAAAGTACGCAGGAATAATACTATCTCCTGGTCCTGGCCAACCTAAAGATTCCGGTAAAATGATGGAAGTCATCCAACAATATCAAAACGACTTACCCATTTTCGGTGTGTGTCTTGGGATGCAGGCACTAGGCCAGCATTTCGGTGCGACACTAGAAAGAGCTAGCTTTCCTATGCACGGCAAAGTGAGTACGCTTACTTTTGAGGAGGAGCATCCTATGTTTCAGCAAGTGAATAAACCTTTGGAGGTATGCAGATATCATTCCTTGATTCTTACTAACCTAGAGCATACAGCACTACAAATACTAGCACAGACCCATAAAGATGAGCCTATGGCTCTAGCTCACCATACATTGCCCATATGGGCGGTACAGTTTCACCCTGAAGCTATTTTGACACCACAAGGACTAAAACTTATAAATAATTGGCTAACTTGCTTTGGTTTAAAAGATACTAAACCCGTTGCGGTTTAAGTTGTTATAATTGCATATACAAAACCACTTGATAGTAGCAGAGCACATATCACCCATTTTACCAATAGATACAAAAGCCTCTAGGCAAAAATGTATCACCACCATGATGGATAATCTCTGTTTTGAATTACCTGTAATGCGAGACGGGCAGCTATATGGCACAGTAGAGCTAGACGAGTGTATTCACAGTAAAGATGAAACTATCGAATCTTTAATCGAGCCTGGATATGCTAGTGTGCATTCTAGTTCTAATCTATTTGATGTACTCAGAATATTTAGCGAGTCCAAAGCCAATGTTTGCTGTGTACTAGGTGAAAATCTGGAATGGATAGGTATAATAACTAAAACCAATGTTTTAGAAGCCTTGGCACAATCACTTACTGTAGGACAAGTAGGGGCAGTACTAGTATTAGAAATGGCGGCCCACCAATACTCTACTAGCGAAATATCTAGAATAATAGAGAGCGAAGGGGCACAAATATTGGGAATATGGCTTACTAATAAAGAAGGAAGCGGAAGAATACAGGTGAGTATAAAACTCAATACTCAAAATGCTGAACGCATAATCAATAGTCTACAGCGTTTCGGCCATGAAGTAATAGCTATTTTTGGTGATGAAGATTACAAAGATAATGTGGAGAGTCGCTTCGAATCATTAATGAAATACATTGACATCTAGGCATTTATATGTTTTTCTTCTTGTACTTGTAGGGCTATCAGCTACGGCTCAAGATATCCTTGTTTCTAAGATCACAATAACAGGAAACACTAAAACCAAAGAACACGTAATACGACGAGAGATTCTGATACAAGAGGACTCTGTCTATACCAGCACAAGGTTGAAAGACCTCATAGCTCAATCTGAAAATAGAGTGCTGAACCTTAATTTATTTAACACCGTAAATATTACCAGAGACACGATAAGTGACAGGGATTTTGTAACGCTAGAAATAGTAGTTGTAGAAAAATGGTATATCTGGCCTATTCCTTTCGTAGAATTTAGCGATAGAAATTTTAATGTTTGGGGAGGATTAGACTTTGATCCTGCAAGGACCAACTATGGTTTATACGTATTCAATTATAATCTTTTTGGTAGAAACCATACACTCAAAACCAAGATGAAAACGGGCTACCATACTAAGCTAGGAGTAGAGTACCGCATTCCTTTTTTATCATCAAAAACACAATGGGGGCTGAATACACTCATAGAATATGCTGCTCAAAACGAAGTATGGTATCAGACCAGAAATGACAGACTACAGTTTTTTAAGAATGGAAAGAATAACTTGATAAAAACCCTAAAATCAAAGGTAGAATTCAGCAAGAGAATCAACCCGTTCTCTCGCATCTACATAGGAGCTTCATACGAAAATGGACAACTAGACACTTCTGTTCCTACTAGCGACTATTTTAGTAACAGCACAGGATACCAAAACACATTTGGGATAAGCTTAGGTCAGGTGTATGATACCCGAGACAATATTTTTTACCCCATAGCAGGAAAATTTTTATCTCTGAGAGCCACCGCAGAAGGATGGAAAAATATAGACTGGACACCCAATCTAGAAATAAGTACCAAGATCCAATATTTTAAGAAACTCAGACCTAAAATATCTACGGCACTCGCTGTATTTGGCACCCTAAAAAGCAATCCTACTCCACCCTACTCTAGGCGACAAGTGCTAGGGTATAATCAGATAGTACGTGGATTTGAGTACTACGTAATAGATGGCACATGGGGCTATACAGGCAATGCAGCTATACGATACCAGCTATTACATAAACCCAAACTGAAAATAAATCTAATTCCATTTGAAAACTACAAGGTGCTCCCGCTCAATATATATGCAGAAGCCTATGTAGATGTGGGTCAAGCTGGGTATAAAACGAATGACCCATCCAATCAACTAAATGGGGAGTTTTTATATGCCGGAGGCTTAGGTCTAAATGTACTATTGTATAACGACAGACTACTCCGATTAGAATATAGTTTGAACAGTTTACAAGAAGGTGGTTTCTTTGTACACTTTAAAAAAGCGATTTAACATGAAAGTAGCACTGTACGGTAGACATATAGAGACTAAAGGATTCAAAGCTTTTTACAAGAAATTTACTCAATTATTAGGCGACAATGGTATTGCCTATGAAGTAGGTTCGAGCTATGGCAAGTTTATACAAGACACTTATGGGTTTGATTGTAAATCATATGCTGATACTCAGCTTACAACAGACGAGTTTGACTGCCTCATAAGCCTAGGTGGCGACGGTACGGCACTGGATACGTTATCCTTAGTACGTGACTCTGGACTACCTGTGATGGGTGTCAATTTAGGTAGGCTTGGATTTTTGGCCAATATAAAAATGGACGAAATAGAAGATGCCATTATTGCTTTAAAAAACGGAGAAACAATTACCGAAAAACGAGCATTACTACAAGTAGAATGTGATATCGCAGAGATAAATGAGTTTCCCTATGCACTCAATGATTTCGTAGTGCAAAAACGAGATACCTCTGCTATGATTACCGTAAAGGCTAGTCTCAACGGACAATTTATGAATAATTACTGGGCAGATGGTCTTATAGTAGCCACCCCTACAGGCTCTTCGGGCTACTCACTTAGTTGTGGCGGACCACTTATTTTCCCAGGTAGTAAATCATTTGTTATCACACCTATAGCAGCACATAATCTCACGGTAAGACCTGCGGTAATTCCTGACAGAACAATACTTGAAATAGAAACAAGTGGACGAGCAGATACCGTACTTATTACCCTAGATTCTCGCTCATTTATAGTGCCCAGCAATACAAAACTCACTCTTCGCAGAGCCGATTTTAATTTTGTTATGCTACAGCTAGAAAACACTACCTATATGGATACCATACGCAACAAGCTACTGTGGGGAGCCGATAAGAGAGACGAAGTGTAATTCTACTCTCTATTCTTACTATCAAGCCATATAGTAACAGGTCCGTCATTAACCAAAGCTACTTTCATATGTGCACCAAATACTCCAGTTTTTGTAGTTACGGTACTAGCACATTCATTCACAAATTTTTTATATAATGGGATAGCTAAATCAGAATGAGCTGCCTTAATAAAAGAGGGTCTATTTCCTTTTTTGGTGCCCGCATGTAGCGTAAACTGACTTACCACAAGCAATTCACCTTGTATATCGAGGATACTATTATTCATCTTTTCATCTTGATCTTCGAAGATTCTCATCAGCGTAATTTTCTTGACCATCCACTCTATATCTTCCTGTGTATCGGCACTTTCTATTCCTACTAAAATGAGCAGTCCTTTCGAAATCTGGGAGTATACACTCTGATCTATTGTCACACTTGCATCTGTCACTCGCTGTATCAATGCTCTCATACTACAAGTTTAATGCGTTGATTATCAACAATGCCAACGTCAGGCATATGTTATCAACTTCTCACTATCTTTGTGAAGTGAGATTCGTACTACCCTTTATTTTTTGCACTCTAATTTTTTCCGTATTTGCCCAGCGACAGCAAGGTATGATTACTGATAATTACGATGAGATCTCAGACAATACACCAATTACTCCTGTTCCAGAGATTATACAAGCAGATAACATAATAACATCTAAAACTAAGGAGAGTAAGTTTGATAATTGGGATTTTGCGACGTATGAGTACTGGCCAGTTCTAGGAGCATATAACGACATAAGGTGGGCCGAAGAGCTACAATCTAGGCTAACAACTAATATTGGGATAACTACAACTATAAAGTCTATCCCCGGGGTAAGTAAATATTATGTGACCCTCGGCCAGGCAAACTCCGTAAGCGAAGCTAAGGAGATACAAAAGATACTGGATATACCCAGAGTTAACCAAGAATTGAACGGTAGTTTGTGGTGGAAGAAGATTAATATATAAAATGCTTTGTATAGTTGAAACTCAAATTATATTTGCAGCCCTTTTAGCAGGGAGCTTAGCTCAGTTGGTTTAGAGCATCTGCCTTACAAGCAGAGGGTCGTTGGTTCGAATCCAACAGTTCCCACTTTGACAATCAGTCACTTACAAAGTCTCACTTCGGTGGGACTTTTTTCTTTTGCACGCTATTTGAACAAAAATGAGTTTATACTGTCGCTTAGTACTAGTTTATCACTTGCCAGAATAGTAAACATATTTACAAATTAAATATCATTCATCCTTATTCCATTCTTACATTATTTTGTACAGTTTGTGCCTAGTAACGCACAAGCAGCATTACTCACGAAGACAATGAGTCAAAAGAGCTAGATGAACGATACAGTGACCCCCTACTTGCCAACGTATATAAAAGTCACTTAATAGTAGAACATCTTAGAATCCACACAAAAAGAGATGGTGGAGATAGCTTATTAAACAGCATATCTATATAATTGTCACGTTTTATCGTCGAAAGAGATAATAGAAGTACATAATTATTAAAAAAAACAATTACAATGAAAAAATCAGTTTTTAGTAAATTTAAAATCTTATGCTTAGGGAGTGTGATGATCTTATCATCATGCAAAAAAGAAAATATTGATAAAACTATTACAGTTTTCCCAGATCAAACTGCTTCAGTTAAACTAATAGGAAAATGGGAAGCGTATAAGTTAGAAAAGCATGAATTACAGCTTGACAGCATTGTAGGTAATCCACCCAAAGCCTTCTCTTCTATGGTATGGTTTGATCAAACAAGTTCACGTGTAAACGAAGGTACAATGGAATTTAATGATGATTATACCTTTCAGAATTTCTATGCAGAGGTTCTGGTTTACTCGGGTACTTGGAATCAGGTAAATGATAGTACATTTACCATGAATTTTGATCCTAACGGGACTGGAGAGTGGTCAGATATTACCACAGATTATATAGTAACGAAACACTGTGATAATACGATCTCTGTGGATTATCTCGTGGCACCGCCAGCCGGCAACCATGAACATCAAGATGCTGATTGGCAGATTGTTACCTATTTTAGAACTCCTGGAACCGTTGAATGTGATGATTTAATTGATTATTACGTTGAGTAACGATCAAGAAGATGATTTAATTAGCAGGTTATTTTTAGTTGGGAAACGACCCCTGTTAATGGATATAATAGGTTGACTCTTGTTGATAAACATGATAGGTAAATTATAGCTCCATAATTAATAATAATGTAATTGAGATTTGTTGCAAAACAATGATAATAAGCGAAGAGTGTATAAAAGGTTGTTTGAGAGGAGATAGTTCCTCTCAAAAGCACCTGTATGAGCTATTTCTTCCGTACCTAAATGCTTTGTGTGGTAGGTATTTAAATAATACTTCAATACGGCAAGATGTGTTGCAAGAATCTTTTATAGTCATTTTTAATAAAATAGAACAATTCGATCCCCAAAAAGGAGCCTTTAAATCTTGGGCAAGTAGGATTGTTATAAATAATTGTTTAAAACAGAATAAGAGCGAAATGAGGTTTACCTATTTTGATTTAGACAAACAGGAAAAGTTTTTGGACTCCTCGATTATGAGCCAATTGAGCAATAAGGAACTCATCCAGTTTTTAAAAACGATGCCACAGAAGTATTCTGAGGTATTTATGTTATTTGTCATAGAC
>Ga0307993_1000509_pt1 | contig 13249 bp, 8 predicted proteins | sample EllFjometagen260_FD_203163 | JGI IMG/M metagenome (GOLD analysis project Ga0307993, IMG submission 203163) | Marine microbial communities from Ellis Fjord, Antarctic Ocean - #260 | ecosystem: Environmental > Aquatic > Marine > Unclassified | place: Southern Ocean | collected 2014-11-02 | reverse complement strand
AAGCCACGGATTTTAATATTCCCCTCCTTATTTATATCATATTTCACACTCACATCATAGGGTCTTGAACCTTGTGCCGCAGCATCTACTGAGTAGGCTACTTCTAGCCTGTCATTCAAAAATTTTCTTTTCAAGGATAGTATAAGTTCAGCTTCACTTTCGTAACTATTTTGATAATCTACTCCTACTTGTAATCTAGTATCTAGCTGTCCTAGCCAGTTATTTAATTGGCTAGAGGCGAAATCACTGAGACTATTTATTCCTGTATTGGCAGCTCCTACTGCAACTAAATTATTAGAAGAGCCTGCCGAAAAACTGGGGGGTATAAAAGTACCCAATACTAAGAGTGCGAAAACCTGCCTATTGAGTTCTTCTTGGTCTAGCTTTACTCTTTCTATCACCGTATTTAGGGTGTTGTTGGCAGTAGCACTTAGGCTTGATTGGGATGGGAACTCAAGGTCAAACGCCACCTCTGGATTGAAAAGCAAACCTGATAATTTTAGGTAGCAATCTACAGGTATAGCAGTGGAGTAGTTGGCTAGTTCTTCTTCATCTTGTACTATACCACTCACTAGTGCTTTTGGCACGGGATACTCTCTTTTTATCGCTTCTAAGTTTATTTTGGCATTGTACGGATTGCCATCCCAAAACAGTGTACCTCCTTGCTTCACGGTGAAATACTTTGTAATTAAATCTAGGGCTGTGAATAGATAACTTCCTCTATCGATAGTTAAGCCTCCATACATATTGAAATCTCCGTAAGTATTTATCTCCATTCTAAGATTGCCGTGGCCTGCAGCCTCTATTTTGTCTCCCAAGAGCTCGTCAAAAATCAATGTGATATTGGCATCGTTTGTGATCTCAAAATTAAAGTCCATACGTACACCTGCGGTAGATTTGAAGGTCTTGTTTAGTTGGTTATTGTCTAGTTTTAAATTGACGAATTCTACGTAACTTAGTTTGCCGCTAGTAGATGCGTTATCTAATGGAATAAAGATTTCAGTGCCTTTTCTACTTTTTGCATTTATCTGAAGTAGAATATCATCCATAGGACCAGAGACGAGCATATTGCCATCTACAAATGCAGTTCCATAAAAGAGTTCATTGTCTTTTCTTGCCGTATTCATTATCTCAAAGTTGGATAGGTCGTCTATCTTCACGTTGAATTGAAAATCAGTAAAATTGCTATGGTTTATGCTTCCAGAAACCTTCCCTTTTTGGTCGTTTCTATCGGTTAAAGTAGCTTGTGTAATTTTGAAAGTATTGAAATCTATATCAATGCTTACATTGCCTTTGTAGTTGGTCTGCAGGTAATCTACTACGAAGTCTAGATTGTCTATTTGCATTTTCCCTCTGAGGTTCGGTTTGTTTAGTGGGCCTGTAATGCTAATGTTGGTAGTAGATAACCCATTGATATTAGAAGCTAGCCCTTTCAGATATTTTTCAAAAGGTTTTATGCTACTCTTTTCTGTAGTTAGCTTTAAGTTGAGAGGGGACTCGGCATTCTTAAAATCGATGCTGCCCAGTATTTTCATGTCGTTTAGCAAGCCGCCATTTATGCTGCCATCTATAGCTACAGCTAGTACGTTGTCTTTATTGATACTTTGTAATGTGAGCGTGCCTAGCGTGTCTTCATCTAGCTGTAAGTCTTCTATTATTAAATCAGACTCAATAATAGGGAATCCTTCTCTGTCTGATACATCTATATACCCATTGGTTATACCTGCTAATTTTAGATCGAAACCTGCTATAAACGGGGCGAGATTATCTAGTTTAAAATCTGTAAGTATTACGTTTATTTTGTCTGCTTTCTCGCCAATGGATGCGTCTATGAAAAGTATTTCATTTTCATTTCTAAAGTCAAAATATCTAAATTCTACAATACCGTGATGTGCTATGATGTTGGGGAAATCGGTTCTCTTTAGTGTCCAATCCTTGTCGTATGTTTTTACTTTAGAATTATCTAAGTATACAGATATGCTATCACGTATATAGGTGAGCTTGCCAGCTAGCAAAATGTCTAAAATGCTATCTCGTTTAGACGTAGTTTCAAAGTTTACGATGCCATCATCTATAAATCCATTAGCATCTAATTGGTCAAATAAAATACTGTCGTTTTGTAATAATCCCCCAGTGTTAATACCAAAGTTGATAGGGGTAAAATCTCCACCGTTGGATATTTTCAAATCAATAAACGGTGTAGATACCATGTCGTACTTGAAATTAACTACACCTCCTGTGCTTTCTATTTTCCCAGCTGTGTGGTCGTATTCTATATCTAAGAAGAGGCTTTCGAAATACGCTGAATTTATAAATTCTTTAAAAACGTTTTGAAATGTATCTATAGATATCACAGCGGCTATGTTTTTACTCTTGATGGGTATAACAGGTTTTGCAAACTGAGATGGATATATTATATGCTTGATATGTTCTATGAGTGTGTCTACTTCACTAAGTACAAATTCTCCTTTTAGATCGACCACTGCTAGGTCAGATTTTAAAGAATACTGTCGATAGTTCGCATTTTTTTCTGAAGTGAATTTAACATCTTTCAAACGGTAGGTGCTATCTCCTTTGGCCATTGTGAAGCTGTCTAGGTCTATGTTGCCTGTTATATTATCAAGCTCACTTCCCGTGAGATTTACTATCCCGTTAAATTTTAAAATATTATCTTGAGTATCTAATCCTAATGTCTTCAGATTAATAGCAAATACATTGGTTTGGACTTTTATTTCTGGAATCTCTGAGCTTATATCCAAAGAACCATTGAAGTCTAAATTGAAGTTTGGATCTTGTATTTTGAAATCTCCTTCATATAAACCTAGGGCAACTTTACCATCTAATACTATGTTTTTATAGTCATAACCGGCATAAGAAATATGTCCTATTTGACCAGATATGCTACTATTTAGGGATTGTGCATCTAGACCGCTACCTGCTAATTGAAGGTCAAAAGAGGTAGTGCCTATTGTATTGTTACCTATCAGTTTACCTAAATCTAAGTTAGGGGAGATCAATGTGCCAGCATAGGCGACATCGTTAGTCTCCATTTGATTATAGGTGATGTCAGTAGCGACATCGCCTACACTAGTGCGTATATCTCCTTTTACTGCAAAGTCTGAAAAGTAGCCTCTAAAAGTGCCTACATATCTTATATCCCCCAGTGCAAGAACCCCCTTAGGAACTGGGTCTAATTTAGCTAGCTTGGCTATTTCTATAGCAGTTGAAGTGGCTTTTTTAGCATTGATATCTAGGTAGGTTTTTGCAGTATTAGGTAGTCCTGTTATCTTTATGTTGCCATTAAAGTGTGTATGGTTGCTCAAGCTCATTCGCAGCTTTTTACTTCTCAGATTATCAATAGTCCCAGTGACCTTCCCTTTGGCAAATAGTACCTCTTTGTATTCTTTTAGTGTATTGCTAAACAGGGCTAAATCTGAAGTATGTACTTTAGCATCATCGAAATTAGTCTCAATTTGTACATCAGTAATAAACTCACTAAAATCTGCATAGCTGGAATAATTGAATTGTAAAAAGTCTTTGATATGACTATTAGGGGTTTGTAATACTAGGTTCTCGAAACGCATCGTGCTTGGACTAATTACCGTATTCGCACTCAGATTTTGAATGTTGAGTCCAGATTTTTCTAGTCCAGATAAGTCTTCTAGTACAAAATTGAGTGAGTCGTTTATTATTTTAAAATCGTGAAGATGTCCGTTTATCTTTGTGAAGTGCAAGTCATTCTCATCAAAAGCTCTGTCGGTTGTCGGGCTAATTTTTTTATTAAAGTATCTAAATTCAGTATTTTGTAAGGATACTTTACTTAGATTTATTACTCGTGCCGCCGACGGAGTATTAGATTTTTTCTTAGGAGAGAAGTAGTCTATCAGAAACTGAAGGTTTATTTGTTTCTCGTTTTTTGGTATACCTATGAATACTTTAGCATTCTCTAGTACTATATCATCTAGTTTTATAAGAGTATTAGTAAATGAGAATAAGTCGAAGTTTACGTGCAGATTTCCTACATATATCATAGTATCCTGCTGTTGGTCTGCTATAAATACTTCGGTAGCGTTAAGTGCATCAAAGTAGTCTAAGGATATTTCGCCGATACTCACATCTACCCCCAGTTCTTTGGTAAGCCAAACAGTAGCTTTGTCGGCTGCATAATTTTTAAACCATGACGTATTTGCCACTGCTAGTAGAATCAGCAGTAGACCAAGTAGTATGGCTACAATTTTGAGCGGTATTTTTACTATTTTTGACAACGCTTATTTTTTAACGAACAGCATAAGGTCACAAACATACTTTGGAACTAGCAAAGAACAATTCACAACTCTGTATACTTGGTATAGAATCGTCCTGTGACGATACTGCCGCTGCTGTATGGTACAATAACAAAATTTGTTCCAACGTGATTTCATCACAAAAAATTCACGAAGAATTTGGAGGAGTAGTGCCAGAGCATGCAAGCAGAAAACATCAACAAAATGTGGTGCCTACTGTGCTAGCATCGCTCGCTCAAGCAGGTATCCGAAAAGAAGAAATAGACGCAATAGCTTGTACCCAAGGTCCAGGTCTTATGGGGTCTCTACTCGTAGGTCATTCTTTTACTAAAGGATTAGCCCTTTCCCTGGATGTGCCGTATGTTAATGTAGATCATGTAGATGCTCATGTACTAGCTCATTTTATAGATGGAGACGTACCACAGCTGCCTTTTCTCTGTTTGTTAGTGTCTGGTGGGCATACACAAATAGTGCGAGTAAATGAAGATTACACATTAGATATTTTAGGAAAAACTATAGATGATGCAGCAGGGGAAGCCTTTGACAAGGCAGGGAAAATGCTCAATTTGAACTATCCTGCAGGTCCTATTATAGATAAACTAGCTATAGAAGGGGATCCGCTTAAGTTTAAATTTAACACACCTAATGTAGCTGCACTAGACTTTAGTTTCTCTGGCCTCAAAACATCCATACTTTACTTCTTGCAAAAAGCCACTAGGCAGCAAAATAATTTTATAGAAGAAAATAAAAAGGATCTCTGTGCATCTATTCAGTATACTATTGTGTCTTACTTAATGAGCAAACTATCACAGGCCATGGATGAAACTGGGATAAGGGAAATAGGAATAGCTGGTGGTGTAGCAGCCAATTCTGCATTACGCAGAGAACTAACTAGCTTGGGTGAGCGAAAAGGAGCCGAAGTGTACATCCCGAAATTCGAATATTGTACAGACAATGCAGCAATGATAGCTTTTGCTGGTAAAATAAAGATAGAACAAGAAAAATATGGCACGCTTAGTGATGTGTGTTTTACAAGAAAATGAGAAGTATAATAACAGGAATAGTAATGGTTCTATTTTGTGTCATGGTTTTGGCTCAAGAGAATGACATGGCAGTTTTAGGGAAGAATAACGTTGCCGTGGTAAAGAAAATGCAGTTTGTTCATGCCTTTATAAATAACAAAGACACTTGTCTGTATGACCTAAAAAAATATGATGACCGTACGAGATTGATTTATGGTAAGGTAGATATGAATTGCCTAGGCATGCAAACATTAGAAGAGACCCTATTGAGTTATGATAAAACTGGGCTCAATCATATCATCTCTAGGCGAGATGATATGGATTTCAGTAAGTCTACCTATATCTATGATACTGCTACGGGTAAAGACCCAGAGAAGATTAAGGTTTTCTTTTTTCAGACCAATGATAGTATGTCTATTAATACTACTTATTATAAAAATGATACAGGAAGATTAGATAGCTCTGAGACACTGGTTACCATGCAAGATGGTAGCCAACGCTATACACAGAATGTTGCAAGGTACAATGAGCAAGGTAGTCTAGTGCAGCTGGTTACCGCAGATGCTAAAGGAGAACTCATAGAAATGGCTAGTTATGAACTAGATGAGGCTAAGAGACTGCTCAGTGCGGCTTTTGCTACATATGGTGAAAAGCCCTATTTTGTTCAGACTTATTATCAGTATAATCAAAGGGGACAGATTGCAAACACTATGAATACTGTGAATCAAAAACAGGAGTATTTTTACTATGATAATGGATTGTTAAATAATATTTTATCCTATAATCCTAAGGGGGTGCTGGAGATAGAATACATCTTTCTATACGAGTTTCATTAATGAATGCATTACTTGTTTTTATAGGCGGTGGGCTTGGAGCTTTATGTAGATATGGAGTGAATAGACTGTTTGCTAGCTCTACAGATTTTCCTTGGGCTACGCTATCCGTAAACTTATTGGGCTGTTTTGCTATAGGGGTCTTTAGTTTCTATGCCATGAGAGGTCAAAATACATTGATAATGTTAGGCATTGTAGGGTTTTTAGGTGGGTTTACTACTTTTTCTAGTTACGGTCTGGAGCTTATGCGAATGTTAGAATCTGGATTGGCAAAAAACTTTGTGGTATATTTAATTGCAAGCAATGTGATAGGCGTATTACTCGTTTATGTAGGGTATAGACTGGCGTGTAATTTTATAAAATAAAGAAAATGAAGAGAGTACTTATATATATTCAATTAATGGTTTTAGTAGTGGGTGCTGCATATGCAGACAAACTTCTAATTCCTATGAATGCCTCACAAAAAAATCACCTAAAGGCTTACGGAATAGCCTATTGGGTGTTAAGCAAGGACCAAGAAGTAGAGTGGTTATTAAATTACCAAGGGGGTAGTTTTATGATGGACGACTATGAAAATATAGAGAGAGAATGTCTGCTACGTGGTGTTAGTTTTAAGACCATGAGTGAGGGTAAGGCAAGCTCTTTGAAAGACGAATTAGCTAGTCCTGCAATAAATGCTGAAGTAGTGAAGCTGCTAAAAGTGCCTAAAATAGCCGTGTATTCTCCCAAAACTTCTCAGCCTTGGGATGATGCCGTTACTATGGTGCTTACCTATGCGGAGATTCCAGACGATGGAGTTTTTGACGATGATGTGCTCGATGGTAAGTTGCCAACCTACGATTGGTTGCACCTACACCACGAAGATTTCACAGGGCAGTACGGAAAGTTTTATGCCAGTTTTAGAAACGCATCTTGGTATAAAGAGCAGGTATCAGAAGCAGAGGCGATGGCGAGCAAGCACGGATTCGAAACCGTATCTGAATTGAAACTAGTAGTTACCAAAAAGATAAGAGATTTCACCGCTGGAGGAGGTTTCCTCTTTGCTATGTGTAGTGCTACAGATAGTTACGATATAGCCATGGCAGCAGATGGAGTAGATATATGCGAGCGTATGTTTGACGGAGACCCGATAGAGCCTGGAGCTCAGGCTAAATTGGATTATACCAAAACCTTTGCATTCACAGACTTTAGGATAGAGATGAATCCTATGAAATATGAGGTAAGTAGCATAGATGTAGATCCTAGAAGTAGGGGAGTTAAAGAAGACAATGACCTTTTTGCCTTGAATGAATTTAGTGCCAAGTGGGATGTTATTCCTACTATCTTAACTCAGAATCATGAGCGTATCATTAAAGGATTTATGGGACAAACTACTGCTTTTCACAAAGATCAAATAAAGAGTTCTATCATCATAATGGGCGAAAATAAGAGTTTAAACGAAGCTCGATATATACATGGCACCATAGGCAAAGGACAGTTTACTTTCTATGGAGGTCATGATCCCGAAGATTATCAGCATATGGTAGGCGAGCCACCTACAGATCTTAATCTGCATCCTAACTCTCCTGGCTATAGGCTCATTCTCAATAATATTCTTTTCCCTAGTGTAAAAAAGAAAAAGCAGAAAACATAAGCTAGACCATAGTTTTGTGCACTATTCTGTAGCTCAATATAGAGGCAGTATTACTGCTCTATTTTTATCTTAACTACAACCTTTTTCACTTTCACTGGCTCTTCTGCGTGTATGCAGGGAAGATGTAAATCGTCTGGGAAAAAGATGCCAAACATTCCTTTTTCGAAAAGCATAAAAGAGTATTCCTCTTCATACAGAGCATAGTCATTTTCTTGGTCTACGGTGATAGGTTTATGTGCATTTTTGGTGGCGAGTCCCATGAGTTCGCTCCCGCTTATGATATACTGTACATCTATATGCTCAAAGTGACTTTCCATTTGTAAATCTACCTCACTTTTAGTCTCATACTCTTGTACTAGAGCAAATACATTGTCCCCATCTATACTATGTTTTCCTACAGCTAGTTTCCCTAAGTCAGTTGCCTTTAGATATTCAAAGGCTTGAGCAATTCTAGGGTTTATAGAAGTGTATAGCGAGGCGTTTTGTAGTTTGTCTATTATCATTTTATCACAATTAATGCAGGCACAAATGTACTAGCAAAATGGCCTAGTTGACAAATTCAAAATCAGTTTACGATTGCTTTGTTTTGCTTTTATTTTCAATCGCATTCATAGGCGATGAAGAGTTATAAGGGACTTTGCCACTGGGCACCACCTTACTAGTCGCCTCTAGATGGGCTTCCTGATCATCAAAGAAGATATGTGCTCCAAAAGCTTCTAGTACTTTGTCTTTGGATAGGCCTCCCATGAAGTATACCTCGTCAACGTACACACCCCATTTTCGTAATGTTTTTATAACTCGCATATGGGAAGGAGCACTGCGAGCTGTTACTATAGATAGTCGCAATGGAGATAGCTCTATAGTAGTGGGCAAATGCTCTTGTATACGCGAGAGCTTTATGAGCAACTCTGCAAAAGGGCCTTTGTTTAGGGGGTTATCTTCGTTCTCTTTTTCGTGCTTTAGGAATGCATCTATTCCTTCCGTTTTATAGCGATGTTCAGATTCGTCAGAAAACAAAACAGCATCCGCGTCAAAAGCTATTTTAACTCGATTATCCTTAGGATTAAAAGACTTTGGTGGTGCGTAAATAGATGCTGCGGCACATGCTCTAGAGTCTATTACAGTTTGTACATCTTTATCGTCTTTACTCAGAAAGAGGTCAATATCATAGGCGTCTATATAGGGTGCTAAGGGTTCGCCACCGCTTAGTGCGACTCTAGTGATATCGAGCTCATTTAGAGTGATGGAATTGAGCATTCTAATGCCCGTTTCTGGGCTATTCCTGCTCATGAGTACTATTTCTACTATCCGTTTATTGGCCTGATTGTTAAGCTGTAATAAGCTTTTTACTAGATAGAAAGCAGATCCTATTTTGAGCGGTTCGTTCTCGTGGTCTAGTTGATATTTTCTGTAACCTTCTATGCCTTCTTTTTCGAAAATGGCATTTTCTTCTTCTAAGTCAAATAAGGCTCTAGATGATACACCTACTACTAGTATGTCTGATAAGTCTACGGGCATAAAATTCAAATGTATTATTTTTCTATCTATTCAAATACTTACGTACTAAAATGAGAATAGGTATAAGAGCGGAATACCCTAGAAAAAAGGGTAAGATAAAGTGCTCTAAGTGCAACGCAAGTAGTATGGCTATGATGAATAACTGAGAACCCAAACCAAGGGCAGATACTACTGTCATAAACCAGTTTGGGAAGTTTTGTTTTTTAGGTGCCGTTGTGTCTGCGTGGTATATTGCTTGGTCAAAAACACGATAAAGTAAGTTGAAAATGTGATACAGGATGTCTACATTTTTTTGCTTTTCACCTGGCAGAGCCTTTGGAGCTTTCTTCTCGTTGATACGGCTAGTATCGTCACCGTCAAACTCGTTTCTTAGTATTACATAATAGTAATTATATAATGTGCCTTGTAGCTGCACACCTATGAATGCTAAGATAGCTACGATTATAGAGCTAGAAGTAATGTGCCATATGCACCCGAGTACTAAAAAATTTAGGATAATATCAAAAATAGAGTCTAAATATCTTCCTGTATATGACGGAGTAGCTTTTACTCTAGCTAGTTCTCCATCAGCAGCGTCTAGTATAGATTTGAGTATTAAACATATTGCTGCTAAGAAAAAATGGTGGGAGAGTATAAAATAACAAGCAATCAACCCAACTACTCCAAATGCTAGTGTTACGTGTATGGGTGTAGCCTTTGTGTTTTTAAGCGACCTTGCTATCCAGCGGGCAGGTTTACGGCCGTAGTCAGATAGATCTATAAATTGGTAAGCCGCTGGTAATTTGCTCATTAGTAATATATTAAAACAAGAATCTGCTCTTTTTGTTTTGATGTGATTTAAAAAGTCATTCTATGGTAACTGGTGTGCGATAACTAATTAACACAATAAAATATTTAGAGATCGTACTCCGTATTTGCTAGATTTAGTCTTAGCCCTAGTCTAAATATTTGGTTCTGTTTATCCGCAGTTAAGATAGAATTAGATTGATTTCTAAAATATATTCCTGCGTCTATAAATAGGTTCTGCCACAGCATATAGCTCGCATTAAAAGAGATAACGGTTATCTTATTTTCTATACCTTGAAATAAGTATACATTCGATGTATTGGCCAGGCCTTCTGTGCCTCTAGTAATATCCCCGCCATAGTTTATACTTGTTTTGCTGCTATCTATGCCTTGTATGGAGTAGGAGTAGAGTAACCCTAGGTTTAGTCTATTGGTCGGTTGGTATTTTAGTATGGTGAGGTATTCTCTAAAATTAGCACCCAGCGGATGAGCTAGCGACTGATTGTAGTGTATCCAGTTTTGTGAACTGCCGTAATGTTGGTATACGTGAGGGCGTACCTGGTTTACTTCTACCTGTACATCTAGATTATGCACGTTAGCTATATTTAGGTATTTTAAACCTGCTTGATAGCCCCACTTATTTACCCAGGAACTGCTCTGGCTAAAAAACTCTTTTTTGACAAATTCATCAAAAATAAGTTGTCCATAAAATTGAAGTCGTATAGGTAAGTTCCATTTCCAGTCCATGCCTAGCATCACATTATCTGAGCTATTAAGACCATGTTCTACAGCTCTGTAAAATATGATTGGGTTAAGGTAATCTACCTCATAGCCTCCCGATTCTGTTGTGTCATTTCGTTCGAAGATTACATTCTCAAACAATCCCAAAGTGAAATTTTTACCTAGGTTAATGCTCAAATGGTGCAGAGCAGAGTACTTGCGAGCAGTGGGTGCTTTCCCGTTATAGCCCTGATAGTCTGTGTGTACAGAGTACAGATTCATATAGTTTATCTTCCAAACCTTGGTATTTATTTTAAAGAAAGTATTGGGTGTGGCTACGTCTGAGAGTATGAGCGAACGATGTCCGTTACCTATGAAGTTTTTATCATGACCAAACTGCAAAGTGATTTCTTCTATGGGAGAAGCTGTAATATATCCTGCTACGTTAAAAAAGTCGCGAGCATCGTTTTTATAAAATTTTGCTAAAGTCGCTCCTGTTATGTTATAATCATTAGCGTATCGCTCACGTAGGTAGTTTGGGAAACGCACTTGGTTTTCTAAGGCATAGCTATAGAAACCCACTTTGTTGCCTATAGTGCCTTGTAGTTCTACTCCTCTGCTATTACGATATGTGGTGATGGAGTCGTATTTGTCCTTGCCTCCACTGAAACCGAGTACAGGATTTATGCTCATTTTAAAACGCTCTTCGTTCACCATATACAAGTTGCTTTCTATAGGGAAGAAGTTTTTCAGCAATGGTTTTCTCTTTAGGTCTTTTGCGTTTTTAGCATTAAAAAGGTAGTTGTCTAGCTGCAGATATCTCAGGTTAAACTCATCTACTTTCGAGTGCTTATCTTCTATTAGACGTTGGCCGTTATGGGCTATATCTTTTCCTACCGCAAGTCTATTGTATGGTTTTACTCCAGTGAATAAGTCTTGAGACATACCCCCGTTTAGTATTTCTAGTCTATCTATAAGGTGATAATTGAAATAACCAGATGTAAGTGGGCTCTGAGCCCAAGAAAGTAGGGTAATGGAAACGGTTAGTAAGAATGTTGTTATTCTTTTCATAAGAAAGCACAAAGATAATCAGCAATGCTCATTCTGTTTTTTAATTGATGTTTGGGTAGTTTGTGGAAAGAGATATGTTAATGATTTGACGCTTAGAGAGTATATTGGTACGCTTAATGAAATATGATATAGTTAGTGTTAAGCATTCTAGTAAGGACAAGTACTTTTGCGTAAGAATACGGAAAGAAGTCTTTTCAATTGCTACTCTGAAACAGTAAAAAAACCAAATCGAAATAGGAAAAACCGCAATTTGCGGTTTTTTTTCGTTAATTAGCAATCTATTTACTAGTACGAATTGAAATCACATTTACAGTTATACTTAATAATACTCTTGCTCATGTCTCCCTTGGTTTTGAGGGCTCAGTCAGTAGTCTCTCATTTTACTGTAAATAATGGACTGCCAAGTGACGAGGTATATTTTGTGCATCAAGATAGGGATGGCTATATGTGGTTTTGTACAGATAGAGGGATTAGTAGATATGACGGGTATAGTTTCGAAAACTTTAGTACCGTAGACGGACTGTCGCATAACACTGTTTTTAAATGTTTTGAAGACAATATGGGGAACCTATGGTTTACTATGATGAATGGAAGTATTACCATCTATGATAGAAAGCTGAGACAGTTCTACCCATTTGCGAATAATAAAGTTCTCATTCAGCAGGTAAGAAAACAGTCGTGGGTGGCGTCTATAGCATTCATTGATTCCACAGCCTACCTCTTTCATCTGAATATGGGAACTATGGATGACATTTATAAAGTACACACAAATGGGGATTTAGAAACCATAAAGTACTCCAGTTTTATGAGTGAGATAAAAACTTCAGATAACTTATTATTTTTAGGAACGTTATCTGATTATGGAGCTGTAAAATCAACACAGAGGGTTGTGTTTAAAAGTGATTTTGAAGATTCGATACACAAAAACCAGTCTAATGTTTATAGTAGTATCAGAGATTACTCCCAGACATTTATTCGCACCAATAAAGGGAAAGTATATGTGGGGTTAAATACTGGGGCATTTATGTATTCTCCAACAGGAGTAAAAACTACGCTGCTAGACTTTTACTCTACATCTATATATGTAGACAAAGAGAAATTCATTTGGGTTTCTACCTTAAATGACGGAGTGTACCTATTTAATACGCCAAAAGTAAATTCTATTTTCACCCATAATGTATTGCTTGCCAAAGAGCGGTTTAGTCTATTGAAAGTAACTGATGAAAGGGTTTTTGTAGCAACTGATATGAATGGTTTGGTCGGGATAGATGCAGAGGGTAGTATTCTAAATCAAGTCAAAGGGGACAAGGATCTTCAAGGAATTTATCATTTGTTTTTTACTTTAGATTCTACAGCTCTCTTCTGGGACGATTTCCAATATAA
>Ga0307993_1000508_pt1 | contig 13307 bp, 29 predicted proteins | sample EllFjometagen260_FD_203163 | JGI IMG/M metagenome (GOLD analysis project Ga0307993, IMG submission 203163) | Marine microbial communities from Ellis Fjord, Antarctic Ocean - #260 | ecosystem: Environmental > Aquatic > Marine > Unclassified | place: Southern Ocean | collected 2014-11-02 | reverse complement strand
TGGTGTAAATGCAATAGTAGACAATGTATCTGTAAAAGAAGTACTAGGTCAAGAAGTAGTACCAGATAGTGGCTGTGGAAGCTGGTTGTTTGAACCACAGAGTACAAATCTAATACCTTATAGCGAGGATTTTTCATCTTTAAATATAAGAAATAATGCAGTTGTAACAAGCAATGCTATAATATCTCCAAGTGGCTTATTAGATGCAGATGAAATAACTTTTGATGGAACGGCTACTGGTAGAGTAGAGGCAAGTATTACAGCAACAATAGGGCAACCTTACACAATATCATTGTATTTAAAAAATAAGGATTTGTCAGACGTTACACAAGTTTGGATTGGTTTTTCTGCTACCTCACAAGGTCAGTTTGTTACAATTACAGATGAATGGCAGAGATATGATATAACAACCAATGCAGACGGAACTACTGAATACCCTAGAATACAATTTACAGGTACAGGAAGTTTATATGTTTGGGGTTTTCAAACAGAACAACAATCCTACGCAACATCTTACATACCAACATCTGGACAAGCTAGTGGAGTAACAAGAAACCAAGATGTATGTACCAATGGAGGTAGTGCTGCATCTATAAACTCAACAGAGGGTGTTTTATACTTTGAGGGAAGTGCTTTAGCTGATGTGGCTACTGATAGAAGAATTGCTTTATCTGATGGAACACTTAATAATTATGTATCGATAGGTTATTCAAGATTTAGTGGAAACATTGTTGCTGAAATGTTTAGTGGTGGGGTTCTACAAACTACCGACTGGGGTGCTACTGGAGTAACACAAGCAAATAATAATAAATTTGCTTTATCTTGGGGAAGTGGAACAATGAAATTTTATGTAAATGGAACACAAACACAAACAGCAAATGTTACGTCTCCGATTGGAATGAATGATTTGCGTTTTTCTTCTGGAAATGGCACTCAAAAACTCTTTGGAAAAACCAAAGCACTAGCAGTTTGGAAAGAAGCTTTAACAGCTACAGAACTTCAAGAACTTACAACAATATGATGCAAATATATAAAACGAATTTTCCAACAGAACAACAAGGGAAAGACTACCTATTAAATTTAGGGGTAATATTAGAAGTAGAGGGAGAAATAGTCTTTGCCCCAACAACAGCAGCGGTTGTGTATATCGGTAAGGTGGTAAAGATACCAGCTACATACGATGCAGATGGTAATATTTTAACTCCAGCGGTTTACTACTCGGGTTTTGCCATCGATGTAATGAGTAGCGACTTGTTAGACTTTGGAACTTATGAGGTATTCCCAGCGGACAAAGCAGCACATAGCTTTTACGGATGGGCTAGAGATGCAGAAGTACCACCAATAGAAGAAATACCTACTAAAAAAAAATAATCACTATATTTGATAAAAACAATATTATGGGAAAATTATCAAAAGACGAATTAAGAAAGTTTAGAAGACAAGAAGAAAAGAAACAAGCAATCCTACACGATTTAGGAGTATTGGCTACGCAATCACATACACTATCACATATGTTTGCAGAACTTGCTATGAAGCAAGAAAAGAACAAAAAGGATCTGGAAGAAAAGTATGGCAACATAGAAGTAAATCTTGAGGATGGAACTTTTAAATTGATTACAGATGAAAAAAATAAGTAAACACATATCTTACAAAGAAGCAGTTGGTTCTAATTATGCTAAACAATACGGTATAAAGAATAAACCAAATGAAGAACAAGTAGAGAATATGCAGCTACTAGCTGAAAAGGTGTTTGAACCATTAAGGGAGTGGGTAGGCGGACCAATTAAAGTTAATAGTATGTTTAGGTCTTTAGAATTAAATACTGCCTTAAAGGGCGCTGCAAGAAGTAGCCATCTACGTGGTGAAGCTTTTGATATTACAAGTATGGGCGGTAAGTCTAACCTTGAGATGTTTTACTGGATAAAAGACAATTTAATTTTTGATCAACTTATTTGGGAATTTGGCGCAGAACCAAAATGGCTACACGTTTCTTATAAAAAAGAAGACAACAGACAACAAATATTAGTAACTAAAAGACAAGGTATATATCATACCTATTCTAATTGTAAATCTTGCTAAAATGATAACAGATTACAAAACACTTTTAATTAATTTAGGAACATTTATATTTTCAATGTCAAACGTAGATGTAATATTAAAGGTAATTTTATTATTGGTAACAATCGGTTACACCCTAAATAAATGGTGGTTACTAAATAAGAGCAATGGAAAAAAGAAAAAGTAAAAAAAAGTTTAAAGATACTAGAGTTGGTAAATTTTTATCAAAGACTGCACCAAACATATTAAGTGGGGTGAGTGATCTGGTACCGGATGCTGGTCTTTTAAAGCTGGTAGGCGGACTTATAAGTAAAGATGAACAGTTACCTCCTAAAGATAAAGAAAAAGCTTTAAAACTTCTTGAAATCGATATTATAGAAATGCAAGAGGTTTCTGAAAGATGGTCTGCAGATATGAGCAGCGATAGTTGGCTTTCAAAAAACACAAGACCAATGATGTTGATATTTCTTACGGTATCAACTTGGTTCTTAATTCTTATGGATAGCCTTGAGATAGATTTTTTAGTAGGTATTGAGTGGATAGAATTGCTTAAATCTCTTTTAATTGTCGTATATGTTGCCTACTTTGGAAGTCGGGGTATGGAAAAATACAAACATATCTCAAAAACAAAATAGATTATTTTCCGTATATCTTTATCTTTTATTTAGATATATTTTTAGGTATATTTCTAGATATATTTTTTGGTATTTATTTTCTATATTTGAAGTAATAAAAAAGTTCAAAGTTATTACTATTTATTTTAAAATCAAAATATATTAAATCCATAAAATGCCATCTAAACTTTCCAGATCCAAGATTGTTAAAAAACTAGATGCAATATTTAGCCAATACATAAGGTTAAAAGATGCAGACCATATTGGTAATGTAACGTGCTTTACTTGTGGTAAGGTTTCACATTATAAGGTAGGTATGCAATGCGGACACTTTCAATCTAGAAAACATTATGCAACTAGATGGATGGAAAAAAACGTAGCTGTACAATGTGTTGGATGCAATATGTTTAAAGCCGGAGAACAGTATTTATTCTCAAAGTATCTGGATGAAAAGTTTGGAGATGGAACTGCGGAAGAATTATATATCAAATCAAAAGAAACTGTAAAGTATTCAAATGATGAATTACTAGATATGATAAAACATTACAAAGAGTTGGTAGATAGTTTTTAAATACTTACATTTGACTATTCTGTTTTGTTAAGGAAAAAGGGGTTTGACTTTATGTTAAGCCTTTTTTTTTGCTTTTATAAGAAGTTATTAACATATTTTTTGTATATTTGTTTATTATTAATTTAAACTTAACAGAATGAGAACACAGAAACACGATTTAAAACAAGAGATTAAAGATCTCGAAAACCAATTAAGGTTTGCGGTAATTAATCTAGATGCCTTTACACAATTATCTATCAATAAAAGATTAGATATTGCAAAATCAACCTTAATTAATATTCAGTAATGGGGACTAATTTTTCAAAAGAAACCGCTGAAAGTAAATTTGACGAGTATACATATAGAATAGAAGCCTTATGTAATAGAATAGAAGAATTAAAAGCACAAATAGAAGTTTCACAAATACTTAAACAAAATGGATAGAGAAAAATTATTAGATTTATACAAAAAGTATGAATTAGAAAAAACAGATGTATATAAACATCAACACTATGTTATTATCACTCGCCAAGGCATAGAAAAAATTGCGGCAAAGGAGAACATATCAATCAATTATGAGGTTGTAAAGTGTGAACCAAGCTTTGCTGTGGTAAAAGCCTATGCAAAAAAAGAGGGTGTTGAAATACAAACCTTTGGTAGTGCATTAAAAGGTGCTAACTATAAAGATGGGAATTGCAATAGTTGGTACGTTATGGAAATGGCTGAAAAAAGAGCCTTGTCCAGATCGGTTCTTAAGTTAACAGGCTTTTACGAGTTGGGTGTATTTGGCGAAGACGAAAGCGATGATTTTAAAAAGAGCAAATAATATGGCAATAAGCAATGAAATTTTCGAGCACTACCGAATAAAACAAAGAGAGGTTAAAAAGGCTAAAAATCTTTTATTACTCAATGGGTATTCAGTAAAAAAAATAACAGGAATTAAAATAAATAATAACTAAATAAATAATTAACAAAATGAGAACAGAAATTTTTAACAGAGTAGGTTACAGTAATGTAACAAAAAAGAAAAGTGATATATCAGTATCTTTGGTATATATTACTCCGGAAATAGCACAACACTATTTAGGATTTAATACACAAAACAGAAAGGAATCTGAAGGCAGTATTAGTTTTTTAACACAACAAATGAATAAGGGATTATTTGTTGAAAATGGTGAAAGCATTGTATTTGATAAAAATATGAAACTTACAGATGGACAACATAGATTAATGGCTATTATTAAATCTGGTAAATCATACCATATTCCTGTTGTGAAAGGAGTTGCAGAAAAATCAATGGCTACATATGATACTGGTAAAAATAGAAAAGCATCCGATGTGCTTTCAATAAATGGCTTTAAAAATGTGAATTTATTAGCTACTCTTATAAAACTAATATATAAGTATAATGATAAAGGTTCAAAATCAGCTTCCGCAGTCAGTTACAAAAGGGATAACTCATTAACTAACCAACAAGCATTAATCTATTGTAAAGAAAATTATGATTGGCTATATAAAATTATGTCAAATGTTACAAATATTTATGTAAAATCTGAAATTAAAGTTATAAGCAAATCAAATTTTTGCTATTTAGTTTATATGATAGGAGGAAAGAATCCAGATCCAAAGGTTTATGAATTTATGAAAAATATTTATGGATTAAATAGAACTCAAGATACTGCAACAAGTTATCTTTATAGTAAATTATATAAAGCAAAAATTAACAAAGAGCCATTAGGATTTTACTGGATATTAGGAATGACTATAAAAGCTTGGAATTATTTTATTGATGGAAATCCATCGGTGAGATTTTTTAGATTTCAAACAGAGCAAGAATTACCAAAAATAAATATTAATAACTAAATATATAAACAATGAGTGCAATTATCAATGCTTCAATTAGGGTGGATAAGCTCCCCAAAGAAAAATTCATAAAGGGCAAGGATGGAGCCGTTTACTATAACCTCACCATATCTGTAAATGATGAAACAAGGTACGGTAATAACGTTGCGGTAATGGATAATCAAACCAAAGAAGAAAGGGAAGCAAAAGTGGCTAGAAACTATTTAGGAAATGGAAAGGTTGTTTGGACAGATAGCAAAATTGTAGTTGCTGAACGTGAAGACCAGCCACAAGCGGTAAAAGAAACCGCAAGTGATGATTTACCATTTTAATCAAACTAATTTTAAAAAGGGTGTGAGTTTATAACTTACACCTTTTTTTTATATATTTAGCAAATGACAGAAAAACAAACAGAACAGAATATGTTAATGGAATTTATAGCAGACAGTTGTTATATTGATATTAATAAAAAAATAGATTACCCTCCAGTATGTTTAAGCTATGGAGAAAAGGTTTTAAAATCGGATAAGGGTGATAGTATTATACCAATTGCATTGGGAACTTATGGAAACCTATCGGTTATTACTGCACCACCAAAAACAAAGAAAACATTTTTTGTATCATTATTAGCTAGTGCATATTTAAGTGGTTCAAACATTTATGGTGGAGACATTAAAGGATTTCGTGGATCTGGAGAACTAATACATATAGACACAGAGCAAGGTGCTTGGCATTGTAGTAAGGTTTTTCGCAGACCTTTAGATATGGATAGTAACATACCAAAAGATAAGTACCATACCTTTGCGTTGCGTACGATAGGTTATAAAGAACGATTGGAATTTATTGAATACTATTTAAAGGAAAACATAAAAGAACCATCTCTGGTTATTGTTGATGGGGTTGCAGACTTGTGTGGGGATGTAAACAATATAGAACAAAGTAACCATTTGGTAAGTGCTTTAATGAGATTAAGCCAACAGCAGAACGTTCACATTATTTGTGTGATACATCAAAATTATGGAAGTCAAAAGTTAGGAACCGGACATTTAGGTTCAGCATTAGAAAAGAAAGCGGAGACAGTTATAAGTTTAGAAGCTAACACGGTGAACAAAGATTGGGTTACAGTAAAGTGCGGAAGAAGCAGAGGATATTGTTTTGATACATTTAGTTTTGAAGTAAATGAAAAAGGATTGCCAACAATAGTAAATGATTTATATGACCCTTTAAAATGATATGGTACAAAAAACAATGATTTTAGTTGCTGCAAAGCATAAAGAATGGCTTGAAATAGTTTTATCCTTTGGTTGCAAACAAGAAGTTGCAGAAGATCTGGTGCAAGAAATGTATTATAAAATACAAGTAAAGCTTGAAAAGGGTTTAGATATAATGTACAACGAAAAAGAAATAAACTACTATTATATCTTCAAGACATTGAGAACATTGTTTTATGATTTAAAAAGAAAGGGTAAAAACATTACTATGGTTTCTATGGATGATATACACCTTACAAGTACAGATGTAAACTTTACAGAACCATACGATAAAATACAAGAAGAACTATCTAAAATGTTCTGGTATGATAGAAAGGTATTTGAAATAATTAATGAGGGTGAAAGCATTGCTGAATTTTCCAGAAAAAGTTTGATACATTATTACTCTCTTTATAATACATATAACAAAGTCAAAAGCAAACTAAAGAAACTATTATGAAACTAGGAAACATTATTTATTACATAACTAAATATACCGGTATAAAATACCTAGTAGATAAATACCACAAATTCAGAGGTACTAAATGTGATTGCAATAACAGAAGAAAAAAGTTAAATGAAATAAAAATTGATAGATGGTAAAATTTAATAAGAAAGATTTTAAAGTTTGGAGCAACTTTAGGTCTGAACCAAAAAGCACATTACAACCTAAGGAGTTTGAATTGATTTGTCAGTTACACGCAACCTACTATAAACATAAATACCAAAAACCTTGCACTTGCAATCCATCCAAAATAAAATTATGGATAAAACAATTAAACATAATTTGGAACAATGGGAATTAAAACAATAAACGAATGGGAGAAAGCAGTTGTATTTCTGCTTAACCTTGATGGCTGGGATTTGGAATGGTGTGGCGAGGGTTACAGTAGATACGATGCAAAAGGAAAAACACCTAAAGGAAAAAATTGCGTTATAGAGATGAAATTCCGCAATAAGTACTATGAGGAAAAGATGCTTGAAAAAGACAAGTACGATGCGTTGATGGATCTGGATGATAAAGTAAAATTATATTTTGTGAATGACCCCAAAGGAAATTTTATGTATTGGCTTAATACTTTAGAGATGCCAAAGCCGGTAAAAAAATATTGTCCCGACACTACAATGTGGACAAAAAAAAGGCTTTTAAAAGATGTTTATTTAATAAATGAAAAAGATGCAAGTATAATTAATATAAATATTAAACCATTTTAAGCTTTGTTAATAAGTTAATAAGTGTTATATTGTAATATATTAATCAAAACAAAACAGATGAAACAGACAATTAATTTTTATGAATTTAATGATGCATTTTATAATATGGATAGAGAGCACCATTTTACTTACAGAGGAAAAAAAGCCTTATTTAATTTTTTAGAAGAATATGAAGATAGCACTGATGAAGAAATAGAATTAGATGTGATAGCATTATGTTGCGATTATGTTGAATATGAAAATATAGAAGAATTCTGGTTAGATTATAACAAAGAAGAATTTCCAAATGAAGCAGCTATTGAATGGCATACAATGTTTATACCAATAGATGATGATGCTTTTATAATACAATCCTTTTAATATGAAAGTCAACGAAGCTGCTTGGGAAAAGCTAAAAAAACAGATAGAGTACTATACAGAAGCTGACACATCTATATCAGACATATCGATTAACTACCAAGTAAAAGAAACGAAGAACAGAAATTATTTAAAACTTAACATAACAATAGACAAATGGGACAAGATAACAGGGTAAAAGAATTAGAAGAAAAGATTGAAAGATTAGAAAAGCAATTAAAAGATGCGAAAACACATACTTATATATATGAAACGCACACTTTATGGTGTGGTGATGGGGAGTTATATTTTGGGTATGGTGATATTGAAGAAAAAACATTGGTGATGAATGTAGACCAACTTTTTAGAGACTTACCATCAATTATAAAAATGGTTACTAAAGAGCAAAAGAAGATGCAGAAGATGCACCTTAAGATGATAAAGGAAACACTTACAGAGATATGATTCTATTAGTAGATGCAGACAGCTTAATCTTTGCGAGTTGCTATCGTAAAAGAGAAACTCCAGAGGATGAAAAGTACTACACAAATATTGTAGATGCTAGAAATAAGTTTGACCAACAGTTTATGAAAATTGTGAATGATCTGGAAGAAAAGTACACCATTGATAAGGTGCTTTGCTTTAGTGGTTCAAAGGGTAATTTTAGAAAGCTTATTACAAAGAAGTACAAAGCCAATAGAAAGAAGCAAGAACTACCTCCGCTTTTAAATGATATGCACCAATTTGTAAAAGAGCAATACGATAGCATATGGGGTTACGGTATTGAAACAGATGATATGGTTGCAAGGTACTGGAAGCAGATTAGTGATGATTTAGGTAGGGATGAAGTGATGATTGTATCAATAGATAAAGACTACAAACAATTCCCTTGCTTGATGTACAACTATCACTATAAGCACCAGATCGTGTTGGATATTACAGAAGAAGAATCTAGGTATAATTTTTACTCACAAATGATAGAGGGTGACACCGCAGACAATGTAAACTACTTTAAGGGTAAGGGTAAGAAGTTTGCAGAAAAACATTTTGCAGATTGCATTACAAAATACCAATACACTAGAAAGCTATACGAATTATTTAAACAAGAATACAAAGGTAAAGCAAGACAAAAATATGCAGAGTGCTATCACCTTTTAAAATTAAGAACAGAATGAAAGACAAAATAGTTGAAGACTTAAAAAGAGAGTTTGATGTAAGAAGTTGTGTAGGAATAGATAAATACAAAACAACTTTACAAGACAATAACAAAGATGATTTTTTGCAGCACCTTAAAGAAGAATTAATGGATGCAGCTTTATACATACAAAAACTACAAAGCAATGGAAGAAACTAAAATTGAAGTTCCGGTATTAAAAACACCCAAAGAAATAAGTGACTTACTAATACAGATTAGTGGAATAGATATATTTGAAAAAACAAGAGTAAGAAATGTGATAGAGCATAGAGCTTTTTTCTGTTACCTATTAAAAGAAAAGTTTGATCTGGGACCAAGTGCTATTTCAAGTTTTATGAGAACACAACCCAAATTAAAAACATATGACCACGCAACAGCAATACACGCGCTCAAAATGTTTAAACTTTATAAGCCATATAGAAAAGAATATTTTGATAATTTGGAAACTTATTTTAATATAAGTGCGGATGAAAATTACCAACAATTACCAAGTTTGGAAAATATGGTAAATAAATATGTATTATATAAAAGTAGATACTATAATGCAAAAAGCAAGAATAAAAGACACGAAGATAAATTAAAAAAGTTAAAAGAACATATTAAGGATTTAGAAGACTTTAAAAGAAAAGCGACAGCGGTATTAACTGAAAACGAAATACTATATAGAGATCTGGATGAAAAGCAAATGCAAGTATATGATGAAAGGGCAGCATTGATATTAAAATCTTTTGAGTGGCAGAAACCAAAGAATGAATACGAAGTAATAAATTGTGCATCTTAAAAACAGAATTATGAGCAAGAAACTAATACAAAAGCTACAACAACTATTAGACAAATTACCAAAGGGTAAAAAAAGAAAAGCAATAAGAGAAAGACTACTTAACTTAAAGCTAAATAAAAACAAAAATTAATTACGTTATATATATGGAACTAGTAAAGATTAGTAAGGTAAAAGCAAATGAAAGCAATCCAAGGTTTATAAAAGACAATAAGTTTAAAAAGCTAGTAAAGTCAATCAAAGACTTCCCAGAGATGCTAAGGCTTCGCCCTATTGTAGTAAATAAAGATATGGTTGTGTTGGGTGGTAATATGAGATTAAAGGCTTGTAAGGAAGCCGGACTAAAAGAAGTTTATATTTTAAAAGCAGATGACCTCACAGAAGAACAACAACAAGAGTTTATTGTAAAAGACAACGTAGGGTTTGGAGAATGGGATTGGGATACACTTGCTAATGAGTGGGACATAAAGAAATTGGAAGAATGGGGATTAGATGGATTTCCTTTTGAGGATGTTGAAGAACTTACAAACCCAAATAACATAGATACAGAGAACATATTTGCTACTGAATTAGATAGCGAAAGCAATTACATTGTATTGAAGTTTGAAAAGGATATTGATTGGATACAAGCTAAATCGGTATTTGGATTACAGACAGAAACTGGAAGAAGAGCAAATGGAAAAGAATGGAGCAAGGGAATAGGTAGGGTTTTAAATGGTGTTGAAGCAATTAAAAAATTAAAGAAATGAGAATAAAAATATTTGCACCATCTTATAAAAGACCGGAGAAAAGCATAACACAGATTACATACCCATTTGTTAAGCTAGTAGTAAGGGAAAGCGAAGCAGAAGAATACCTAGAAAATGGAAATGACATTATAGTTTGTCCAGATCAAGCACAGGGGAATATAAGCAGAGTAAGAAACTGGATATTAGATAACTTATTTGATGATGATACAGATTGTATTATTATAGTTGATGATGATTGTAAAGCAATAAGCAGATGGGAGAACCAAAAGAATACTAAATTTAATGAAGATGAACTAATTAGGTTTTGCGAACAAAAAAGTTTGTTATGTAAAGAATTAGGTTTTAAGTTGTGGGGATTAAATACAGTAATAGACAAAGGAGCATATAGAGAATATACACCCTTTAGTTTTATTCAGTTTATTGGTTGCCCATTTCACGGACATATAAAAGGAACTAAATTAAGATACGATGAAGAACTTCCATTAAAAGAAGATTATGATTTTACTTTACAAAACATAAAAAAGTATGGAGGATGTTTACGAGTTAACTTTGCAAATTATAATGTAAAGCAATCGGAACAGATAGGAGGGTGTGCTGATTATAGAAACCTAGCATACGAAAAAGAACAATTCTTTGCCTTACAAAAGAAATGGGGAAAAGATATAATCAAAAAGGATAAGGGAAGCAAGAGAAGTTTTGACTATAATCCTATAATGAAAGTACCAATAAAAGGAGTTTAACTATGAACGAAAGTAGACACATAAAAAAGGAATCACTATTAAAAGCACTAGAGCAAAGTTTGGGTGTGGTTACAGTTGCTTGTAAGAAAGCATCTATTCCCAGATCAACATATTATAAATGGCTTAAAGAAGATGAAGCATTTGCAATAGAAGTGCGAGATATTGAAAACGTAGCATTAGATTTTGCGGAAAGCCAATTACATAAACAGATAGCAGATAACTCAACTGCTGCTACAATATTCTATTTAAAGACTAAAGGTAAGAAAAGAGGATACATTGAAAGGCAAGAAATTACCGGAGCAGATGGTATGCCTACTAATTTTCAAATTGAGATAATTGATAAAACCGAAGATACAGACTAACATAGTCTATAAGCATTTAGCTAATACAGATAAAAAGATTGTAGTTGAACAAGGTGGAACAAGATCTGGTAAGACTTACAATATTCTTTTATGGATTATATTCAACTATTGCTCTCAAAACAATAATAAGATTATAACCATATGCCGAAAATCATTTCCCAGTTTAAGGGCAACCGTGATGAGGGATTTTATGGCTATCCTACAAAACTATAATTGTTATAGTGAGCAGTACCATAACAAGTCTAACTCTGAATATCATCTATTTGGTAACCTAGTTGAATTTATATCTTTAGACCAACCTCAAAAGATTAGAGGGCGGAAAAGGGACTTGCTATTCGTTAACGAGGGGAATGAGTTGTTCTATGAAGATATGCAGCAGTTGTTATTCAGAACACAGGATAGAATAATACTTGATTTTAATCCATCGGATGAATACCATTGGATATATGATAAGCTAATTACTAGAGATGATTGTGTTTTTTTTAAAACAACTTATCTGGATAATCCTTTTATTGAAGAATCCATAAGAAATGAGATAGAAAGGTTAAGAGATACAGATGAACAGTATTGGCAGATATATGGATTGGGTGAAAGAGCTGCAAGCAGAAGCACTATCTTTAAGTATGTTGAGGTTATCCAGATCCCACAAGAAGCAGAACTAATTGCATATGGAATGGATTTTGGTTATACGAATGACCCGAGTACTTTTGTTGCGGTTTATAGCCAAGGGCATAATCTTTATATTCAAGAGCATCTATATAGAACTCAAATGACTACGAGTGATATAAATAACTTCCTTAAAGAATTAAACCTAACAAGCAAACCCATATATGCGGATAGTGCTGAACCTAGGTTAATTTCAGAACTCCGGTCAATGGGACATAATATATTTTCTAGTATAAAAGGAAAGGATAGTGTGAATGCTGGTATTGATTTATTAAAGAGATATAAGATACATATATTAGCAACCTCAACAAATGCCATAAGTGAGTTTAGAAATTACAAATGGAAAGAGGATAGATCTGGAATGTTGACTAATACTCCGGAGGATAAAAATAACCATATTATTGACCCCTGTCGTTATGCAACCTACTCAATATTAAGCAGACCAAACTTTGGTAAATATGCTTTACATTAAAATAAATGATAAAAAGCTTTGTTAATAAGTTAATAAGTGTTATATTACAGTATATTAATTAAAACAAAACAGATAATGGAAGACACAAAGTTTAATGCAAAAAAGATAGCAAAGGAAATTACTAAAGAAGTAAAAGAAGTATTTACATACTTGAATGAATTAAGAGATAGCGGAGTTACAAATATGTTTGGCGCTACACCTTACCTCGTGGATGAGTTTGGGTTTGATAAAAGAAATGCTGCAAACTACTTAATATTATGGATGCAATCTTACAAGAATGAAAAAGATGTTTAGTAATTGTTGCGATGCTGAAGCATCTTATTTAAGTGATGAAATATGCGGAGAGTGTTTAGAACACGCAGAATTTAATGAATAAGCAAAAGGTGGGGGTTATCCGCTAACTCTAATACTTGGTCGTTGCGAGGTTACATAGGAGGCTACCCACTTTTTTTTAAAAACAAACAGATGAAGAAATTAATA
>Ga0307993_1000502_pt1 | contig 13343 bp, 4 predicted proteins | sample EllFjometagen260_FD_203163 | JGI IMG/M metagenome (GOLD analysis project Ga0307993, IMG submission 203163) | Marine microbial communities from Ellis Fjord, Antarctic Ocean - #260 | ecosystem: Environmental > Aquatic > Marine > Unclassified | place: Southern Ocean | collected 2014-11-02 | reverse complement strand
GATGGTATACCTATTGTTGCTAGTTTTTTATATACAACTAATTCTAAAGTAGGTTGGGTGGAATGGACGGTATCTAATAAAGATTATAGAGAAAACGACAGAAAGGAAGCGTTAGAGCTTCTTATAAATGGAATAGAGCATGTTGCTAAAAATAGCGGGTGTGAAATAATACTAAGTATAGGTAGAAATAAAGGATTAATAGATACTCATAAAAATCTAGGGTATACTGTTGATGAAAACCCTTCCTATGAAATATCAAAAAACATAAAATAATATGGCAGTAGCAGCAGCAATAGGAGCAGCGGTATCAATAGGTGGTGGTTTAATAGCTAGTAGCAAAGCCGCTTCAGCAGCTAGAGGAGCAAGAAATGATAAACGTTCAGCACAAGCAAAAATGGAATCAATAAAAAACTCTAGACAAGCTATAGTAAACCCATACGCTGGAACCAAGAGTCTAGCTGGCATGGCTAGTGACTTGAGTAGTATGGTAAACAATCCTTTTGCTCAGTTAGGTGTAGCTACACAAGCTGCAGAAATACAAATGGAACAAAGTGATATTGCTTTAGCAAACACCTTAGATACATTAAGAGCTACAGGTGCTAGTGCTGGTGGTGCAACTGCTTTAGCTCAAGCAGCATTACAAAGCAAAAAAGGTATTGCCGCTAATATAGAACAACAAGAGGCTCAGAACGAAAAACTAAAAGCACAGGGAGAACAACAACTGAATCAGCAAAAAATGTCAGAAGCACAGAGGCTTCAGAGTGTTGCTATTTCAGAAGGACAAAGAGTTCAATCTGCAGACGCTGCTGGTCAACAATTCAAGTTTCAGACTCAAGAAAATAGAACTAATGCAGATATGGATAGAGCATCTGGTCAAGAATCACAAGCTCGTCAAGCTGAAGCATCAGCCAACTCAGCTAAAGCATCTGCTATCGCTGGAGGAATGAGTGCTGTTGGAGGAATAGCTAGTGCTACGATTTCAGCTGGTACATATAGTCCAAACTCTGATAATTACTGGAAAAAAAAATAAAACATGAGTTATAGAAACCCACAAATAATCATTGACAATTCTGGAGAGATCTGGGGTAAAGCAATAGCTAACTTTGGCAAACAAGTAGCTGGCGGTATAAGAGATTACGCTGAGACAAAAAAACGTGCTCGTCAAGCTGAGGACAAGAGAATAAATGGTATCCAGAAAGTTTATGGGAAACATGAAGTAGCCGATATAAAAAACGTAAACAAAGCTTTAGGAAAAATTAAAAACCAAGAGTTACTAGCAAGCTACCAAAGCACAGCTAAAGATGGTGCTTACACTGGAAAAGGTTTTACTGTTTGGGTGGATGGTGAAGATGGAAAGAGAGAGCCACTTACTGTTGGTTCTTTAGAAGCTCAGACTCAAATGGAAATGAATGGAGGCTCGCTTTCAAAAAGTAAGAAAGAAGGTTATAGAAAAATAATTTCAAACTATCAAAATTTCTTATCTAATTCAGTTAATCACGGTGCTGAGCTAGCTGTTGGTGCTGATATTCTTAAAAATGTTAATCTTGCAGATATAGGTAATAAAATTGATTTTTTTGGAACCGGAGGGGAAGAAACTTCTTCTATTTTTACGGCATTTGCTAATGCTGATATGGTTTTACCAGGTGTGGAAAGCACGAAGAGCTCATGGAGGAAAGAAGATGGCGAGAAGAATTTAGACATGATAACAGTTAACTCTAAAATAGATACTCAAGGTGAAACCTATAAAACGCTTGTAGAAGCTGGTTTAATGCATGATAGTGATGGTAATTTATATCCAGAGTTTACGGTTGACTCAAAAGATAGCAGGTATATAAACAGCTCGTGGGTAAGAGATTTAGATAAGTGGGCAAAGAAAGGAAACTTAGTAGTAAACGTGCAACAAAAAAGTAATAGCAACGATGTTTTGAAAATGGCTGGTTGGGTTAATGAAGATGATCCTAAGAAAAACAAAGGCTGGTTGAAGAACAGTGTTAGAACTTCTAGGAAAGAGTATAAAGATGGCAAGGTAGTTGGTAAAAGAGGAACCACTGAGCAGCACTTCGATGGTAATGGACTTTGGAATGACAAAGCTTACCAAGATGAAATAAGAGCTATAGCTTCTGGTATATTAACTTTACCTCTAGATCAACAACAGAAATATATTAGTAATACTCTAGGTTGGAATAATAAAATAACAAAAGAGTCATGGGCTAATACACCTTTACATTCTATTAAAGATGAAAATGGTAATATAACCAAAACAGGTAAGTTAGATTTTCTAGCTCTACAAGAGTGGCAAGATCATATGGAGGAAGTTACTGGGGCGGATGGTCATAGAAAAGCAACAGCAGATGATGTAGCTAATTACGGTAGGATGGAACCACCCGTTAAGATAATGGAAGGTCAGGAAATATTCTTTACTTCTGATGAAGATAATAGATATACTCCAACTCCAGAAGTTGAAGTAACTCAAGAAGAAAAAGACGCTATTAAGACACAGAAAGAAGTTAAAGAAGAACTTAACAAAGAAGTTAAAAGTAGAGAAAACGCTATAACACGCGTGTCTACTATACTTGATAATCCAATTAAGAATGCAGCTTTAGTTGGTATGGGTGATATATTCTCCATTAAAGACAAAACAGTAAAAACTTCCGTACCTCAATTCGATAAATACGGTAAACCTATAGAAGCGAAAGAAGTTGCGTTTGATCTTAGTAATGATAAAGAGTTTATCTCGTATATATCGCACATGGTTAAAGCACGTAAAGGTATTAAGTCTTCAGAAGTAGACGTTATAAGCAAGATGCTATTAAACACTAAAGTTCCTAAAGGAAGTTCTCTATACGAGATTTTTAAATCAGGAGTAGATGTTGACTCTAAGGAAGCTAACATGAGTCGCTTCAATAATAAACATATAAAAACAAAAGGGTAGATGAGTAACGAATTCGAACCAGATCCAATACTAGAGTCTTATAAGCTAATGAAAAGTAGCGGTTACACAGGCACTATTGAAAACTATAAAGCATTAATAAAAGAGGACCAAAAAGCAGTGGACTTCTCTTACGACTTATCTATTAAAGATGGTTACGAAGGTAGTGCAGATGATTATGCTAATCTTTTAGGGTTGGGAAAGGAATCGAGTCTTGTAGTTGCGGATCAAGCAACAGGGCCAGGAATTACGGGATCCAAACAAAAAAATGGTTCTTCGGATTTACCTACAGAGGGAATTGACTTTCCTGAAGTACTAGATGAGGTAGTTATAACAGCTAAAGGAACTGATCGTAAGTTGGCGGATTTTTTAGGTTCCGAAGCTTATCAAGTAAACACCGGTAACCAGGACGAAGGAGATAACTATGCATATCTAAGTAAAAAGAAAAGCGAAGCAGCAGCTTCAGTTGGTGGGGTAATGTATGATGCGAATGCAGAATACGTGGAAGATGAAAATGGGGAGGTTGTTAGCGGTGAGCAAAAACTTAGTTTAAAAGAATTTGCTGATCTACATAAAGAGGAGAAGGTAATTGTATACGGAAAACTTAGTAATAAAGAGTATAAAGATTCTATTAAAAATCTTAAATCACTTAAAAGAAAACAAGAAGCCGCTGAAGGAGTACACGGGCAGCATCTTACAACTGAGAAAGCTTTTAACAAAGCTTATGAGGTTCATGAGGAAAAATTTAAAACATTCCAAGATAATGTTCACTTTGTAGATGACAGACAGTTATCTAATGATAGGTTTAATGCTAAAGGTAGTGATATTGTAGCTACTGTAGGTTACGATGTTAATGTTAAAAATGCTGAAAATTTCGGAGACGACATACTAGGTATTAAAGAAAAAAATTACATTAAACTTACTAAAGAATTAAAAATTCTTGAAGAAGATCCTGATAGTAACAAGTATGCTATTAAGACAATGAAAGATAGATTAAAAGACTTCGATTACGGAGATAAGCTTTTAGATAAAGAAGGTAATACTATCTTCCACAAACCTAAATCACCTCCTAAAACAGAAGAAGAAAAACTATTAGATGATGCTATAATAAAAAAATCTAATCAACTAGTTATAGACAATGACGAAGATATATTATTAGACAAAAGAGCTGTAGCATATTCCAATTTAGTTGGAGGAGTTTTAGATATGGAGTCTATATACCAAGATTTATTGGTAGCGGAAAAAGAAGGAGACATTGCCACTAACAATATAGTAGCTAATAAAGCTGCTCAGTTTTTAGCTATATTTTCACCATCATTCGCAAAAACAAATAAAAACCCTGGGTTATCAGACGCTAAGTATGTTTATGATAAATTTAAGCCAACTATAGATTACGTTAAGAAACATAACAGGTTACCAAATGACATAGAAGGTCTTAAGCAATTATTTGATTACAACTCCTCTATCACCTCTAGATTAGCTAGGTTAAGTGATTCACCTGGTATTAAAAGCGAAGGAGAATCTGCTCCATCTATGTTTGGAGGGTTTGGAGATCTTAATAAATCTCTATCAACTACGTGGAATGAACAACTAGATGACTTTATTATATTAAATAAAGCTCTAGAAACAAACACAAATATAACAACATCTACTGAAAAAAACGTAGTGCAGGAATTTTTAGACGGACTTGGAGATGTTGTTGGGGTCAAAACAACCACAAAGCTAGAAGAGCAAGGTATATTATCTAATGTACTTAGTGATGGTCAATTTGATCAAGAAAAAGTTGATGCTCAAGCGGGATTAAATGAATCTTCAATGAAACAGAGAATAGCTAAATCATTCCCTGGTTTTGTGAAGTTTATAGGTGCATTAACTATCGCTAAAAAGTTTACACCTATAAAAATGACAGGTATAAAAAAAGACGTTGCGGTGGCTCTTACTCGCGCTTTTCCTGGAAACAAAGTTGCGTCTACAATTGGTGTTGGAGTTGTATCTTCTGTAGTTGAAGCTTTTCAATTTGGCGCGATGGCAGATGCTGGAAATAGGTTATCAAGTGAAAAAGAAGATGTAACTGGAGCTATGAAAAGTGGATTTTTCTTAGGGTTTGCTGGTCATTTTGGTAAGGTTGGAATATCGTCTATAAGTAAAGCATTTACTAAGTCAAGAGCTTCTGATATAGCTTACAATTCAAAAATTTTTACAGGTCTAGTAAAATCTAAAGCTGTAAACAAAACAGTTCAAGACGCTTTCTCAGCTAGTTTAGGGGCTTTTACTTTTGTAGCGGCTGATACTATGATGAATCCTTGGGATTTTGATATTGCGCATGCAGGAGAGACTATGGTAGAAGAAGCATGGAAGTTATTTTTCTACCAAAAACTATCAGGTGCGATGAGCATGAAAGGTGGTAATACCGTTAGGAGATACGGAGAATTAGTTAAAGCAGATGTGCGTACTTTTAGAAAATATAATGAATCATCATTGAAAGGATCTAAACTTTTAGGTATACCTTTAGAATCAGTAAAAAATCCTACTGAAAACTCAGAACAAGAAATAAGAGACGCTGTAGAGAGTAGAGCTTCTGAGGTTAACGATAAACTAAGTAGAAGAGAAATAACAGAAGAACAAGCTACACAAGCGAATGAGCAAATAGAAATAGCCGTTGCGTCTGTTAGAGCTCAACAAAATGTTAATAAGTATAATAAAGTTATGCATGAAACTGAGAAATCAGGTGGAAGCTTAACTATAGGTCAGCAAATAGCTGTTGCTGAAAGAATGAAAAAAGGTGTTGAGATTGGAGATAAAGACTCTGAGATTATATCTAAAATGACTCCTGAATCACTACTTTTAAATATGGGTGTAGACATTACGCCTGCTAGTAGAGCTCGGGCACAAGAATTGATAAACAACGAAGCTCATATACAAGCTCAATTAAATGGCGAAGGCTTTTTTATAATACCAGGTTCTTTTGCTAAAACTAATGGTAAAATTGGGGAGTTCAAAGCTGTTACACAGGAATTAAAAACCAAAACCTATAAATTCCTACGAGATAGGTATGAGGCTAATAGAAACTTGCTAGAAGCTCAGTTAAAGCTAGGAAAGGTAGACCCTATACAGCAAAAAGAGCAAGCTAGGCTTATAGAAGAGGCTCAAGTAGAATTTGATAAATACTATGAGGGTGGCAGCAAGTACGATGCTTTACAATCTAGATTATCTGGAGCAGCAGCATTAGAGATTATTAAGAGCAAAAATAAACCTAACTATCTTAAAGATGACAAAGGGGAGCGTGTTGTTGAGTATATAAAAACTAAAGAAGAGTTTCAAGCTAAGGTTAATGAGATAGAGGGAACTGATAATAAAGATGCTAAAGATAATACAGGAGCGTTTGACCCCAATACAGGTAAAGAATATATTAATACTGAAAGAGCTTTAGAGGTTAAAAGTGTATCAGATGAAGTACATGAAGATCTACACTTCGTGTTGAAAGATTCTTTAAAAGATGACAAGGGTAATGTAACTGAAGAGGGTATAAAAGTTATAGATAAAATACTAGAATCTTTAAATGAACAAGAAAGAAAATTATTAGATGCTAATATAAAATCTAGATATGATACTAGTGCTCCAAAAAGCGAGTGGTATGAGGAAAATCTAACAGCTCTTAGTGAATTAATAAAAGAGAAGAAAATAACAAAAAGAAAATCTACAAAAGAAGCTCTTATTGGTTTAATACCAGCTTTAAGAAAGAATTATTTTAAAAACCTAGAGATCAATGCTGATACTGGTGAGGGCATGTTTAAGATGATCGAGGGTTTAGCTTTAGGAGATAAGTACGCTGCTATAAGAGCTAATGAGTTCGCAAAAGAAGCAACAGATTCTAAAAAAGCTGCTAAAGTAGCTAAGGCTAAAGAAAGACTAGCTAAAGTTAAGTTAAAAAGGAAAACTATTCAAAATGTTGAAAAACCTTTAAAAGGTCAAGATGTTGAAAATAAAATAGAAACAGCTAAACTGAAGTTCTCTATGAACACTAAGCAGAACTTAACTTTCACAACCGAAGAAGGTGCTACCGAGGCTGAGTTTAAGATTAAAGATAAAGATTTTAAAATACACATGGAGCCTAGTGGGTTTGTTGAGTTTCCAGATAAAGTGGTTAAAAATATTGACGCTGTATTAGAGAAGAACAACCTAAGTGAAGACAATTTCTTATACAACTACGAAACATCTTTACATGTTGAATTTGCAGACGTAAAAGAAGGTACTGGTTTAACAAACAAGGGTGATGCTTTCGAAGTTATGAGTGTAACAGCTAATGGTATAATTGACTACGTTAAAAACGCTAAGATCGAATTAGAAGATGGTGGATTTGGAAAAGTTGATAATATAATGTTCACAGCTAAAGAAGCTAGTAGAGTTAAACTTTATAACGCTATGTCTATAGTGATGGCTAAGAAACTTGGGTGGAACGTTGATTTTAAAGATGGTTCTTATGTGTTATGGCAACCTAAAAAAATGTCTTTTTCTAAAACACAGGAACTGCAGGATAAGTTAGATAACTTAGAAATATATGACTTTGAAAACGAAATAGAATTCGAGCAGGCTCAAGACAATCTACGTAGAAAAATAACACAAGAAAGTAAGAGAGAAAGTAAAAAGCCATCTACAAGCGAAGCTAAGCAGGAAGTTAAAGAATCTGTAAAGAAACTAGGTAATAGCATAAACGAATTAATACCGAAAGGAACGACTAAAGCTGAATATGATAAAGATATTATCAAAAAAGTATCTAAAGACCTTATTGTTGGTGAGAAGCTACATCCTTTAATTAGGAAAATAGCTACTGGTTATGGTATAACAACTGACAATATTTACCAAAAGAGCTGGGACGAATTCTTCGTGGCTGTTAAAAATCCTCAGTTTGTAAGAAACTTGAAAAAGTTCAACCCAAAAGAGAATAATGATTTTGGAGGATATGTTATAGGTAGTCAATTTGGTGTTAGAAACAGGGTTAAAGAAGCTCTTGCTGAATTTAAGAAGTTAGCGGAAGGTGGTTTTAAAGAGAACTTATCTAAAGCCAACAACATTGCTATCGATAATGAATCTAGTCCTTCTAAATCAAAAATAACAGAAACTGAATTAACAGATGTTACTAGAAACCCAGTAGTAAAAGCTAAGTTACCTGCTATTGAAAAAGCTATTGATATAACTAACTTAGGCAGTAAAGATCTAACATATGCTAAAGCTACAGATATGTTTATAGATAAAGTGTCTGAAGCTTTAATAGGTGTTTCTGGAGCTAAAGCCAGCGGTCAAGTTACTGTCTCTTCTAAATCAAAAGAAAAAGTAGATCAAGGAGCAGTTACTAAAATGCAAGGATTATTTAGAGGTGCTGCTAATATAGAAGGCTTTATAAGAGTGATGCCAGAATACAATGTAGCTACTAATGAGACTACTATAAATAAACAAAAAGAAATTGTAGACGTAAGTAAAGACGTTAAAGGTATTTCTATAGGTACAAACCCTAAAACTTTAAAAGTTTTCTACGAAAAATATGTCGACCCAAAAGGTGAAATGACATCTCCAAGTGGGAGATCTAAAGGGAAAACAACCCAACCCGGTGTGTGGAGGTTAAAGCCACAGTTTAGATCTAAGGTTATTAGCCCTAAAGCTATTAAAGAATTCGCTGGTACAATAGGATTAACTCCAGCTGGTGAAGCTAGAATACCTGTAAAAGGAAAAGCTAGAACAGAGTTTGGTACTGTATTACAAGGTGTTACTAAGATGTACATGTCTAATGTAATTAACACTGTAGTTAGAAAAAAGTTCTTAGAAAACAAGCCAGATTCTGAAAAAAGATCCATAGATACTAACCAAGAGTTAGCAGATATGGGAGCTGGAAAAAGCAAATTAATGTTTAATAAAGCTGGTAAAAAGAAAGTATCTAAAACACCAAAAGCTTTAAGTGGTCAAGAAGTTCTTAATGAAATAATGGGTGAGGTTGTAGATATCTCTAAGTTAACTAAACAAGAACTAACAGAGGTTAGAAGAAAGGTAATGACTGGATCTTTCCCAAAACATTTACCAGTAAGTTTAGCTCTAAGAGCTACTGGCTGGACAGGTGGAATGCTAGTTACAACTGCTAATAAGAGAGGGTTTAATCTTATAAGTGACGTTAATGCTATTGCAGATGTTAAACTTAGACAAGAAGCTATTAATCTTATAGAGAATGGTACACTTAGTGACTTAAACACTATAAAACAAAATGCTAAAAAAGTAGAAGCTGATTTCACTGAGAAGGAAATGAAAGCTTTTAAAGCTGCATTCAAAGGCAAGAAAGGTAGAGATTGGAAAGCTAATATAGATGCTAATGATCTTCATAATGAGGGAGTTAGGTTGAGTATATTGGCTGAGTTAGCTATAGCTGAATCCAGCCCCGAAGCTTTTGCTATTATAAGAGAGTATTTATATCACCCTAGTTTGAACTCTAGCGCAAACAGAAACCAAGCAAACGCTATTGGAATCGAGAGAAATGCTAAAGGTGAAATAGTAACTTTTGGGAAAAATAAAGTTACAGACGAACATGTTTTTCAAGCTATTGAACACGCTAAGGCTAAATTAACACTTTATAAAAATGTAGTACAAGATAAACCGGGAGCTAGAAACTCTTTGGATAACTATATAAAATGGGTTAATAAAAACTATATACAATTCGCTTTAAACAACACTACTGATATAGTGAAAGGAGATCTTGTAGATGCTGAAGGTAATGTTTGGAAGAAATCAGGTGGCACATCGCATCCTTTACTTATAAAGAAACTTTACAAAGCTATAGAGTCTGGAAAACAAGAAGACTGGGATAAAGTACCTAGCTCTATAATAAGATATTTTAACGAGTTTGTTAAATTAAATCCAAATAATCTATATATCGGTGAAAAAAGTGTAGCTGAAGCTTATAAAGTAGAAGTTCCTAAGAAATTCCAAAAATATAAAGATGTTCAAGATTTACAAGGTGAATTAATATATAAAGTAGAACTAACAAAAGCAGGTGAACTAACTGGAGAAGACGCTGTAACTAAAGAGCGAGCTGCTAAAGATATTAAAGCGTTTATTAAGCTGTCATATTCTAAATCAGTATCATCTGAATCAAACAATGACGCACTGCCAAGCTCTTTAAAGAGTTCTAAGCCAGTTTCAACAAAGGAGAGTATAGAAAGACTATCTAAAGTAGATAAAGCCTTAGATCATGCTAGAAAGATAGATGCACCTATTAAGAAGATTAGAGTATTTGATCTTGATGATACTCTTTTACATACAAAAAGTAAAATAATGTACACAATGCCTGATGGTGTTAAAGGGAAGATTGATGCCGCTACTTTCGCAAAAGAAGCAGGTAAATTGGAGTCTGAAGGCGCTGAATGGGACTTCTCAGAGTTTAGTAAAATAATGGAAGGTAGAAAGGGTCCTTTATTCGATGTAGCTAAAACTATAGCTGACAAGAGAGGCACTGAAGACTTATTTGTTCTTACCGCTAGACCTGCTGATGCTGCTGGTCCAATAAGAGAGTTCTTGAAATCTCTGGGATTAGATATTCCATTAAAAAATATAACAGGATTAGGTAATGGAGCTCCAGAGGCTAAAGCTGACTGGATGGTTAGTAAAGCGGCTGAGGGTTACAATGATTTCTACTTTACTGATGATCACACCGGGAATGTTAAAAGCGTTAAAGACGCTTTGTCAGTCTTAGATGTAAAATCTAAAGTTCAATTAGCTAAGGTTAGATTTAACAAAACAATGGACAAAGAGTTTAATGAAATAATAGAAAACAAAACAGGTATTGCTGCTGAGAAAAACTATGCAGCTGTTAAAGCAGCTTTAGTAGGTAAAACAAAAGGTAAACTTGATTTCTTTATCCCTCCAGGTGCTGAGGATTTTGTAGGTTTACTTTACAAAACGCTAGGTAAAGGTGCTGTTGGAGATGCTCAGATGGCTTGGTATAAAAAGAGCTTACTAAATCCATACGCTAGAGCTATGGAGAATATAACTAGAGACAGAACATCTCTTGGTAGAAACTTTAAAGCTTTGAAAAAAGAATTAAAAATAGTTCCAAGAAACCTTAAGAAAAGAATTAAAGGTGAAGTATTCACCAAGGAGCAAGCTGTTAGGGTTTATATATGGGAACAAACAGGGGAAAAAGTCCCAGGTTTATCTAAAGCAGACCAAATAGAACTTGTTGACATGGTTAAAGCTAGCCCTGAATTACAATTGTTTGCTACAGAAATAATGAAACTTGGTAAAGGTAGAGGTTATATTAAACCTTCAGAACACTGGACAGCTGGAACTATAACAACAGATTTAATAGAGTCATTAAATACTACCGGTAGAAAACAATATCTAGAACAATGGAAACAAAATGTTGATGTTATATTCTCTGAAAAGAACTTAAACAAATTAGAAGCAGCGTTTGGTACATCTTTTCGTGTAGCTTTATCTGGTGAGAAAGGAGTTCCTGGTATATTAAAGAGAATGGAGACTGGTAGGAATAGAACTTTCGGTGGAGATACTTTAACTGGTAGATTTGTTGATTGGATCAACGCGTCTGTTGGTAATATCATGTTCTTTAACGGTAGATCTGCTGTGTTACAAACTATATCTGCAGTTAACTTTATAGATTTTAAAGATAACAATATATTCGCGGCTGGAAAAGCTTTCGCAAACCTTCCGCAGTACAAAAAAGATTTCACAAAACTATTCACTTCGGACTATTTAGTAGAGAGACGTGATGGTTTAAAAATGAACGTGAATGAAACTGATATTGCTGATATTGCAAAAGAAAATGGAGCAAGAGGTCTTATAGCTAAAGCATTGAAGCTAGGTTTTGCACCTACACAAATAGCAGATAGTTTTGCTATAGCTTCTGGTGGAGCTACTTACTACAGAACAAGAATCAATGCACTTGTAAAAGGCGGGATGCATCCTGAAGCTGCAGAAATGCAAGCTATGCGTGATTTTAGAGAGAAAGCTGAAGAATCTCAACAATCAAGTAGACCTGATAAGATCAGTGCGCAACAAGCGGGTCCATTAGGACGTATTGTATTGGCTTTTGCAAATACACCAGCCCAATACGCACGATTAACAAAGAAAGCTGCCCTAGACCTTAAGAATGGACGTGGGGACAAGAGGGAAAACATATCTAGGATATTATATTACAGTGTAGCTAGTAATTTATTATTTAACGCTATGCAGCAAGCTTTGTTTGCTGTATCGTTTGGAGACGACGAAGAAGAGCTTGGTATGTATGACAAAAGAAAGAACGCTAAAGAGAAAGAAAAGAAAGCTTATGCTATTATAAATGGTATGGTTGATTCTGTAGCTAGAGGTACTGGTGTCGCTGGAGCTGTATTCTCTGTTATTAAAAACGCAGGTATAAAACTATATAAAGAGACAGATAAAGATAACCCTAAATACGAAGATGTAGCTATGGAGTTGTTAAAAATATCCCCACCTATATCATCTAAAATAACGAAAGTTAGATCAGCAGGTAGATCTGCTTCTTGGGATATGTATGATATGAAAAATAAGGGATGGAGTTTGGATAACCCAGCTTATTTAGCAGCTGGTAACACTATCTCTGCTTTTACAAACATACCTTTAGATAGAATAGTTAAAAAAATGAACAACGTTGTAGCTGCTTCAGATGAAGAACTTGAAGCTTACAAAAGAATATTCTTGCTTCTAGGTTGGTCTGAGTGGGAGTTAGGTTTAAAAGATACAGGACCTGGAAAAAGCACTACGGTTAAAGGTGGTTTTAATACTGGTAAAGGATTTGGCACTAGTAAGGGATTCGGTGCTGGTAAGGGATTTTAAATTATATATATGAATTTAACGAAGAATTTTAAATTAGAAGAGTTTGAATGTAAATGTGGGTGTGATATGCCTCAATTTGTAAAACCTAACATATTAGAACTTGCTGAGAATCTACAGGTTTTGAGGGATGAGGTTGGTAGAATAGATCTTACCAATGCGTACCGTTGTAAAGAGCATAATGCAGATGTCGGTGGATCAGTAAATTCACAACATTTATTAGGTAAAGCTGCGGATATTAAATCTAAGAAGTTAAAACCTAGTGAGATAGCAGAGCATGTTGATGATATGATGAAGAATGAGACATTTAAAATGGGTGGGATTGGAATATACAATACATTCACTCATGTAGATATTCGGGATTACAGAGCAAGATGGAGTAAAACAACTAAATAAATAAACATGATAAAGAGAATTAGCAGAAAGTTTTGGAATTGGGTCCTAGGGATATCTGAATGTGATGAAAAGATCACTGAAGTAATCAAAGAGACAAAGAAAAGAGCTGCGCGTGTAAAAGAAGAGGTGGAGGACGTAGTCAAAGCCGTTAAAGAAGTTGGAAAACAAA
>Ga0307993_1000501_pt1 | contig 13364 bp, 9 predicted proteins | sample EllFjometagen260_FD_203163 | JGI IMG/M metagenome (GOLD analysis project Ga0307993, IMG submission 203163) | Marine microbial communities from Ellis Fjord, Antarctic Ocean - #260 | ecosystem: Environmental > Aquatic > Marine > Unclassified | place: Southern Ocean | collected 2014-11-02 | reverse complement strand
ATTATTCAATTGGCATCTCTTCGCAGTCAGATGAATCCCCATTTTATCTTCAATTCACTGAATTCTGTAAATGGCTTTATTAGCAATAATCAAGAGAGAAAAGCCAATCGATACATCTCAGATTTTTCTAAACTGATGCGTACCGTGCTCAATAATTCTAACAACCCGACTATCACACTGGCAGACGAAATAAAGTCGCTAGAGATCTATATGTCCTTAGAGCATTCACGGTTCGAGGATAAATTTGATTACGAAATAGTAATAGACCAAGATCTCAATTCTGAAGAAATAGAAGTGCCGCCTATGCTCATACAACCTTATATAGAAAATGCAGTATGGCACGGGCTTAGATATAGAGAAACAAAGGGATTTCTATCACTACACATCGCTCAGAAAGGGAGCAAACTGATAGCCACCATAGAAGACAATGGTATCGGCAGAGCCAAGTCGCAGAAACTCAAAACTGCACATCAGCAAGACTATAAAAGTACCGGCATAGCCAATACCAAAGAGCGTATCCGCTTACTGAATAAGCTGCACGGAGAAAACTTCTCAGTGGTAATCACCGATTTAGAAAAAGACGAGGTAGCACAGGGTACCAGAGTAGAAATAGAAATGCCACTACACACCAAAGTATATGCCTAAAACACTACGTGTAATCATAGCCGACGACGAAAAGTCTAGTAGAGATATCATAGAAAACTATGTAACTAAGTACTGCCAAAATATAGAGATAGTAGCCAGAGCCAAAGACGCTAGAGAAGCTATAGAGTTAATAAATACCCACACTCCAGACCTCGTGTTTTTAGATGTGGAAATGCCTTTTGGCAATGCGTTTGACGTACTAGAGCAGACAGAGGATGTCGATTACCAAACCATATTTATAACAGCCTACAGCGACTATGCTATAAAAGCACTCAACTACAGTGCAGCCTACTACATACTAAAACCTATAAGCATAGACGAGCTAGTAGCAGCCGTAGAAAAAGTACGAGCAGTACAAGAAGATGATAACCTGGCCCAGCTGAAAAAAGTACTCAAACTAAACCTAGGCAATGATGGCATACAACGCATAGTATTGCCCAATCAGCAAGGCTTTGAGATAGTACATGCAGATGATATAATAAGAATATCGGGTAGTGGAAACTACTCAGATCTCTACCTAAAAAGTGGCGAGAAGAAAACCGTGAGCAAGATTCTAAAGTACTTCGAAAACCTGCAAGAAAACACCAACTTCATACGAATACACAAGTCTCATATCATCAATACGGACCACATAACTGCGTACAAAAAAGGCAGAGGCGGCAGTGTAGTATTGAGCAATGGCAACGAAGTAGAAGTATCAGTAAGTATGAAGGGTGAGCTTATGAAAGTGTTGGGTTTATAATAAAAGAATTGCTTAAAACTACATCTCTTAAAAGGGCTTAACAAATTACGCATCACAGACGAAAATGGAAACGTCACCAAAACTCAATTTAGTGTGATATAAACTAAATATTTAGTAATGTCTAAAAATTCTACCTTTGAAATTCTAATGAAGAATATCATATCACTCGTACTCATCTTAACCTCTTTCTTGGGCTACTCACAAAATCCTGAAGCCTACAAAATCTACAATGCAAAAGGAAAAAAAGTAAGCTACAAAAAGATGATTAAGACCCTTGTCAAGCAGGATATGGTGCTCTTTGGCGAACAACATAATAATGCCATAGCACACTGGCTGCAGCTAGAAGTTACCAAGAAGCTAAACGAATCTCGTAATCTAGAACTTGGTGCAGAAATGATAGAAGCAGACAATCAAGATGCTCTAGATCTTTATATGCTAGACTCCATAGATCAAAAAGGACTAGATACTCTTGCTCGCCTATGGCCCAACTACAGAACAGATTATGCTCCTCTTGTAGATTTCGCGAAAACAAATAGCAAATCTTTTACCGCTACCAATATACCTCGCAAGTATGCTAGTATGGTGTATAGAGGTGGCTTTGAAGCTTTAGATACTCTTACAGAAGTAGAAAAATCGTGGATGGCACCGCTGCCTATGGCATTTGATGCAAACCTAGCTACCTATCAAAGTATCCTAAAGATGATGGGAGCTCATGGCACACCCGAGCTAGTAATGTCCCAAGCTAGCAAAGATGCCACTATGGCCCATTTTATATTAAAAACCCATACAGCAGGAAATCTATTCCTACACTACAACGGAGCGTTTCATTCAGACTATTACGAGGGAATACTTTGGTATCTCAAAAGACAAGCCCCAAATCTTAGATACGCTACTATTTCCACTGTTGTGCAGTCGGACATTGATAAACTAGAGACCGAACATTTGAATAAAGCAGACTTCATTATAGTAGTAGATGAGGATGTCACTCAAACATACTAAGCCCTAATTATGAAAAATATATTCCTTTTAATGCATACTTATATTGTCTGCATGCGACCCTACTACTAATCAAATGACATAGGCACGGTAAAAGAAATACGAGTCAAGTGATAGGAGCCAACGAGAGTTTGCTCCTTCTATCTTTATACAACTCCCTACTGCTTCAACTTGAATAAAGAAATAGTTCATTCTGAAACTAAACGGTCCATTAATAAACAAATTGGGTATAGGTAACTGTTTGGCCCAAAACCCCGAAAAAAGGAGAGAACCATGTTCTCTCCTTTTTTTTACCCAGATTTAGGTCGTACCACGCTAAGCAAAAACAATCAGTGTAAATCTACTTCAATCCGTATCCTGTTTTAAAATAGGACACGATTTTGAAATCGAAAATATCATTGAATCAAATTCTTATTAGTGGTTTTACATCTTGGTATAAATCGGTATGTCTTGTATCTAATTTCGAATCCCCTACATATTCCGTCTATACTGCCCCCCAACTTCGAAGAGTGCATTGGTAATCTGCCCAAGTGAACACACTTTACTTACTTCCATAAGTGCTTCAAAGACATTCTCATTTCTGAGTGCTTTTTGCTGTATGTCGGCGAGTAGTGCTGTAGCTTCGGTTTCGTATCGCTTATTTAGACTCTGGAGCGTATTGATCTGAAATTGCTTTTCGTCTTCCGTGGCACGGATTACTTCTTTAGGCAATACCGTAGGTGAACCTTTACTGCTTAGGAACGTATTTACTCCGATTATAGGGAAATCTCCATTGTGCTTCAAGGTCTCGTAGTACAAGCTTTCTTCTTGTATTTTAGAGCGTTGGTACATCGTCTCCATTGCTCCTAATACTCCTCCCCTTTCGGTGATTTTATCAAACTCAGTCATTACCGCTTCTTCTACCAGATCGGTGAGTTCTTCGGTGATAAACGATCCCTGCATTGGGTTTTCGTTTCTGGCTAGTCCTAGCTCCTTATTAATGATAAGCTGTATAGCTACTGCTCTACGTACACTTTCTTCTGTAGGTGTGGTTATTGCTTCGTCATACGCATTGGTGTGCAGAGAGTTGCAGTTATCATAGATAGCATACAGTGCTTGTAAGGTAGTACGTATATCGTTGAAATCTATCTCCTGTGCGTGTAGACTTCTACCACTCGTTTGGATGTGGTATTTCAGCATTTGGCTCCGCTCATTGGCTCCGTACTTTAGCTTCATTGCTTTCGCCCAGATCTTACGAGCTACACGGCCTATTACAGCATACTCAGGATCTATACCATTACTAAAGAAGAACGATAAATTCGGCCCAAAGGCATTGATATCCATCCCACGGCTGAGGTAGTATTCTACATACGTGAATCCATTGGCCAATGTAAATGCCAACTGTGTAATCGGATTAGCACCCGCTTCTGCTATGTGATATCCTGAGATACTTACAGAGTAGAAATTTCTCACTCCATTATCTGTAAAGTACTGCTGCACATCACCCATTAGTCGTAGAGCAAACTCCGTAGAGAAGATACACGTATTCTGTGCTTGGTCTTCTTTGAGTATATCTGCTTGCACCGTGCCACGCACTTGTGATAGCGTATGTGCTTTTATCTCTGTATATACATCTGTAGGCAGTACTTTATCTCCTGTGATTCCAAGGAGCATGAGTCCTAGACCGTCATTTCCTTCTGGTAGATCTCCGTCGTATTTAGGCTGGTCTATTCCTTTCCCTTTGAAGTAGGCATCTATTTTACCTTGAACTTCTGTTTCTAGTCCTTTCTCTTTGATATAGAGCTCACACTGCTGGTCTATGGCCGCATTCATAAAAAACCCGAGTAGCATAGGTGCAGGACCATTGATGGTCATACTCACAGAGGTCATAGCGTGAGCCAGATTAAATCCAGAGTATAGTTTCTTGGCATCGTCTAAGCAGCAGATACTTACCCCTGCATTTCCTATTTTTCCATAGATATCTGGTCGGCTATCTGGGTCATTACCATAGAGCGTCACCGAGTCAAAAGCCGTAGACAATCGCTTAGCTGGCATATCGCCACTTAAGTAGTGAAAACGCTTATTGGTACGCTCTGGTCCTCCTTCTCCTGCAAACATTCGTGTAGGATCTTCTCCCTGACGTTTGAATGGGTAGATACCCGCAGTAAACGGAAACTTACCAGGTACATTTTCTTGCAGATTCCACTGTAGCACATCGCCCCAAGCCTCATACTTTGGCAGCGATACTTTGCTTATTTTTTGATGAGAAAGTGAGATTGTTTTTGTCTCTACTTTTATCTCTTTATTTCTTACTAGGTAGGTATAGATATCATTGGCATACGATTCTTTCACCCCATCCCACTCGTCTATTACTATCTGTAGTTTCGGATCAAAGTCTAGGGCTACTTTAGCATACGTTTCTTCTAGGTCTTTTATAAGTCTATCCGAATCAGAAATCTCCGCTTCTTGTATAGTACTAATGGTTTTCTTGATGCCGTATAGTTTTTGGGCGATACCAGATTGCTCTTTTGCCCATTTGTCATATCCTCTATTACTATCAGCTATCTCAGAGAGGTAGCGTACTCTTCTAGGTGGAATAATAAATATCTTTTCAGACATTTCATTAGCGGCTACTAGTTGAGATTCAAAACCTGCACCTGTTTTTTCGTTTATAGTATCTATTAACTGAGCGTAGAGTGAATTAACTCCCGGATCATTGAACTGACTAGCTATAGTGCCGTATACCGGCATATCATCTGGATCTTGGTCAAATAGGACGTGATTACGCTGGTATTGCTTCTTTACATCTCTAAGTGCGTCTAAAGCTCCACGCTTATCAAACTTATTGAGAGCAATGACGTCAGCAAAGTCAAGCATATCGATTTTCTCGAGCTGAGTCGCTGCACCGTATTCCGGTGTCATCACATACAGACTAGCATCACTGTGATCGGTGATTTCGGTATCGCTCTGCCCTATTCCAGAAGTTTCCAGAATGATTAAATCGTAACCCGCTACTTTTAAAATATCTTTTGCTACGTCTATATGTTTAGATAAAGCCAAGTTAGCCTGACGAGTAGCAAGTGAACGCATATACACTCTGTCATTTCGAATACTGTTCATTCGGATTCTATCACCCAGTAGAGCTCCACCTGTTTTACGCTTAGATGGGTCTACAGATATGATAGCTATATTTTTCTCTGGAAAATCTACTAGGAACCTACGAACTAGCTCGTCTACCAAGCTACTTTTACCAGCACCACCCGTACCCGTGATACCCAGTACAGGAGTTTTAATCTCTTTAGCTTCAGCTACTATACCTGCTAAAAGGTCTTTATTTTCTTCAGGGAAATTTTCGGCAGCAGAGATTACTCTCGCTATCGACATTTTGTTCATTTTGCGAAAGGACTGTACTTCACCGTTAAGATTTTGTCCTGTAGGGAAATCTGAAGTTTTCACCAAGTCATTTATCATTCCTTGCAGGCCCATAGCTCTGCCATCGTCTGGATGATAGATCTTGGTAACTCCGTATGCCTGTAGATCTGCTATTTCTGAAGGAAGAATAGTACCTCCACCTCCACCAAAGAGCTTGATATGTCCAGCTCCTTTTTCATTGAGCAGGTCACGCATATACTTAAAGTATTCATTATGCCCACCTTGGTAACTAGTCATAGCTATGGCGTTCGCATCTTCTTGAATAGCGGTATTCACTACTTCCTCTGCACTTCTGTCGTGCCCTAGATGTATCACCTCGCAGCCTGTAGCTTGTATGATACGACGCATCACATTGATGGCAGCATCGTGCCCATCAAAAAGAGATGCTGCAGTTACTATTCGTACTTTATTAATAGGAGTATATGGCGTTTGATCTTGCATACTTTTTTATAAGTGGCACAAAGATAAGAGAAGGGAGCATTTAGCATATATAACGGTTTAGTATAGATTGGCTAAAAAATAGGCAATAAAAAAGCCTCTGGTCATCACTCCAGAGGCTCAAATCATAAAACGTAATGGTTAAATTACTTTAAAAAAAACTTAATAATCAGTCAGTCATCACTCCGACCTATCGGTAATCAGCCGAGGGTTTTGTGCCAGACATCAATCCGACGGTTAGTAGTTTGTTGTTAGTATTAAATCAACATTTTTATATATTTCCGCTAGTAGCGGTTGTATTTATTTCAAATTTTAAGAGAACGTAATCTCAATACATAGTTTACAATCCAAGTGCCACGCGTTCCACCATACTCATTATAAAACATTAAAAGCCTAATAATCAACTAGCTATGTGTAAATAACACTCTATTTAGCCCTACATAGTCAATTCCAAAAATACAAAACACTCACTACAAATAGGAATTTTGTCTCGTTTTGAGATTATTCCCAATATGCAAACGCCCCCTTCTAGCTATTAGATAATCTTATATTTACGGCCTTAATAACTGTAGATGGAGATAATTAGAGGCCTACTTGGCATAATCGTTCTGATAGGAATAGCTTTTATATTTAGTAAACACAAGAAGAAAATAGATTGGAAGCTAGTAGCTACGGGGGTCATAATGCAACTTATCTTAGGTTTATTAGTATTTAAAGTACCTCAATTTGCTGCTATCTTCGGTGTATTCGCAAGTTTTTTCACGCAGCTACTTGCCTTTACAGATATAGGTGCAGAGTTCCTATTTGGCAATTTGGTCACAAGCGATCCTGAAATTACCCAAACCATAGGCTACATCTTTGCTTTCAAGGTTTTACCCACCGTAGTTTTCTTCTCAGCTCTTACCTCGCTCCTTTACTATTTAGGCATACTACAAAAAGTAGTTTACGGATTTGCTTGGATACTAAGTAAAACAATGCGTCTTTCCGGTGCGGAGAGCTTAGCTGCAGCCGCTAACATCTTCGTAGGACAAACCGAAGCTCCATTGGTAGTGAAGCCATACATCTCAAAAATGAGTAAATCTGAGATATTGTGTCTTATGACAGGCGGCATGGCTACTATAGCTGGTGGCGTATTCGCAGCATTCATTGGTTTCTTAGGAGGCGACGACCTTGCTTCTCAGCAAGAGTTTGCCAAGCATCTCCTCACAGCATCTATACTTTCGGCTCCTGCCGCTATTGTATGTGCCAAAATCATCTTTCCAGAAACAGAAAAAGTAGACTCTAACCTAAACTTGAACAAGGAGCAGATGGGCAATGGCCCACTAGAAGCGATAGCAAACGGAACTACAGACGGCATTAAGCTCGCAGTAAATGTTGCAGGAATGATTTTAGTATTTCTAGCCTTCATTGCTATGTTCAATTACCTACTTCTCAATGTAATTGGTTCATTTGACGGCATAGGAACTTGGTGGCAGTTCGATTCACTCAATACTCTAATAGCACGAAACACGATATATGAAGGGTTTACTTTAGAAATGATATTAGGCTACATTTTCGCACCCCTAGCTTGGGTCATTGGTATAGAAAGTCAAGACATTATCCTAAGCGGCCAGCTGCTAGGTAAAAAGACTGTTGTAAATGAGTTTATAGCTTACCTCTCATTAAAAGACATGATTGCAGGTGTAGGAGGAGCTCATCTACAAGATCGCACCATAATCATTCTAACTTATGCACTATGCGGATTTTCCAACTTTGCATCTATCGGCATACAAATAGGCGGCATTAGCTCTATAGCTCCAAACCAACGTAGCACACTTGCTAGGCTAGGTATGCGAGCACTATTAGGTGGCACACTCGCCTGCCTTATGACGGCTACTATAGCAGGAATGCTTTTCGCTTAATATTATGAACAGAGGTTTTCTATATGGTGACGGTTTTTTTGAGAGTATACGTGTCATAAATGGTTCCATACCACTAATCCAAACTCATGAAGACCGAATAAACGACGCTTTCGATATTTATCAATTTGAGCCTACCTTTTTAGCAGATGAGGAATTCCTCCGAAGCATAGCTCTATCCTACAAGAGCGACGGAATAGTGAGAATTAATTTCTTTAGAGACGGCGGAGGCAAGTACTTACCGGAATGCAATGAGGTAGCATTCGATCATTCATTTATAAAATATAGTGAGCCATTCTTCTTACCGACTTCCCTAGACTTAGAAGCAGATCTAAAGAAAGCACCTATAGCCAAAGGTAAACTAGCGATATATCCAGAACCAAAACCCATCGTGCCGTGGATGACCGTAAAAAGTCTGAGCAGCATCTACTATGTGCTTGCAGCTAAGTACAAACAAGAACTAGAAGTAGACTACCTACTCATACAAAATACTGAAGGCAACATCTGCGAAGAGCTTATCAGCAATATCTTGATCCAAAAAGGGGAAGATTTCTTCATCCCACGCCTAAATACTGGTGGAGTAAATGGAGCTACACAACGTTTTTTACTTCGTAACTATGGCTATGCTATCACCGAGAAGAATATCACGATGAATGATATAGAGGATGCGGATGCTGTATACAGCTTAAAGGGGAGTACGGGCATAAGCAGGTTGAAGTAACTAAAAATCTTGCAAGCAAGACCCAAGAGGGTCTTATCTTTATAACGTACTGAACCATTAAATGTAGTATCGATACTAATTCTCTAAAGTTTTTATTACGCTATCCACATATATTTTTTGTTCCTCCCAAGGAAGAAATTTATTATTTCTCTTTAGAGAATCCAAAGTCATATTCTCGTTTCTAAGAAACCCATAATGATACTTAGTGTCTCCAAGTCTCAAAACAGTAATGCTTTGAGAATATGATAATCGGTCAAAATAACTATACGAGCTATCGTATGAGGATAGATAATGAATTGTTTTGCCATTTTCTCCTACAAATAATCGTATACTATTCTTCGCAGAATCGCCCTTAAAATCATAGATATCTAAAAACGTCAAGCTATCATCCTCATATAAGTAGTTTCCTGCTAACCAAACTTGATTGTTACAGGAACCCAAAACAAAACTACGGTCCTCTTTTAGATTCAAGTACATTATCATTTGCGACTTCACATCTTTAGTGTGCTGTAACTCAAGAACCTTTCTCATTGGATAGCTAATATCTGCTGTTTGGTATTTACCCGCTTGTGGCAAGTTAGGCTGATTATCATAGGAGAAATAGAACATCAAACACAGAGCGACAATGAGTCCATAGAATAACAACTTAATTAACAAAGGTCTCATACCCCTCAAATATACAAAAAATCTCAACTGCCATAGGCAATTGAGATTTTGATATTTGATCTTTATTCGTAAAACGAATTAATATCTGTAAGCGTCACTTTTGTATGGACCATTCAAGCCTACACCTATGTAGTCTGCTTGATCTTGGCTTAACTCTTCTAGTTCTACACCAATTTTCTCAAGGTGAAGTGCAGCTACCTTCTCATCTAAATGCTTAGGTAATACATATACTTCATTCTTGTAAGCATCAGTATTTTTCCATAACTCTAATTGAGCTAAAGTTTGATTTGTGAATGAGTTACTCATCACAAATGATGGGTGACCAGTAGCACAACCAAGATTTACTAATCTACCTTCTGCAAGAAGGATGATTTCGTTTCCGTCTATGTTATAAACGTCTACTTGTGGCTTTACTTCAAATTTAGATTCACCGTGATTATTATTCAGGTAAGCTACGTCTATCTCATTGTCAAAGTGACCAATATTACAAACGATAGTTTTATCCTTCATTAATCTAAAATGTCTCTCTGTAAGGATATCCTTGTTACCAGTCGCAGTTACTACGATCTGAGCTCTAGGGATAGCATTTTCCATTTTCTTCACTTCGAAACCGTCCATTGCTGCTTGCAGTGCACAGATAGGATCTATCTCAGTTACGATTACTCTAGCACCTGCTCCAGCTAGTGATGCTGCAGTACCTTTTCCTACGTCTCCGTATCCAGCTACTACTGCTACTTTACCAGCGATCATTACGTCAGTTGCTCTTCTTATAGCGTCTACTGCAGACTCTTTACATCCGTATTTGTTATCAAATTTAGATTTAGTTACAGAGTCATTTATGTTAATAGCTGGAAGAGGTAAAGTACCTGCTTTCATTCTATCGTATAATCTAAGTACACCCGTTGTAGTTTCTTCAGAGATACCTTTGATACCTTCTACTAATTGCGGGTATCTATCTAACACCATGTTAGTCAAATCTCCACCATCGTCAAGAATCATATTTAGTGGCTTACCACCTTCGAAAGCGTGAAGTGTTTGCTCTATACACCAGTCAAACTCTTCTTCATTTAATCCTTTCCATGCAAATACAGAAGTTCCTGTAGCAGCGATAGCTGCGGCAGCCTGATCTTGCGTAGAAAAAATATTACAACTACTCCAAGTCACCTCAGCTCCAAGAGCTTGTAGTGTCTCGATAAGTACTGCCGTCTGAATAGTCATGTGTAAACAGCCAGCGATACGTGCACCAGCTAGTGGCTTACTATCTCCAAACTCTTTTCTTAAAGACATTAGTCCTGGCATTTCTGCTTCGGCAATGTTAATCTCTTTTCTACCCCACTCTGCAAGCGAAATATCTTTTACTTTGTAGTTACTCATTGATTGTGTTGTCATTTCTATTTTTAAAAACGTTGCAAATTTAACACTTATAGAACAATCCCTTCCTTTGTTTTGTTGCATATTTGCAATAAATAATATAAAATTATGTATCCAGAAGAATTAGTAGCTCCAATGAGGGCTGATTTAACAAATAATGGCTTTACAGAACTTAGAGATTCTGAGCAGGTAAACAGTGCTCTATCAGAAGCTAAGGGCACTTCTTTGCTCGTAGTAAATAGTGTATGTGGTTGTGCGGCAGGAAGTGCTCGCCCAGGTGCTGTTGCTTCTCTTGGTGGCGATAAAAAACCAAATAACTTATTTACAGTCTTTGCAGGGCAAGACTCAGATGCCGTAGCTGCAGCTCGTCAGCACCTTTTACCATACCCTCCATCTAGTCCAAGTATAGGTGTATTCAAGGATGGTGAACTCGTGCATTTCGTAGAGCGTCACCATATAGAAGGTCGCAGTGCAGAGATGATCTCTAGTCACTTACAAGAAGTGTATAAAGAGCATTGCTAGTCTTGAGCGTTAACGGGTTGCTTCGTCAACTAGTTACATAGGCTCAAACCAAGAAATCTAAAGCACCACGTAAAAACGTGGTGCTTTTTTTGTTTTAATTTGAACTACCTACCAAAACAGCAATGGCATAATGGTAGATAAGGTCTTTTCCCTCTTTAGAAATTTTCGTTCCTTTTTTATCATTTGATAACTCAACCATATTCGGCACAATTTTCTTCCACTGCTCCTCACTATACATTGTCGGATCTTTGGGAGTATGACAAGCCTTACAATAAGAATTATACAAAATGGCTCCTTTCATAAATTCCTCATTTGTATATCCCGGAATACGCGTTTGCACCTTTGTAAAATTAATTTCAGGTTCGCTACTAACATTGGCTATCTGCTTGGCAGAAAAACAACCTACTAGAAAAATGAGAATTAGAACAAATGACAGTATATATTTCATAAAAATCAAAACAAACTTAAATCAAAAAATCCCAACCACTTTCGTGATTGGGATTTAGAATTATTTTTATTGTCATCCGGAGTATTCGTCTTTTGACGAATATATCGAAGGATGCCTATTAAGGTGCTCCCACTCTGTGCATAGCACATCGGAAACCTAATGTAGAAAGTGACTGTTGCTCATCTAGGTATCTTCTAGTACCTGGAGAAGCCCAGTAGTATCTATCGTTCCAAGAACCGCCTTTATACACTCTTGCTTGGTCATCTATAAGTGTACTAACACCATATTCATAACCTTGCTCGCCGTCCATATAAGACTCTTCGTCTAAGTAACCTATGTTATCCGCTCTCTTGTAGTTTCTACGTCCTACGTTTTCTTCTTCAGTAACTGGCACATAAACCACTCTACCCAAACTGTCTTTAAGATCTACTATACCATCTTGGTCTAGACCTACTTTATCAAAAACGTTACCTCTAAATGAGTTGAAATCACTTACATCTTCAAAAGACAATGGACGATAAATATCCATAACCCATTCCGAAACGTTACCACTCATATTATACAGACCGTGATCATTTGGCCAGTAAGAAGCCACAGGTGCTGTAATCATAGCACCGTCGTTTAATTTATTGGCTATACCCGCAAGGTCACCCTTACCTCTACGCAAATTACCGTAGATCAAACCTCTATCCTTTTCTTTTCCTCCTGAATATCTAACAGTAAGACCTTCCCAAGAATATAATTTCTTTTGGTTAATATTTTCGTAAGTAGATGCACCAACGTTAGCTTGTGCAGCATATTCCCACTCAGCTTCTGTAGGTAGTCTGTAATCTGGTAACATTATACCATCTTCCATTCTTACGTCTCTTGTACCACCCTTTTTCACTTTGTAGTCTTTCATTTGTTGCTTACCAAAAGTAAGTCCATCATGCTGTCCTATATAGTAAGCTCCAGTGTTGAAGTTAGCCTCATTCATTTGATCTGGATCTGGCTCTAATATACCTTCTCTTATCAGAATCATTTCATTCACTCTATCACTTCTCCAAGCTGCATAAGCGGTAGCTTGTTGCCAGTTGACACCTACTACAGGATAGTCTTGGTATGCTGGGTGACGGTAGTAATAGTCTACAAAAGGCTCGTTATATGCCAATCTGTTTCTCCAAACATTAGTGTCTGGCAAAGCATTTTTACCTACCTCAGGATAGTCTATGTACACACGCTCTAACCAGTACACATACTCTCTGTAGTGATTATTTGTTACTTCTGTCTCATCCATATAGAATGTAGGTACGGTAACCTTTCTTTCAATGTTGTTATGCTCATAAGTCACATCTTGCTCAGATGAACCCATAGTAAAAGCACCGCCTCTCACAAGAACAAGGCCTGGACCTGTCTCTTGGCCAGCATACTCGTGCTTTTCAAAACCACCCCACTTAGAGTCATTGTAATTCCATCCCGTGCTGGACGACTGTTCTTTTTTACAAGCTACGGTAGACATAACTGCCA
>Ga0307993_1000495_pt1 | contig 13443 bp, 11 predicted proteins | sample EllFjometagen260_FD_203163 | JGI IMG/M metagenome (GOLD analysis project Ga0307993, IMG submission 203163) | Marine microbial communities from Ellis Fjord, Antarctic Ocean - #260 | ecosystem: Environmental > Aquatic > Marine > Unclassified | place: Southern Ocean | collected 2014-11-02 | reverse complement strand
CCCAGATAAAATTGCCGACCAAATTTCCGATGCGATGTTGGATGCCATTTTAGAACAAGACCCTAAAGCACGCGTTGCCTGTGAAACCTTCGTTAAAACCGGCATGGTAATGCTGGGTGGCGAAATCACCACGTCGGCTTGGGTTGACCAAGAAGAGTTAGTTCGCAAAGTGGTTAAAGAAATTGGCTACGATCACGGCGACCTAGGCTTTGATGGTGAAACCTGCGCCGTTCTTTCCTCAATTGGTAAACAGTCGCCTGAGATTGCTCAAGGCGTTGACGACACCGATGAGCATGAACAAGGTGCCGGTGACCAAGGTCTGATGTTTGGTTATGCGTCTAACGAAACCGACGTATTAATGCCTGCCCCAATCTACTATGCACACCGTTTAATGGAACGTCAGGCCGAAGTGCGCAAAAGCGGACAACTTGATTGGTTGCGTCCAGATGCCAAAAGCCAGATTACACTGCGTTATGAAGACGGCAAGCCAGTTGCCATTGATGCGATTGTGCTGTCTACCCAGCACGGACCGGACGTCAGTAATGAAACCTTGCGTGAAGCGGTTATGGAAGAAATTATTAAACCTACTTTACCTGAAGCGTGGCTACATAAAGACACGCTGTTTCACATTAACCCAACAGGGCGTTTTGTGATTGGTGGACCTGTGGGCGATGCCGGATTAACCGGACGTAAAATCATTGTCGATACCTACGGCGGCATGGCGCGTCACGGTGGTGGGGCGTTCTCTGGTAAAGATCCTTCTAAGGTCGATCGTTCTGCCGCGTATGCAGGCCGTTATGTGGCTAAAAACATTGTGGCTGCTGGTTTAGCCGATAAGTGCGAGATTCAAATTTCGTATGCCATTGGTGTGGCCGAGCCAACCTCTATTAGCATTGAAACCTTTGGCACCGAAAAAGTCGCCATCAGTTTAATTGAACGTTTGGTTTCAGAGCACTTTGATTTACGCCCTAAAGGCTTAATTGACATGCTAGATTTGTATCGTCCTATCTACCAAAAAACCGCCTCTTACGGTCACTTTGGCCGTGAACTGCCTGAGTTTACTTGGGAAAAGACCGATAAAGCCGCTGATTTAAAAGCCGACGCCGGATTATAATTTTTTGAACCACGAAGGCACGACGTTTTTAATCGTTTTTTGACTAAAGTCACCTGACTCACCAGCCAACTTTACAAAGAATGTTAACAGCCTTTGTCTTGACTTTTTCTTCATGTCTTCGTGTATTCGTGGTTCATTTAAAAACTGCAAAAGAGAACTAAGATGAAATCTCAACAGAAATATGCACAAAAATTAAGTTTAGAGTTTTTTCCGCCAAGAACCGAAGTCGGCATGGAAAAGCTTAAAACCGTTATTGAAGGTTACGGCACCCTTAACCCTGAATACATGTCGGTGACATATGGCGCAGGCGGCACCACACAAGAAAAAACCTTAGACACCGTCCGTTACATTCAACAACACACGCCTTTTGATGCCGCCCCACACCTAACCTGTGTAGGTGCCTCGGAAGAGAGTGTCTCTAAACTGTTAGACACCTATGAAGCCTTAGGCATCAAACGCATCGTCGCCTTGCGTGGAGACTTACCCTCGGGCATGATGGATCCAGGCGAGTTCAAATACGCCAGTGATTTAGTTAAGTTCATTAAAGACCAACGCGGTGACCAATTTCATTTAGAAGTGGCCGCTTACCCTGAAACACATCCACAAGCCCGTAACTGCGACATTGGCATAAAGTGGTTTAAACATAAAGTCGATCAAGGTGCCGATTCGGCTATTACTCAGTACTTTTATAACGTCGACAGCTACCTGTACTTTATTGATAACTGTGAACGTAATGGCATTGATTTACCCATTATTCCAGGCATTATGCCGGTGACCAACTACGAAAACTTAATTCGTTTTTCTGAAGGCTGTGGTGCCGAAGTACCGCGTTGGTTGAAGTGTCGACTTGAGAGTTTTGAGGATGATAAAGAAGGACTCATGGCGTTCGGCCAAGATGTGGTCACAGAACTCTCACAAAAATTGCTGGATGCCGGCGCACCTGGGATTCATTTTTACAGCATGAACCAAACCGAACCGTGTTTGCAAATTGCTAAGTCGTTAACCTTTAAATAGCAGCGTCATCCGTCATGAGAATCCCTAGACTCTATCTGCCTGGTGACTATGCCCCTGAACAAGTCATTGCCTTAAGCAAAGAGCAAGTGCATTATGTTTTGACGGTGTTGCGGCTTAAAAACCAGCACCCCGTTGAAGTCTTTAATGGACTCGACACACAAGCAAAAGGCACACTGATTGTTACCGGGCGTCGCTCCGCCGATTTATGCATCGAAACCGTTTCAATCCCCAACGTAGAGTCCCCACTCAGTACTATTTTAGTGCAAAGCATCTCTCGTGGTGATCGTATGGACACCAGCATTCAAAAAGCAGTCGAACTGGGTGTGACTCAAATTCAGCCCATCTTTAGCGAACGCTGTGATGTCAAACTCACCGAAGACAAGCTTGAAAAACGTCGCACGCAATGGCAACAGATTGTGGTCAGTGCGTGTGAGCAGAGTGGTCGTTGTCGAATGCCCGAAATATTACCGATTCAAACGTACCAGGCCTGGTTAGAACCACTTGAAAATGCCTTTGGATTAGTCATGGATCCGTATGCGCAACACAATTTACAAACCGTTACCGTGCCTAAAAAAGATGAAACTATTCATCTATTGGTTGGACCAGAAGGGGGATTAACCCCACAAGAAGTTGAGCAGGCCTGTCAAAAAGGCCTTACCGCTATTCAACTAGGCCCTAGAGTATTACGAACAGAAACCGCTGGCCCGGCGATTTTAGCCGGCATCCAGCTTTTGTGGGGCGATTTATAACGCCAGCAGAGCGTTTACTCTAAATTTTCTCACATCAAACACCCCCTATCTCAATGTTAATTCAGAACATTTCATGATATTATGCACTGTTTTTTTAAATCAATTCATAGGTCACATGACGCTTAATCGGTCCCTTCCCTACTTATTTTTATTCTTACTCTGGATAAGCACCGGAACGGTCTTCGCTGATTCTCAGAAAACTCAAAGTGAACCTGAACTAGAACCCGTCACATTACAACTAAAATGGCTGCATCAATTTCAATTTGCGGGTTACTACGCCGCTAAAATAAAAGGTTTCTATAAAGAAGAAGGCCTAGATGTTGAGATAAAACAACGAGACATCTATCAAAACAACATCCAGCAAGTGATTGATGGTGAAGCTGAATACGGCGTATCGGACAGTATTTTAATGCTCTATCAAGCTCGCAATGAGCCTGTGGTTATAGTCAGCCCTATTTTTCAACATTCGCCTCAAGTGCTCATCACGCTAACATCCAGTGGCATTGACAGCCCGTATAAACTCGAAGATAAAAAAATTGCGTTTTACCTTGAAGATATCGACGGCTTCCCTTTGTTAGCGATGTTTGAGAATTTGGGTATCAAGCCCAACTATGAGCGCATGGTTAATAAAGCTGATCCTGAATCCTTGATTCGAGGCGAAAACGATGCCTATTCTGGTTACGTGTCTAATGAACCCTATGTGATTAGAAAAGCAGGCGTTGACGTTAACGTTATTCGGCCAATTAATTACGGCATTGATTTTTACGGTGACATGCTTTTTACCAATGCAAATGAAGTCAAAAACCATCCCGAACGAGTTGAACGATTCAAGAAAGCCTCGCTAAAAGGCTGGCAATACGCCCTTAACCATAAAAATGAGATGGCTCAGTACATCCAGAAAGAATTAAATTCAGATAAAACCCTCGAACATCTTCTGTATGAAGCGAATGTTATTGAAGAGATGATGTCTGTTAACTCTGTTCCCATTGGAACACTGGATATTGGTCGCTTACAATTTATGGAAGATCTGTTTAGAAAACACGGATTGATTAAGAACAGACTTAAATTAGAAGACGGTATCTTTAGCCCAGAAAAAAAGACCATTGAGTACTCTAAAAAAGAGTTGGAATGGATAAAGCAAAATCCCACTGTCAGAGTGGCGGTCGATAGAGCATGGGCACCTATAGAGTTTGTGGATAAAAATGGAGAATTTAAAGGTATCTCGTCGGATTACCTAAATTACCTGACCAAAAGAACGGGAATTGAATTTTTACCTGCAAAAGACCTTAGTTGGACTCAAGCCGTCAAACAGATGAAATCCCAGCAACTTGACATGTTTTCCGCTGTCATCGAAACACCAGAGCGAAGCCAGTACACTCGCTACACGCAAGCCTATTTAGAGTTCCCAATGGTCATCGCGACGCAAAAAGGTGAGCCATTTATTAGCGACATGAAGCAACTAAACAAACAAATCGTGGCGGTCGTTGAGGGGTATGCTTCCGAAGAGAAGATGAAGACCAACTACCCTAATATTGCGTTACTATTAGTAAATACCCCAAAAGAAGGCCTTGAGGCGGTGGCCAAAGGCAAAGCGTATGCTTACGTCGATAATATAGCAGCCATTAGCCATTTAATTCAAAGCAATCATTTGTCGAATATACAAATTACGGGTGAAACCCCTTTTAAAGCCGATATAAGCATGGCAATTCGAAGTGATTGGCCTGAATTACAGAGTATTATTCAAAAAACCCTTTTGGGTATGAATGAGACTACAAAAAACCAACTCACCGAACCTTGGCTTCAAGTCACTTACAAAAAAGAGTTTGAATGGCAAACGCTGTTGATCATTGTTGTGCCTTTAGGGCTAGCATTGCTTATTTTCTTGCTCTACAATCGCCGATTAAAAGGCATTAATGGACGTCTTTTACAAGTACAAAACAGACTCAATCAGTCCAATAAAAAATTAGAACAACTTTCTGTCACCGATCATTTAACACAATCTTACAATCGCAGTTACATTGATGCGTTAATGAAAAAAGAAATTCATAGTGCAGATCGCTACAAAACCCCTTTAACGTTACTGCTTTTTGACTTAGATAACTTTAAAAATATTAACGACACCTATGGTCATATTGTGGGTGATGAAGTTTTGGTTAAAAGCGTTGACTGGATTCAAATGGCAATTCGAGGCAGTGATACCTTTGGCCGTTGGGGCGGAGAAGAGTTTGTATTAGTTTGTCCAAACACTAACCTGCAACAAGCGCAGCAAATTGCCGAAAAACTGCGTCAAGGCATTGAGTCTTTGAGCTTTTCCAGAGACTTTAAACAAACCGTTAGTATTGGTCTTGCTAGACATCACAACAAACAAAGCATTGAACACTGGATATCAAAAGCAGACAGTGCCCTCTATCAAGCCAAACATCAAGGTAAAAACCAAGTCGTCTGTAATCAAGACCCCCTTGAAATTCTAGATGACCGATACCTTTCATAAGACTATCCTCTTGTTGCTCTTAACGTCTATAATGTCTCGCACATTGACTTAATACACTCAGTACAGTTAAAACAAAATATCTTGTATAAACCTAAAAAAAGTGAATCTTATGCCGTCGACCAATCAAGTTCCACATTTACAAACTGCGTTATCAGGCCCGCTTCTGACTCTAGAAAAACATCTATTAGAGTGCAGAACCGAAATTGAGTCTTGGTTTCGTAAGCAGTTTGTTGCCACCCCAGCGCCCTTTTATGCCTCTGTGGATTTGCGCAACGCCGGTTATAAATTAGCGCCAGTTGATACCAACCTGTTTCCTGCCGGGTTCAATAACCTGCACCCTGATTTACGTTCTTTAGCGGTGCATGCCGCACAAACAGCCGTTACACAGGCCTGCCCAATTACCGATGGCGTGCTGATTATTCCAGAAAACCACACCCGTAATACCTTCTATCTTGAAAACGTTTTTGCCCTTAAAACGATTTTAGAAACCGCCGGTTACGAAGTGCATATTGGTTCGTTACTAGAAGATTTAGACGCGCCGATGAACATTGATTTGCCTTCTGGAAACACACTCACTTTAAAACCGCTTATTCGTAAAAACGATCGAATTGGAGTAGAAGAATTTTTCCCGTGTGCCGTGTTGCTTAATAATGACCTGTCTGGTGGCCGCCCAGAAATTTTAGAAAACCTTGACCAAACCCTATTACCGCCTATGGAATTAGGCTGGGCTAACCGTTATAAAAACCAGCACTTTAAACACTATGCCGATATTACTAAAATATTTGCTGAATTGATTGATATTGATCCTTGGTTAATTACCCCGACCTCGGTGGCGTGCGGGCCAATTAATTTTAAAGAGCGTACGGGTCTTGAAGAGTTAGCGGATACCGTCAACAACGTGCTAAAAGACACACAAAACTATTACGACACCCATGACATCTCTTGCAAACCATTTGTCATTGTTAAGTCCGACAGTGGTACCTATGGCATGGCGATTATGTCCGTGAACACCCCCGAAGACATTCTTAATTTAAATCGTAAGCAACGAAATAAAATGGCGTCGGTAAAAGAGGGGTTGCACGTTGAACAGATGCTGGTTCAAGAAGGGGTTTATACCTTCGAAACCTTAGAAAAAGCCGTTGCTGAACCCGTTGTTTACATGATGGGCAGCCATGTTATTGGCGGATTTTACCGCGTTCATACCGGCAAAACCGCCACCGACAACTTAAATTCACCCGGCATGCACTTTGAACCTTTATCGTTTGAAGAATCATGCGTGATGCCCGACGAAACCCAAGCACCCGATGCCTCTCCCAACCGCTTCTATGCGTATGGTGTGATCGCACGTTTGGCACTGCTTGCTGCAGCACGAGAGCTGGCCGAAGCTAAAGACAAAGAGAAGGCATAACGTATGTTGTTAAATGTTGGCATTGTGATGGACCCGATTGAGAACATCAAACCGCATAAAGACAGTTCGTTTGCCATGCTGCTTGAAGCGCAACGTCGTGGCCACAACCTATTTTATATGCAACCTGAAGACCTCTATCTAAAAAATGGACAGGCCTGGTCAATGACCAGCGAACTTAAAGTTTGGGACCGTCCAAGAGACGAACAGTTTTATGGCTTTGGCGGTTCACATGAGCGGGCATTAAACGAACTGGATATTATTTTAATTCGTCAAGACCCCCCTTTTAACAATGACTATCTATACAGCACACACATTTTAGAGCAGGCTGAAGCCGAGGGTGTTTTGGTGGTTAATAAACCACAAAGCCTACGTGATGCCAACGAAAAACTGTTTGCCAGTTGGTTCCCAGAGTGCATTCCACCGACGTTGGTTTCAGCCAATATGAAGCAACTAAAAACCTTTATTCAAGAACATCGCGATACCATTCTAAAACCACTGGATGCCATGGGGGGCAGCTCCATTTTTCGTGTTAAACACGACGACCCAAATATCAGTGTGATTATTGAAACCATGACCGATTTTGGCAAACACCACATTATGGCGCAAACCTTTATCCCTGAGATTAAAGCGGGCGACAAACGCGTTTTGCTGATAAACGGCGAACCGATTGATTACACCTTGGCACGCATTCCTGCAGAAGGCGAAACCCGAGGCAATATCGCCGCAGGCGGTACCGGAGTGGGTATGCCAATTACCGACCGTGAACGCTGGTTATGTGAACAGATTGCGCCAAAAATCAAGGCAAAAGGCTTGTATTTTGTGGGGCTCGATGTCATTGGCGACTACATTACCGAAATTAATGTCACCAGCCCAACCTGTATCCGAGAACTCGACACTCAGTTTGACTTAAATATTGCCGGCACCCTGTTTGATTGCCTAGAGGCAAAGATTTTGGAAAACAAACCTTTAATCTAACGTAAGTTTATTTTAACCAGGCCTGCTGAGATTTAAAGCCCGCTTACAACACACACTAAAGCACGTCTTTTATAAGCGGTTTTAATTCATTAGTAGGCGCAAACCCCTTAACATTTTCAACGATTATTTAAGCCAACTCTAACATGACCTCATCTAAAACCTTTAGCCTTCAAACCCATTGTATTCGGAACGGTTTACGCCTCTTGGTCCTCACGTTCTTGGTCACACTTTCGGGGTGTGTCGGCAAGCCTGAACCGCTAAGCCCAACCAAAGCCCAAATTGTGGTGTTTGGTACCTATGTTGACATCACGGTTTACACCCCCAATCCCAAGCAAGCGCAAAACGCCATTCAAGCCGTGGAACAACGCTTTCAAACCTTTCATCATGAATGGCACGCTTGGGAAAAAGGCGGTATTGTTAGCAAAATAAATCAGGCCATCGCCAACGGTCAACCGATTGACGTTCCTGAATCAATCAAAGTCTTTATTGTAAAATCACAAATACTCAGCGCCCAAAGTAACTACTTATTTGACCCGGCTATCGGTCAATTAATTGATTTATGGGGGTTTCACGGTGAAACCTGGTCTGGCCCGCCCCCAAGCGACATAGAGATTAAACAGTGGTTACAAACTCGTCCGAGCATTGCCGATATTCAGTTTAATGGCTTTCAACTCAAGAGCACCAACCCCAATGTGCAACTTGATTTTGGTGGCAATGCCAAAGGGTTAGCTCTGGATATTGCTGTGACCGAACTGCGCCAAGCGGGCATTGAAAATGCCATTGTAAACATTGGTGGCGATATGCGCGTGATTGGTTCTAAAAACCAACAGGCCTGGCGAATTGGCATTCAAAACCCCAGTAACCCTAAACAACCGATTGCGATGGTGGAATTATCCGGTGATGAAAGCATTGTCACTTCGGGCACCTATCAGCGATTTTTTGAGTGGCAGGGCAAGACGTTTAGCCATATTCTTGACCCAAACACGGGCCAGCCAGCTCAAAGCTTTGCCTCGGTGAGCGTGATTCATAACGATGCAACCACCGCCGACACCGCCGCCACCGCACTGTTAATTGCAGGACCAGATCGCTGGGAACACGTGGCAGACACCATGGGAATTGACGCTATTTTAATCATTGATAGAGCTGGAAACATACTGCAAACCCCAGAGATGACCAAGCGGATTACGATATTAAACAACCCATAAAACCCGTACAAATTTTAAACAAATTCAGGTAATCATTTAAACAGGCCTGTTCAAAAGACGGTTCCTTTAAAAGCCCTTAATTCATCTATTTTTTGAACAAATAAGTTGCGCTATATCCATACATCCCATCTAAAGCTTTGGGTTATAATTTGCAACTATGAAAGAAATGCACTCACTCGAACACAACTTCCTTATCGCCATGCCCTCTTTGGACGATAGCTGGTTTGAAAAAACCGTCATCTATATCGTCGAAGACAATAAACTTGGCTCAATGGGGCTGGTGATTAATTTACCCCACAAACTCGCCATTACCGACCTAATGGACCATTTTGACTACGAAGTTGAAAGCCATTACAGTTATCTGGACAATACTGTCATGATTGGCGGTCCCGTGGATATGGAGCGCGGATTTATTCTGCATAACCCCATCGGCAATTGGAAAAGTAGCATGACGCTATCCGACCACCTAGCGATGACGGTTTCTGAAGATCTTCTTAAATCACTCACACTCGGTGAAGGCCCTAACAAATTTATTGTTTGTTTAGGCTTTGCAGGCTGGAAACCCGGGCAACTTGCTCAAGAACTGCAAGAAAATAGCTGGTTAACCATTCCTTACAATGAAGCCTTGCTGTTTGAAACACCCGTAGAAACAAAGTGGGAAGTGGCCTTGGGAACCTTAGGCATTTCGCCTGAATTTTTAACGCTTGAGGCCGGTCATGCCTAACACACATAATAAGGCGAATCATAAAACCGACGCATTATCTGGTGTGGTGATCGGGTTTGACTTTGGCCTAAAACGCATTGGCGTCGCCATTGGCCAAACCATTACCCAAACCGCCAGCCCAGAAGCCATTGTCAACAGCAAAGATGGCAAGCCCGATTGGGAACACATTACCCGTCTGTTTGATGCGTGGAAGCCGGTGGCCATTTTGGTGGGTTTACCCATGCGATTAGACGGGTCGGAACAAGCCCTTACGCAACCTGCACGTAAATTTGGTCAACGGCTCAGTGGCCGTTATCAGCGCCCCGTATTTTATATTGAAGAACAGCTCAGCTCCATCGAAGCCGAAAGCCGCCAAATTAAAAGCCAACACATTGATGATCATGCGGCACAAATTATTTTAGAAAATTGGTTGAAAACCGGTTTTTGAACTCTAAAAACCTTTACATAACTGACTCATAATAGATGACCACGGAAACCCAAATGACCGAACTTAACATTGATGCAAACCAGCTACTAAACACGATTTGTGAAAAGTTGCAAAGTCGTCCTATTATGCAAAAAGACCCAAAAATGGTTGGCATTCGAACGGGTGGTGCTTGGGTGGCTCAAAAGTTGCACGAACAATTAAATATGGAATCGCCGCTCGGCATTCTGGATATTAGTTTCTATCGAGATGACTTCTCTAAAACGGGCCTTAACCCAACGGTTAAACCGTCTGACATTCCTTGGGAAATTGACGATCAGCACATTATTTTAGTGGATGACGTTCTGTTTACAGGACGCACGGTTCGCGCCGCTCTAAACGAGATTTTTGATTTTGGTCGTCCGGCGTCCGTTACCTTAGTCACCTTGATAGACCGTAAAGGCTGCCGTGAACTGCCATTTCAAGTGAATGTAACCGGTATGGAAATTGAATGCCACAAGACCATTAAGGTTTCAGGCCCTGACCCATTACTGGTTTCTTTGGTTGAGCACAGTGAGGAACAAGCATGAGCCCGCGTCTTTCTGCCCCAAACCCACAGTTAAATGAACTGGGTAAAATCAAACATTTTCTAACCTTAGAAGGGTTAAAAAACCATCATTTAACCGAGATTCTTGATACCGCTGAATCGTTTATTAATCCCAATACCAATGAGATTAAAAAAGTACCGATTCTGCGCGGTAAAACCATCATGAATCTGTTTTTTGAGCCCAGCACCCGAACCCGAACCACCTTTGAAATTGCAGAAAACCGCCTTTCTGCCGACGTAGCCAGTTTAGACATTGCCACCTCCGCCACTAAAAAAGGCGAATCGTTGCTGGATACCTTGTGGAACTTACAAGCCATGCAAGCCGATATGTTTGTGATTCGACACGCAGAAAGCGGTGCCGCACACTTTTTTGCCCAGCACGTTGCACCGCACGTGCATGTATTGAACGCTGGCGATGGCCAACACGCTCACCCCACCCAAGCAATGCTGGATATGTTTACCATTCGTAAACACAAAGGCGATGTATTTGATCTAAAGGTCGCGATTGTGGGCGATGTTCTGCATTCCCGTGTGGTTCGTTCACAAATTCAAGCGTTAAGCATATTAGAAGCGCGCGAAATTCGAGTGATTGGTCCAAAGACCTTAATGCCCACCCATCCAGAAGCGATGGGCGTGCACTATTACGACAACATTGAAGCCGGGCTGGACGATGTTGATGTCATTATCATGGTTCGTTTACAAAATGAACGTATGTCGAGTGCCTTGATTCCGAGCGAAAAAGAGTTCTTTAAGCTCTACGGATTAACCGAAAAACGCTTAGCGCTGGCAAAACCCGATGCAATTGTGATGCACCCTGGCCCTATTAACCGTGGAGTGGAAATTGAATCGGCCGTAGCCGATGGCCCGCAATCGGTTATTTTGCAACAAGTCACTTACGGCATTGCGGTGCGTATGGCGGTTATGGCCATTATTATGAGCAATGCAGCACAACTTGCGCAACACAAATCTGAACAGGCCAGCCTAGAATTAGAGATTGATTCAGAACTCGAATCAAAACTTGATGTCACCCAAAAACCCACCCGTTCGGAGGAAGCGTAATGCGTTTAGCCATTAATAATGCGCGAGTGATTGACCCTACCCAAAACCTGGATGAAATCACCAATCTCTATATGTCCCGTGGCCGTATTGCGGGAATTGGCTCTGAAGCGCCTGAAGGGTTTAATGCCGATCAAGAAATGGATGCCACTGGTAAGTGGATTTTGCCCGGCCTCATTGATTTGCAAGCGCGCTTAGGCGAACCGGGCAATAACTATGCCGGCAGCATTGCCTCTGAAACCAAAGCCGCAGTTGCAGGGGGCATCACCAGTGTCTGTTGTCCACCGGACACCGCACCGGTTAATGACTCTCAAGCCGTTACCGAATTGATTCAGCGCCGTGCTCGTCAAGCTGCAACCGCCTTTGTCATGCCCATTGGTGCGTTAACTCAAGGTTTAGAAGGCGAACGCTTAAGTGGCATGTTCTCGTTAAAGCAGGCAGGGTGTGTCGCGTTAAGCCAAGCGAATCAACCCATTCAAAATGCCATGACCATGAAAAATGCTCTTGAATACGCAGTGGGTCAAGACTTAGTGGTGATGCTACGCTGTGAAGACCAACAGCTTAAAAACAAAGGGGTGGCGCACAGTGGCCCCGTGAGTTCTCGTCTGGGCTTACCGGCTAACCCCGTGTCATCTGAAACCAGTGCTTTAGCGCGCGACCTGATTTTGGTGGAAGAAGCCGGTATCCGTGCGCACTTCTCTCAGCTATCCACCGCACGTGCCATCGAGATGATTGCCGATGCTAAAAAACGGGGTTTGCCGGTAACCTGCGATGTCGCCATTCACCAACTGCATCTTTCAGAAATGGACGTTTTAGGCTTCAACAGCCTGTTTCATGTATCGCCGCCATTACGCAGTATGCAAGATAAACAAGCGTTACAAATGGGCTTAAAAAATGGCACGATTGATGCAGTGGTCAGTGACCATATTCCACTTGAAAAAGATGACAAACTGTTGCCATTTGGCGAAAGCAAGGCTGGCATTAGTGGGTTAGAAACGCTTCTTCCGTTGCTGCTTAAACTGGTGAACGAGTACGGTTTAGACTTAATGACGGCGGTGCGCAGTGTCACCCAAGGGCCGGCTAAGGTACTAGGGTTGAACATTGGCCATTTAGAAGTGGGGAGTTCTGCAGATTTTTGCATTATTGACCCAGAAGCGGCCTGGACGTTAGAGAGTGAAAACATGGTCAGCGAAGGCAAAAACTCGCCATTTATTGGCTGGGAGTTTATAGGTCAGGTTGAGCAAACCTATTTCCAAGGCCGTCCGGTTTACCGCAACAACCAAATTTAACCGGTTTAACTAATTTAATATGCCCAACATAACCTCGTCCATTCAGCTAACCAAACTTAGTCAATCTGCCCAAGTGGGTGACTATTGGTTAGTGAGTGGCGAGGTATCAGAACCACTGAACTCAGTGTCTGCGTTTTACGTTTTAAAGAGCGATTTACCAAGCCCACTGGATTTACAACCACCAAGAAAATCAACCCAGTCAAACCCGATTACCTGTAGTCTGTTTGATTATCAGCACCCCAAAGTACAGTTACTAAGTTCACAGCCCTTAGATCAAAACGTGATTGATGCCAGTTCAATCGAACTGCTGAATAAAACGGGCTCTGAAATAACCATTAAAACTGAGCAGGCCTGCTTGTTTTTAGGAAGCGACTTAGGCATCGGACCGCTTTTTTACTGCGCTAAACA
>Ga0307993_1000491_pt1 | contig 13543 bp, 14 predicted proteins | sample EllFjometagen260_FD_203163 | JGI IMG/M metagenome (GOLD analysis project Ga0307993, IMG submission 203163) | Marine microbial communities from Ellis Fjord, Antarctic Ocean - #260 | ecosystem: Environmental > Aquatic > Marine > Unclassified | place: Southern Ocean | collected 2014-11-02 | reverse complement strand
CAATAGGCAATAAGCCTTCCCTTTTCGTAAGACGTACCTTCATAACCAGACTCTTGGAGTAAGTAACTTATGGTTTCTTCTAGGTCTTGATCACAGATAATATGTATTGCTTTGTAGCTCATTTGTTTATGCTACAATATTACATTTTGGAAGTGCTCGTTTTGTTGGATTGGTTAATTTGTTGGTAATTGTTGGAGGTAGATAAAAATGTACTAAGTCTTTATATTAAATCCTATTTAATTCCAAAAAAAGCAGTTTGAGCTCACACCCAAACCGCTTTTGTTTTAATGTTAATGTAATTGATGCTACCTCAACTCTTTTAATAACGTATTTGCTGCTAGCTTACCTAGCTCATTAGAAGCTAATGGACTTGCTCCAGTTATGAGTTTTCTATCTACACAGACAGTTTCATCTCCTTCTGTATTTACAATATTAGCTCCTAAGCTTTTTAATCTTTCACTGACACCTAAAATCATATGCCCAGGCAAATAACCAATCATCGGAGTCATTTCATCAACCGCGTCAGGGAATACCGCCATTCTGTATCCTGCATAGATAAACTTCTGACCGTCGAGTGTAGTCGTTAAAAATGATCCTGGTCCGTGGCAAAGACTGATTGTAAATATATCATTTTGATGAGCCCAATTTAATACTTTAGCAACGTTTTTATCTTCTGGAATATCGATCATAGCTCCGTGGCCACCTGGCACAAAAACTGCTGCATAAGATGCTGCATCAATAATTAAAGTATCCGTGAATTCTGCTAATTTTTTTGGACTTTCAAAACTTGATTTAAATTCATCATATATTGCTTTTACCGCTTCGTCTTCTTGCGGAAATGCCCACATTTCGAAGACTACGGGTTTCCCAGTTGGTGTAGCTATCTCAAAATCAAAACCAGCGTTTTTTAGATGTAGCATAGGCAATAAAGCTTCTACAGGATGATTTCCTGTAGAAAACATTTTTCCATTTTTCATTTCCAAGTTTTTTTGTTCAGTGAAAATTACCAATATTTTGGTTTTTTTTCCTTGGTATTTTTCATACGAAATAGCTTCGTAATCTGTTTTGGAAACTGTACCTAACATTATTGCAAGTTTGGATGGACTGTAAGACCCATCTAATTCTAGTTTAGGTCTGCTGGTTACGTATAACGTAATACAAGCAAGAGTAAGGAAACTTACGAACCCAATTATTATTTTTTTCTTCATGATTAGCTTAATTTATTTTTATTACTATTTTACCTTTTGCTCTACCCGTAGCTAGGTGTGTGAATGCGTCTATACTCTCAGCGAAGGGATAAATGGTATCCACTATTGGTCTTATTTTTTCATCCTCTATCATTGTTTTAATCTCAGCCAAATGAGCACCATTTGGGTGCATAAAAATGAATTTATAAGATGCGTCTTTCTCTGCACTTAGAGTAGCTAATTCTTCTGGCAATTTGTAATCCGCCATTCCAAACATAGTTGCAGTCTCCTCGTCCAAAGGACCTACCACACTTATTACCTGACCGCCCTTCCTTACTACTTCAAATGCTTCTGCAGTATACTTTTGACCAAGTGTATCATATACTATATCTACGTCCTTTACGATAGTTTTATAATCCTCTGTCTTGTAATCTATTACTCTGTCTGCTCCTAGCTCTTTTACCCATTGTACATTTTCTGTACTTGTGGTAGTATATACATATGCTCCTTTTGCTTTGGCATACTGTATAGCTAAGCTACCTACACCACCAGATCCCGCGTGAATAAGGAATCTGTCATTTGCCTTAATACCAGCAAACTCCAAAGACTGTAATGCCGTAAGTCCTGCTAATGGTATACCTGCAGCTTCTTCAAAAGAAATATTTCCTGGCTTTTTGGATACTGCTTCGCTAGTTACCGCTACATATTCTGCGATAGTACCCATTTGCTCTTGAGGTACTCTAGAGTACACCAAGTCACCGATTTCAAAATTGCTTACATCGTCTCCTTTTTCCACTACAATACCACTGACATCATAAGCGGACGTACTTGGAAATGGAATAGGAAGTAGACCCTGCAGATTTCCTAGAATTATACTCTTGTCTATAGGGTTAATGGCAGCAGCCTTCACTTCTATCAGTATATCTGTAGCTTGTACTGCTGGTTTACTTACTTCGTTGAAGGCTAAACTATCTTTAATATCACCGTACTTTACTATTTGTAATGCTCTCATTTTTTATATCTTTTAATTATTTGATACAAAGGTATGAGGAGGGTTTCAGGTAAAAATTGACCTATGGTAAGAAACTAGTGTTTTACTTTTTCTACTCGTATACGGCTCAGGCTTTCTTGGGTGATACCTAAATAAGATGCGATGTGGTAATTATGAGTATACTGCTCTATCGCAGGGTATTGCTCTACAAATAAATCGTATCTCTCAGAAGCGGTTAGTTGTAGTTGATTTAAAATCCGTTTGTTTAAACTCACTACGTGACGCTCTAATATTTTTCGCTGAAAACGTTCGAACTCAGGGAACAGTGTAAGCATTAATTCCAAATCTTTAGCATTGAACTTTACAACCTCTGATTCTTTCAGACATTCTACGGTGAGTTTGGCAGACTCATCACTGTGGATAGCTATATAATCGCTTATCCACCAGTTTTTAATAGCAAATTGTAACGTGTGTTCTTTGCCATTTTTATCATAGCAGTAAGATCTCAGGCACCCATCTGTTACAAAATAGATGTTCTTTACGTGTTGTCCTTGGCGGATTAAAACCTCTCCTTTAGTAAAATTTTTTTTAGTGGAAATAGCATAAAGATAGTCTTCTGCTTCCTGGCTTAGACTTTGGCTACTTTTTATTTTTTCGATTAATTCTTCCAAATTTTCAATGTGCGTTTATAGTCCTAAAAATGATTGTATAATCTAAACTCGTCTATACCGGCACTTGTAATACTTCAATAGAGAACGTTCATTTAGGCTCATTCAAAGTTAGTCTTTATTCATTCACAGATAGCTAAATTCGGATTGACTAATTTTGTCCCGATAGCTATAGGAAGTCTCAGAATCCCTAGCTTCTGCACCCTCAAAATAGTCCCTATCGCTCATTCCCAGAGTACTTTTTGTCACCGCTCTGCTTCGCATTGACGCTAAGGTTTTTGTCATTCTGATTGGAGTCTAGGTGTGAACGAAGCGATTGGAACTCCGTATATCATCTGTTACTAAAGCAGCATCATATATTTTGCTATAAAATTGGGATATTCTTTAGCAACAGTCTTGATTCAATTGGATGGGTGGACAAGCAACATTACCATAGCTACAAAAGACGCAACAGTCTCCTTGTTTTGGTTTCAGTATCTCTTTACAGCTTTCGCACTCATAGAAGTATTGACACGCATTTGTCGGCATTATTTCTTCTTTTTGGTGTCTACAGTTTGGGCAAGTGAAGGTGGATTCTAATACTACTTCCGCACTCTTTATTTTGTTCTTTCTTTGGTGAAATTGATATATTCCAAAGCCCAATAGCCCAACTCCTACAGCGATGAAAACTCCACTTAGTTTTTCGATTCCACTGCTAATACCTAGTAAGGTGCTTCCTCCTCCTATAGCCATTATTAATGCAGGAAGCCAACAACAACTAGTCGCTATTATAAAAGCAAATGAGCTGCCTAGTATGGATTTTTTGTAATTCATCTTACTTCCTCAAAAATAGCCCTTATTAAACTAGTACATTTAAATGAATGTTACTTCAAGATTCTTTATCATATCTTAACGCATCTCTGCACCTCACTAATGCCATCTGCCGAAGTCACCGTAACGAAGTATATCCCACAAGCTAGACTGCTGATATCTAAAGTAGTATTTTGGGTAGTAGTGGTATGTGTGAGTAGCATATTACCATTGACATCTGTAAGCGTAATCTGGTGTTGGCCTGCTTGGGCAAAGGCTAGGTTTAGTTTATCCTTACTAGGGTTTGGATAGATTTTGATGCTAGATTCCGAGTTAATATTTGGTACACTGAGTGTAGTAGGCATACTGAAATCTGCTACCACAGGATAGTGATCAGATGCACTTTCGGTATCGTCTTGTGCTAGGCCATACTGCTGTAGTCTGGCTGCTGGCATTATCTCTGTACGAAGCACAAATGACTTCTCTGCTGTGGTCACTGCGTCTGAATACAGCATAAAGTCTAGTTTTCCTGCTGGATATCTGCTGGTCTCGCTATTCCAAGTGAAAGCAAATCTGTTATCTGTCTGTAGGCTCACTAGGTCAGTGACTTCTGTATCATCCCAATCTGGATAATCTCCGTTGCCATAGGTGGCTGTGTTTTGAATATCTCCAGTAATGAGTGTAGTGAGCTGCTGTGCGTAGCCCACTAGGTTTAGATCCCCACCATACACAAAGGGTGTACCTTCTGTTAGGTCTATCACTCCGCCAGTAGTTTTGGCATCTTGGATGAAATTAATGTATTGATCTGCTTGATTTTGTCTTTGAGACTCTCCTGTGCAGCACTTGAGATGTGCATTAGTAAAGAGTAGATCCTTAGTGTAGTATTGGGGCAAGTCTATGAGTACAGGAAACTGACGTTCTAAGGTTTGCCAACGCTCTTTAAATGCCCACCGGGAAGCGATGATAAGGCCGTGGCTGCTATGTTTCTCTACATACCATCCATTAGCGGTACCGGTAGGGAGCCAGTCGTCTAGTAACACTTTGACCTGTGCTGCTGTTACATTATTACACTCGGAGAATCCTATTATATCTGGATTTAGGCTTGTTATTATACTTTCAAAATGCGGTAGTCTACCAGAGTTTGTGAGTCCGTCAAATAAAGTATTGTACGCTACTATACGCACGTGAGTGCTGTCTTCTTTGTTAATGTCTACAGGAGTTTTAGCGGATACGCTTGCTCTATCAAATGTGTAGGTAAATACCTCTCCTTGGTTTGGCAGTCTATCGTTATTATTGGTATTTGTCCAGAGTATTTTGACGGTTTCGGAGTTGAAGAGAGCCGTAGATCCGTCTGGTCGGGCATCTCTTTTGATGGCTATCTCAAACCTATTGGAGGTAACCGTAGGTAGTGCTCGCATAGAGAAATCGCTAAATTTCAGGTTATTGCTACCATTGAACTGTACAGTTCTATTTCTAAAAAAGACTGCTAGCTCTGCTCCATACTCAGCTTGTATAGCATTGCCCGTACTAGCGTCATTATCTGTATCTATGTACAGGCGGATATTGTGGTCTATCAGGTCGTCCGATATATCAAATTCGTTATCTGTAGTGATGTTTATGTACAGCCACTCGTCGTCATTGGTCACAGACATTTCTAGTAGGTCTATGCCTGAGATAGACTCGCTAGGGTCTGTAACTGTTTTTAGGTTATTCGTCCAATCATCAAATAGGCCGTCTATAGCTATAGGAGCCGACTGTGCTAGTGTGGTGAGTGTAGCTAATAGGAGTAGGGAAGTGCTTATTATCTTGTTCATTATAGAGTGGTCGAAGGTAAGACGAAATGAGTTGAAATACTCAGGCAGTGAGATTTTGGTACTCGTTTAAATCGAGATTATGAGCGGAAAGGGAGTTGGGATACTTATTGGCTTGTCAGTAATCAAGAGTATCACGTTAATCAGATTATAACAAATTATGTCAAATCAAGAAAACACACTAGAAGTATTCAAGGCCACTGCCAAGGCAAGCGGATGGGCTACCACAGTAAATATCACTGGAACTGAATGGACTATTCAAGCAGACGAGACGCAAGAGGACGGAGGTACTAATACAGGACCAAATCCAATGCAATATTTTGCAGCATCACTTGCTAGTTGCCAAAACGAACAGGCACAAGTAGTAGCAGAAGAAATGGAATTGAGCATAGACTCTATGGATATTTCTCTAGAAATAGATTTAGATCTAGCTGGTTTTATGGGTATGGCAGCACATTCTAATGATAGTTATAAGAATGTAAAAATAAAACATACTATAGGAGGTAATATCACTACAGAAGAAGCTGCTAAAATGGGAGCTGTTGTAGATAGTCGCTGTCCTATATTAGGCTTGCTCAGAAACAGTGGCTGTGAGATAGATAGCTCTTGGGCTAAGGTCTAGAGAGCGAGGTTTTGTAAGCTGTTTGTTACTGTGAAGATACCTCTACCTATGCTGGTCTATCATGATTGTATTGCCATCTGGATCTGTGATTATAATACTAGCAGGTCCTTTAGTAGATTCGTTAGCTTGTATAGGTATAGATACCTTGTTGGCTTTTAGCTCTTTTTGGATATCTCGTACATCGTCAAATTTATCTAGATCTTGAGCTTTCTGATCCCATCCTGGATTGAAAGTAAGTAGATTTCCTTCAAAAACGCCTTGGAATAAGCCGATGAGTGTATTCTGGTTTTTCATAATAACGTGCCCCTTTTCGTAGTCTCCAGAAAATTGCTTAAACCCTAGTTTCTCGTAAAATATCTTTGATGCTTTTATGTCTTTGACACTAAGGCTAACGGAAAATGCTCCTAATTTCATGCGTTCAAAGTTAGTGCTTTATGCTAGAACACTAACTGCAGAAACTTGTTATTAATACAAGGGAATACCAGATTGTTGAATTGAAATAAAAGGGTGTAATTGTCGTCTGCTAGACAGCGTAAAAGAATAAAAACCTAGAATTTGTTACTGGAGCGTAATCAGGAAGGATATACCTGTGTAGCTCCATATGCTCTGGGATTGACACTAAAATTGAAAGAAGCCGAAACTTCTAAATTCACTGCCCCAATCAGGATTAATTATTTGCAATTTACAAATTTCTCAGTAAGGGTGCCACTTTGGTTCCAAGTAACTCTATGGCTTGCATCATTTTACTATGCGGCAGACCGATGTCCATATTAAACGTGACACGAGAAATGCCTCCGAGTGCTTCGCTGTGTCGCAGTATTCGCTCTGCTATCTCTGTAGGCTCGCCTACTAGTAAAGCTCCCGTGAATCCACTTTGAGCATTGAATCCTTCTCTGGTTACAGGTGGCCAACCCCGCTCTAGTCCTACCTTATCAAATACAGTTTTATAGCCAGGATAGTATGTATCTAAGGCCTCTTGAGTGCTTTCGGCTACGTATCCAAGCGAGTGAAGACCCACTTTTAGTTCGTGTGGTTTGTATCCCGCTTTTTCACCTGCTTGGCGGTACATTTTAACCAGAGGAGCAAAACGGTGAGTCTCGCCACCTATCACTGCTACCATAAGAGGAAGACCTAAAGTGCCGGCTCTAGTAAAAGAGGCAGGTGTGCCACCCACACCTAGCCAAATAGGTAGTTTGGGTTGTAGTGGTTTTGGAAATATTTCTTGCTCTGTGAGCGACGGTCTATATCTGCCGCTCCAAGTTATTTTTTCGTTGTCCCGTATCTGAAGAAGTAGGTTTAGTTTTTCGGTGAAGACGGCATCGTAGTCTCGCATGTCTAACCCGAATAAAGGGAATGCATCTGTAAATGATCCTCTCCCTGCTACTATCTCTGCTCGTCCGTTGGATAATAAATCGAGCGTTGCAAAGTTTTGAAATACGCGTACCGGGTCTGCAGCACTGAGTACGGTCACGGCACTAGTCAGACGTATGTTCTTGGTTTTGGCAGCGGCAGCAGCTAGTATCATAGTAGGAGCAGAGTCCAAAAAATCTGCTCTATGATGCTCGCCTATACCAAATGAGTTTAATCCCACTTGGTCGGCTAGCGTTATCCGCTCCAGCAACTGCTGTAGGACTATGTTCCCAGTTACTTTATCGTTTATGGGAAATGCCGCAAAACTGTCTATCCCTAATTCCATGCTCGTTTGGTTAAGTTTATGCTTTCAGTTTCTTCCAAGAGTAGTAAGACACAGCCGAGAGTGCAAAAGCCATTAGTGCACCTGGGAACTCTCCATCAGCTATACTTATGTGTGCACCAAAGGCAAGAAGGATATTGAAGAAGAAACCTGCATAGGCCCACTCTTTTAAAGTCTCAGACTTACTAAACCAAAGTGCTGCTAGTCCTAAAAGTTTGGCTACTGCTAGTGGATAGACAATCCAAGCAGGGAAGCCAAGGTTACTGAATGCGGCAACCATCGTTTCGTGGTTGAAGACATAATTGGCTGCAGAGAAAAGCATTAAAGCTGTGAATAGTCCGGTACTGATGTAATTGATGATTTTCATTTTAGATATATTTAGGTTATAACTATTGAACTATATTGATTTTGAAAAGACTTCTATTTTGTCTGTTAGTTCTTGTAGCTTTTCGGCGTCTGTTATTGTTCCTTCTTTGAAATTATCATAGAAACTAGGCAAAATAAAGTCTACTATCACATTTCCGCCATAGTGTGGCATTAGATTTTTGGTAATTTCTAGAGCGTTCATTCCACCTCTGCCACCTGGAGATGTAGCAGCTAAAAATAGTGGCTTACTCATCCATACCTTTGGATCTAATCTACTGGTCCAGTCCCATAGGTTTTTGAAAGCTGCGGTGATATTACCATTATGCTCGGCTACAGAAAGTACCACAGCATCTGTAGCTTCTATTTGCTTTTTGAAAGCGGCTACTTCTTCTGGTATTCCAGACTCTTTTTCTAAATCTGGGCTATATAGTGGCAGCACTAGATTTTCCCAATCTATGGTAGTCACTTCCGCACCGGCTATTTTTGATGCTATGTGAGTTGCGAGCATTTTATTGATAGAGGTTTTACTGTTACTTCCTCCTATGGCTAGTATCTTTTTCATTTCTTTTATATGTATGGGTACAAATATGCAGAGCTATTATGGACCTTGCATTAATGTAGATTAAGAAATAATAAAGATAGTTAGACTTTTTTAGTCTGTTTTTTCTTGGTAGCACTTAGGGCCTCTGGCGTAATGCCAAGATAGGATGCTATCATTTTTTGAGGGACACGCTGTACTATTTCTGGATATGTAGCGATAAAATGCTCATACCGTTCTATGGCTGAGCTACTCATGAGCATGAGTACACGCTTTTGTAATACACGTATGCGATTAAACAAGGGTTCTGTATTTGTGGAATTGTGTCCATTTTCTTTACTGTGAACTTCTACTACGGAGTCTTCTAATGCATCTATAAATAGGTCAGAAGGAGCATCAATAGGTTGGCTATCTGCTATGGTCCATCCCTCTGGTGCGAACAGAAAAATGTGCTCTTTTCCCTTTTCGTCTATCACGTAGCTCCTTAGTAAACCAGTTATGACTTTATAAACTCGTGAGTTTACAGTTCCTTGAGATTCTAGGATAGTTCCCTTTTTTATCGTGATGGTTTTGGACATTGTGCGTATCGGATTCAAAAATACAATAACTGAGATAGTAGAATGTATATCGGAGTGATTTAATCAACGTTCACTCCATTTAGATTTTCTGCTAGTGAAAACCCCATACTGAAACAGCCTTGGAGCAAGTAGCCGCCAGTAGGAGCATACCAGTCTAGCATTTCGCCAATAGCATAGGTATTTGGCATTTTATTCAACTGAAAATTAGTGTCTACTTCGTCCAAAGCAATACCACCCAAAGTAGAAATAGCTTTATCTATATCATCAGCTGCTGTTAGCGTAATGGGAACGGCCTTTATAATCTTTGCCAACTGATCTATATCCATAAAGGTTTCTTTATCAGAGTATTGCTTTATGAGTGCTACTGCTGTGCGATCTAGACTTAAATCCTCTTTTAGAATGTCTGTCACCTTAGTGAGTTTAGATTTCTTGTATTTGGCTTTGATTTGGCTCATGGTCATTGTTGGCTTGAGATCCACCTTTAGGCATACACTTTTCTTGGTGAGCAGTTCGTCTTGAAGACTACGACTAAGTGCATAAAGGGCATTGCCCTCTAGTCCAAATTCAGACACTACTAACTCTCCTTTAGAAGTTTGCTTTTTATATTTTAACGCAATATTTTTTAGCGGTTTTCCTGCGTGTGTATGGATGAAATTCTTATCCCAATCGATATGAAAAGCACAATTGGCTGCTCTAAATGGAAGTACGTTTATTCCTCGTTCTATGAATGTATCAGACCAAGACCCGTCAGAGCCAGTCACCTTCCAGCTAGCTCCACCTAGAGCAAATACTGTAATATCTGACTCAATGTCCTCAGAGTCGTTAAAGCATAAATGTCCTTTGGTATTCCAGCCTGTCCATTGAGTATCTAGTTTAAATTGTACATTCTTAGCCGTGAGATGCTCTGTTATCTTATTGAGCACATCTATTGGTTTAAGCTCTTTGGCAGGGAAGACTCTGTTACTAGATCCTAGAAATGTTGGTATCTCAAGACCCTTAAACCAATTTCTCAAATCTTCATTGGTAAACTGCTGAAGGATTGGAGCTATAAAATCATTGGGGTGATATTGATTTATCAGTTCGTCTAAGGGAGCATTAAAAGTTAGGTTCAATCCTCCCTCTCCAGCTACTAAAAACTTACGACCTACGGCCTTCTTTTTGTCATAGATAGTCACTTGATACTTATCCATATCTAGCTGTGCCGCCAGCATAAGGGAGGCTGCACCTCCTCCTATGATTGATATGTTAGATTTGTTTTTGATAGGTCAAAAGTAAGATTGTTTGGGAGGTATCAGAGAAGTAATGTATAAATGGTCTGATGGTTTGGTTTTATTCCCTACCATAATTAGTGGACAACCTAATACATCTTCAATAGAAATCTTAAGTTCGCTCAATTACTTTTGTTAGGTGAACATTAAATTAACTAAATCGCTGGTAGTTTTTGATTTAGAAACTACAGGTATACAAGTTGCTTCGGATAGGATAGTAGAGCTTTATTGCATCAAAATACAACCTGATGGAAGCGAAGAGCATTTACATCAAGTGTTAGATCCTACAGTTCCTATTCCACCTGAAGTTTCAAACATTCATGGGATATGGGATAAGGATGTGGTAGGTAAGCCAACATTCCAAGAGTTTGCTGTGGAGTTAAATACATTTTTGGGAGACTGTGATTTTGGCGGATTCAATAGTAATCGTTTTGATTTTCCTATGCTTGCAGAGGAGTTTTATAGAGCTGGAGTAGCTTTTGATACCAATAGAAAATTTATAGATGCCCAACGTATCTTCCATAAAATGGAGCCACGTAACCTTGGTGCAGCGTATCAAAAATATTGTGGTAAAGAGCTCATAGATGCACATAGTGCTAAGGCTGATACCGTCGCTACTTGGGAAATAATCAAAGCACAAGTAGATCACTATGATGAACTAGAAGGAGATATTGACTTTTTAAATGCATTCAGTGGAGATACTGAGTTTTATGATTTTGCTAGGCGAATAAAACGAGGGGAAAGTGGAGAAGCTTACTTTAACTTTGGCAAATATAAAGGCCAGAAAGTTATTGATGTATTCAAAGAAAACAGAGGGTACTATGATTGGATGATGAAGGGCGATTTCCCCGAGAACACCAAGTCTGTTATTACCAAGCTAGCCCTGCAGAGTAGGAATGCTTAAATATTCTTTGGATTAACGGTAGGAGGTTGTCTAACTTTGATTTGCAGATCGGTAATTTCTAGAAGTTGTGAGATTCTAATGAACTAGGTTCTATAGTTACTAATCTTCCTTTCTGGTCGTATATCATGTTTTGAGTATATAATAACCCAATTCCTTTTCCGAATTGAGAAATGGTTTCCTTAATCTCACAAGTATTCTATTTAGTATGTTGCATATTTTTGATGGTTTCTATGCTTTTATATGGAGATTCTAGTTCCATCTTCTTAGGATAATTATATTGAAAAGAAGTGAAAGTAAATTGATCGTTTTCCTCTTTGTCTAAAGGGATAAAAACGGCAGAGTCACTTTGGTATGCACTGATATACAAGATAATATGTCCACTTTCATCTAAGATTTTTCCGTGCTTGAAATTAAATTCAGTTGAGGATGAAAACTCTTCATTTTGAAGGCGAAAAATACCATTACTCTTGTTATTTGCCGTGCTAATTGAGCTCAAGAGATTTTCGGAATATAATTCAAAAAAAACACAAGCGTATTGCCATTTGTATTCTGAATCCTAAAGAAAGAATGTGCTTTTAAATTGTTGGGCTATTAAGTGTTTCATTCTTTAACGTTAGTCAATATTGCTTAAGATCATCACAATAGGGTAATGGGATTATTCTATTTTTAATCTTTCAAAGCAACTCAAAATAGTTCAATGAACTGGATAGAGATATGTGCATTTTATCCTACAACTCACAGTTCAATCAAAGGTGGAAGATAGTACAAGAATAGAATCCTCTAAAGCAAGGGAAGTAAACCGTTGACTTATATCTGTATTAGTTAAGCTTCTGCAAATAGTTGGTCTAGTTTGCTTTTACACCGTCTTAATTCGCACAAGTTTCTTGTTTTAGTCTTTTTATTGGCACTCTGAAACTTTCTATAGGTTAATACGTCCTCTTCATTTTTAATAACCTCATATCGAGGGTTTCATCTGCAGCTTGTAAAAGCCGTATCGGCTTTCTTTTTTAAGGTTTTTATGGTGTTGCATAACGTGACGAAGTTAGGAAAAAATGTATTTTCGCCATAATAATGGAACTATCCGAGCATCATAGCCTAGAAGATATAAGAAGCATAGTAGAAAGCAGAGAGAAAGTAAGCCTTTCTGCCGCTGCAAAAGCTAAAGTAGAGAAGTGTAATGCCTATTTAGTAAATAAAGTGAAACAAGACGGCCCTCCTATTTACGGTGTGAATACCGGTTTTGGCTCACTGTGTAATACGGAGATTGCAAATAAAGACCTTACTCAGTTGCAGATTAACTTGCTACGCTCACACGCGTGTGGAGCAGGAGACTATGTGCCTACAGATATAGTTAAACTAATGTTACTGCTCAAGGCTCAGAGCCTAAGCTACGGACACAGCGGAGTGCAGCTAGCCACGATAGAAAAACTTTTGGAGTTTTATAATAATGATACCATTCCTGTGATATACGAACTAGGTAGTTTAGGTGCTAGTGGAGATTTAGCTCCGTTGAGTCATTTGGCCCTGCCGCTAATAGGAGAAGGAGAGGTTTGGACCAAAGCCCCTGTTCTTGGGAGAGGGAGCTGGGGTGAAGCTACAAAATCACAACCCTCCAGCCTCACGCTAGGTCCAAAAGAGGGATTAGCACTAATCAACGGTACACAGTTTATGCAGGCTTATGGATTGCAGTGCTTATTTAAAGCAGAAGATATCCTAGCTCGAGCAGACCTGAACGCTGCTATGTGCATAGATGCGTATGACGGACGTAAGGAAGCTTTCTTGGCTTATAGCCATCAGATTCGCCCGCACAAAGGTCAGCTAGATACAGCCAAAACTATCTTAGAACATTTGGAGGGAAGCGAAATACTAGCACAAGAGAAGGTTCATGTGCAAGATCCCTATAGTATAAGATGCGTGCCACAAGTGCATGGAGCTAGTAAAGATGCCGTAGCACATGTGAAAGCAGTTTTTGAGACTGAAATAAACTCTGTGACAGATAACCCAAATGTATTTCCTGAGGAAGATCTCGTGCTCAGTGCAGGTAATTTTCACGGACAGCCTTTAGCACTTCAATTAGATTATTTAGCTATAGCCATAGCTGAGATAGGCAGTATAGCAGAACGTAGGA
>Ga0307993_1000486_pt1 | contig 13653 bp, 6 predicted proteins | sample EllFjometagen260_FD_203163 | JGI IMG/M metagenome (GOLD analysis project Ga0307993, IMG submission 203163) | Marine microbial communities from Ellis Fjord, Antarctic Ocean - #260 | ecosystem: Environmental > Aquatic > Marine > Unclassified | place: Southern Ocean | collected 2014-11-02 | reverse complement strand
AAATGAGTATATTTGGTTAATTTAATAATTTTTATTATGAAAAACCTGAAACATAAAATAAAAGAAACTCTAAAGTGGAAAAAACATCCTTCATATTGTGCGGCTAAATTAGGTATTTTAGAATCAGAATATGTAAAACTTAAAAAAGAAGTTCTTTTAGAAAGAAAAGCATCTAAAAAACACAATAGACTTTTACAAAAAGTATCAAGAGATGTTGATGTTACAGAAGCAATAGATCTTGATAAAGGTACAGGAAAAATATCTGGTACATTTGATCATGAACCAAAATCAGCAGAAGAAATAATTTCATTATTAAAAATTGATACTTCATTATGGAAGTTATCTCAGTATTGGAATAAACAAATGGGAGACCATTGGAGAGTATCAGCCTTAGTGTCAAGAGTTAAGGAAACTTCATCAAGTGATTTTGAAAAATTATTAGAATTTTGGACACCTAAAACTTATAAAATACCTAAAGTAAATTTATCTAAAATACAAGGTAGAGAAAAAGTTTGTGGTGTAATTTCATTACAGGATATTCATTTTGGTAAGGAAGGTAATGAAACAATAGATAAAGATTTTGAAGATACAATTATAAACTTATTAGAAAGAGCTACTCCAGCTCATTCTATAGAAACTATGTATTTTGTTGTAGGAGGTGATCTAATCAACATGGATACCTTTCATGGCACAACTACAGGCGGAACTCCTTTAGACAATTGTATGAGCTCTACAGAGGCATATATGAAAGCTTTTGATGCAATGCATTGGGCAATAAATTATATTAAAGCTTTTTGTGAAAAATTAGTGGTGGTTTATGTCCCAGGTAATCATGATAGGTTATCATCTTTTCATTTAGCACATGCACTTTCTAAATCAATTACTTCTGATGAAATAACTTGGGATGTAAAATATGAAGAAAGAAAAGTTCACGTATGGCATAATAACTTTAATGCTTTTGAGCATGGTGATAAGCGTAGTAAAAACAACCCATTAATATATGCATCAGAGTATCCTAAACAATGGGGTAACACAATCAATAGAACATTATTTAAAGGTCACATACATACTGATAGAAAAGTAGAGTATATGACATCTAATGAAACAGCAGGGTTTATAGAAAAGACATTGCCTAGTTTGGGAAAAGCAGATTACTATCACTATTCAAACAAATTTGTAGGTAATAGAAGATCTGGTAAATTAGAATTACAACACCCTACAATGGGTAATATTTGTGAATTAACCTATCAAGCTTTGTAAAGAAGCACGTTTTAGCTTTTATATTTCAGCTTTTTTTTGTAAATTAATAATATAGCATGTATGATAAATAATTTTAAAAAACCTGATTTAAATGCTCCTAGATATAGGCAGCAAAGAATGGGTTTGTTAAATGCACAGACAATAAAAGAGTTCAAAGAAAAAAAACCTTTGTATTCTAATATTGACAATGATAAATTAAAAAAAATAATAAAACTATATAATGTAAAATTATGGGAGGCAGTTATTGAATTTAGAGATGGAGTAGAATTACCTGATTCATTAGGTTATTTATTTATAGGAACCTGTATATCTTCTAAAAGCGTTAACACTAATTATAAGTTATCAAATGAGTATGGTAAAGTTTTACAAAATAAAAATTGGGAAACTGATGGTAATTTAGGAAAAATATTTTATACCAATTGGTCAACAAAGTATAGATTTAAAAATAGGGGATTATGGAGATTTGTAGCATGTAGACAATTTAAAAGAGCAGTGGCAAAAGAGTATCCATTAAATTGGACAAAGTATGTTACAATGAAGAATAAATACAGAGTTGCTCATTTATATGATAATACAGAATATACAAAAAATGCCCTAAAGAATTATAATGAATTTGAAATATAAAAAAAAATGTCAACAATAGCACAAGCCATATCAAGAATAAGAGGGCAAGTTAAAGCAGAAGTGCAAGATGCTTTTGTTACAGATAGGTATATCTATAGCTTAATAGAAAAGTTTGCTCAAGTTTTAATGAGAAGGCAAGATTATGCTAACAAGTTAATGAAATTTAATTCTGTTTGGAAAGTTCTTCCATATATTGAATTAATTGACGTAGATAAAATAGAAGCACATTGTTCAGGTATTCAAAGTGGATGTACAATAAAACGCTCAAAGCTAAGACTACCTTCTATGATTGAAGGTTATTGGGGACCATTAATCCGTACTGTGAGTTCCATAGATGGCTCTATAGAGCTTCAAGCAACTCAACCGGGTACTTATACCTCTATGACAAAAACAACGTCATTTAAGTACAATACAACAAGATACTTTTGGTGGTTAGATGGATATATATATTCACCTAATATAGAATGGGATGCTTTAAAACTGGAAGGTGTGTTTAATTCAGATATAACAAAATGGAATTGTGAAGTTGAAGATGATTGTACTCCACGTTATGAGCAACCTATATATATACCAGAAGCATTGTTTGCTGAAATTGAATCACAAGTTATAAATGTGATGATGAACACAATGCAAATTCCAGGAGAAGATTCAGATAATAAGATTAATATTAATAGATAATGGGAGTATCAAATAAATATAGAACTTTTACGCAGTTGATGGAAGATGTTTCTATTGACTTTTCTACATATGCATTGGAGGGTTTAATTGAACCTCAACAATTAATTAAAGTTGCTACAAGAGTTAATTATGATTTAGGTTTAAAAATACATAAAACTAAAGAAGTAATTATTGATATAGAACATGGGCGTGGACAATTACCAATGGATTTTGCATATTTAAACTATGCATTTTTATGTGGTGAATATACTGTTAATGCTACTATGCCTTCAGGAACACATGTAGAAACATTTAATGATGTTCCATATGTTCCAGCACCTGGAGAGTCTGGACCATGTAGTGATCCAAGTTGTAAAGATGTTTGTGTAATAGAAACATGTGATGGAAAAAGTAGTTATCAGATAGTTCAAAGAATTGCTCCAAATCAATTTAGAACTTATAGTACTTTTATGCAATTAAGAATACAAGATGTAAATACTACAACTTGTTTTTGTCCAACGTTGGGTGCTCAAGCATCAGATATTGCTCAAATAGAAGATGGGTTTTTAGTTACAACATTTAGAACTGGTAAAGTATACTTAAGTTATCAAGGAGCAATGGAAGCTCCTAATGGAGATCTTTTAGTTCTTGATCACCCTTATTGTAATGAGTACTATGAATATGCTTTGAAACAAAGAATATTGGAAAATATGATTTGGCAAGGAGAGCAGGTTACTTCACAACTAGGTTTAATAGAACAACGTTTAAGAGCTGCAAGAAATAATGCTTTATCTTTTGTTAATACTCCTGATTTCAAAGACCTTCAAAAAGTTTGGTCTATGAATAGAAAAGCACAATATCATAACTATTATAATATGTTTTTGAGTTATGCTCCTACAAACCCAAGAGTTGCATCAATAGCTGCTAATTCTATAAGATCATCTAATTCATCATCATCTTTATAGAAACCTAGTTTATTATGGCAAAGCAAAATAATTCAAAAGGTACATCAAGTGTAGTTACCAATTCCTTTTTAAAAGGAATGAATAAAGATATTACTCAGTCCATGGAGCCAAATCAAAGTTGGTGGCATGCACGTAATGCAGCAACTAATTCTACAGATGGAGATTTAGGTGTTATAGGTAATGAACCTTCAAATTTACAATGTGGTATAATACCATATACAATTATTGGTGCTATCCATAGATATGGAGATGAGTGGATTGTGTTTTCTACTGATGACACTAATTCTGAAATTGGTAGGTTTGATGATAGTGAATGTAAGTACACACCTATTGTTAATGATCCTTGTTTAGGCTTTAATAGAAAGCATTTAATTACAGGTGCTTCAAAAGAAAATTTTGATTGTACTTGGTCAGCATATTGGGATGATGGAAATAATCCATCACGTTATTTAAATATTGATGATGTTCCTTGGAAACAATATATAACTTCTGCTCCTTATGATCCAGTCACTAATACTGGTGATCCTTGTGTAGTATTTAGTGATATATTACCAAGGCAATTAGATTGTGAAAAAATAAGATTAGCTCCATTAGTAAGTACACCGTGTGTTAAATTATCAAAAGAAGTAGATGGTGGAGGATTAAGAAATGGTTCTTATCAAGCTTATATTGCATATACAGAAAATGAACAAAGAGTAACAGATTATATAGGTATATCAAATATTCAAACCTTATGGTCTCATGCTGGAAGTAATGGTTCATTAAATGTAACAGTATCTGATTTAGATATTAAATATGATTACTATGAAATGGTTTTGTTGATTAGACAACAAGGTCAAGTTTTTTCAAAACGTTTAGGTTTCTATAGTACTCAACAACAATCTATAAATGTAGATTTTCTTAGTGATGAATTAGTACCTATAGATTTAAAACTTTTATCTTTACGTAGCCCTGCATATGAAAAGTCAAATGCAATGTATGTTGTTAATGATTGGTTACTTAGACAAGGGCCAACAGAACAATTTGATTTTAATTATCAACCTATTGCAAATCAAATTAAAGTTAACTGGGTTGTTAATCAAGTTGACTCTAAATATTATCACTTAGGTGGTAATAAACTAGGGTTTTTAAGAGATGAGCAATATGCTTTTTTTATAAGATGGATATATAATACAGGAGAAAGATCTTCTTCTTATCATATACCAGGTAGAGCTCCTACAACTTACCCAGTTAACGGAACACCTACATTAGAAACAACTGATATTTTTGGAAATAATGTTTTAGATGCTGCGGGAGATCCTGTATTTAAAGTATATAATACAGGTAATATTCAGCAACAGAACATAACAGGTGAAATTTTAGAAGATGGTTCTCCTATTATTGCTAGAGGAGAAATGGGATATTGGGAATCAACAGAAAAATATCCTTCTGACAGACCTGATATCTGGGGTGCCCTTTGTGGTCTTCCTATTAGACATCACAAAATGCCAGATGAATCAATAGGAGGTGCAACATCACCATTACATATTAGTACAACAAGTGGAGATAATGTAAATCTTCTTGGTGTTGAATTTGAAAATATAGGCAGACCTCAAAATAATAATGGTACATATATTACTAATGTAGTAGGTTATGAAATATTAAGAGGATCTAGAAATGGTAATAAATCAATTTTAGCAAAAGGTCTTTTTAGAAACATGCGTGAATACACAATACCAAATGCAGATAATCTGATAGGTGGAAGTGTACAAGGTTTATATCCAAACTTTCCTTACAATGATTTAAGACCTGATATATATCATCATGATGGAGAAGCTGATAATAAGCAACCTACAAATATATTTTCTGTTTCACAATCAAATAGAACAGAAGGGTGTCAAAACTTAATTGAATCAGTAAAGGACTTTAAACCTTTAACTGGATATTCAAAAAAAGTATTTACATTTGCTTCTCCAGATTTAATGTTTACTAAGCCATTTTTAAATGCTTATGAAACAAAAATATATGGGGAGTTGTCAGGAAATTCTTCAGGATCATTTAAAGCATCAGAAGACCATCCTCAATTTAAATTACTAAGAAATGGTGCTGCTGTCATTGCAGCAATTTTAGGTGTAGGTTATGCTATAGCACAAGTTCAAGGAGAAAGAAAAAAAGAAAGAACAGGTGCTAATTTTAAGAACTATGGTGGAACAGATTTTGGTGGAGTTGTACCGGGTGCAGTTCTTTCACTAGGTGTTGGAGGATTGAATACAGCATCTAGCTTTGCTGGATCTGGAATTTATACCGGTGCACAAGGGCTTATTGCAAATGCCTATGATTTTGGTTTAGGAGTAGCAGCTATAGCTGATATATGGGTTGGTGGTATTGGTTCTTTAGCTGCAACAGTTGCATATAATACAGCTGAAGATGTTTTGAGTTTAAATCCTGGTGTTGATAGTGGAACATATAACTATACCACTACAAAAAAAGGTAAATTAAGTCAGTTGCCTGTAGCATTTAGAGGGCTAGCATCAATTGCATCTTCAGGTGCTAACATAGCAATAGGTGGTAATGAAGTAATAGAGTTAATATACAATCTTGTTAACAAGAGTGACTTTGTAATGAAGTATAACTCAAATGGATTTTTTAATAAATTTAATAAAATAAATTCAGGTTTATTTAGAATAAAAAATACAGATTCAAATTATTTAGGTCAATCATTTCAAACATTTAATCAAGGTGATTATAAAATAAATAATTTATTTAGACCATCTACAGTTGCTGTTGCTTTAGAAAAAGAATTAGATGATCCTACAGTTAAAGATAAATCAAGATTTGTAATTGGTGGAGAAATTAGATCAGATGGTAGTGTAAATGAATTTTCACCTAGTTATTTAACTGATCCTTCACCATCAAGAAAATCACCTATATCAGCATATTACGGTGCACTTAAGTTTAATTTTGATAATCAATATGGGCAGCTAAGTGGGATAAAACAAGTACCAATGAAAGGGTGTATTGAATATCTAGATCTTGCTGCACCTCCTCAACTTAGATATAAAAGTAAACCTTTATTTGCTGGAGATGTATTTATTGGTAGATATACTGAAAAGGTAATAATGCCTATTTTTTCTCAGTATTTATTAGGACAACCTGATGAGTTTACATATGACTATTCAATGCATGTTAATGTACCTTATCCAAGGTTTTGGTTAAACTCACAGAGATTTGATTTAACACCTATAGCACAACAAATTCAATCATTAGGTATAGCACCTAATCCAGATAACTTATTGCCCAATGATTCATTTTACTTAGATAGAGGAAATAATAGTTGTCAAAATGCTTTTGCTGCTATTTTTAAGAGTGCTGGTGATCCTAATCCAAAGTTAGCAATGAGATATGCATATATGTATTCTCATTCAAATGGTATATTGGATTTCTTTGTAGAAACAGAAGTAAACTTAGCACATAGAGATTGGGAAGATAGAAGAGAAGATAGAATATATGATCAATATGAGTATAATGATTTAGATGAATTATTTCATGCGCAAATAGAAAAGAAAGATAATTTTTATAAATATGATGAGTCATTAAGCCCATCTAAATTTATTAGTCAATTGTCATCTTGGGGACAAATACAACCATTATATTATGATCCTTATGTTGCAGCTAACTGTTATGTATCAAGACCTAAAAGATTAATATATTCTTTACAAGCACAAGAAGAATCCAAAAAAGATTTTTGGAGAGTATTTTTACCACTTAACTACAAAGACTTTAAAAATAAAGTAAGTGTAATTAAACCTATGAGTAAAAGTGGAGCAATAGTATTTTTCCCTTATTTATCACCTCAGATGTTTCAGGGATTAGATACATTAAAGCTTGGTTCAGATACAACAATTACACTTGGTACTGGTGCATTATTTGGTCAACCTTTCCAAAACATAGCTAACTCTGACTTATCAAATGAATATGGTTCATGTGAAAGTTTAAGAGGAGTTATAAATACTCCTGTTGGTTTATTTTATATATCACAACAACAAGGAAAAATATTTAAATATGCAGGTAAAGGTTTAGAACCTATATCTAATGCTGGAATGAAATGGTGGTTTAATAAATACTTACCTTCTCAACTAATAAAGCAATATCCTCAATTAGAATTTTCTGTATTATCAGATAACCCTATTGTAGGTGTTGGGTGTCAAGCAATATATGACCCTAATGATGATGTTGTTTACTTTATGAAAAAAGATTATAGAGTAAAAAAACGTTACATAAGTTCTATTACTTATGATGAAAAACGTGGTTTTGTATTTAACTTAAATTCACCTATTACTATAGGTGATCCAATATACTTTGATGATTGCTCATGGACATGTAGTTATGATGCTAAAGCTAATGCATGGATATCATTTCATGATTGGCATCCTGAATTAGCTTTACCAAGCATAAATCATTTTTTTACAACTAAAACTACAACAACTACAGTACCGCAATGCCCACCTGGATTTAATTTTAATATTACAACAGGTCTTTGTGAAAGAATAGAAAATGCTACTGAATTATCAGAAGTTACAATTGAAACATTAAATTCAATTGTAACAGGAGGTTCTCAAGATTGTTTATTGGATATTGTAATAGCAATGGATGATTCAGGTAGTACGAATGGAACTGGTCCAGGCTCTATTGGAAATGCTCAGTTAACTTGGTTAAATTCATTTTTAACTAATCCTGCTATAACTGCACCAATGGCTGCAGGAGATATGCAAGTAGGTTTTACTAGATGGAATAGTAGTAGTACTTCTTATTTTATACCTCATCTTTCAGGTACATACACTATGAGTAATACTGTAACACCAGCGCAAGTTAATAGCTGGTATACTTCTAATTGGTGTTCTAGTGGTTGTGGAACACAAGTATCACTTGGATTAGCTAGTGCTCAAGCTTGGATTAACAGTAAAGCATCTAGTAAGTTAGGTGATAGAACTGGACAACCAGGTTTTAAACAAATTATTATTTTAATTACTGATACTAATAGTAATCCTGGAAATATTGGTTGTCCTTATCAAGCTACGGGTACATCACCTGCAGCAACAGGTCCAGCAAATCAAAATGTATTTGCTTTATATTGTGGTGCCACAAGTAATACACCACCTAACCCAACTGTATTAGGTAATATTACTTGTACATCTGGTCCTATTAATGTAGACGGTTATCAATTTGGTATTGCTGCTAATAATCCAACAGGAATAGATATTGTTGCAGATACAATTGCAACAAGTGTTTGTTCTCTTCCATTTGAATGTACTTGTGCAACCGGATATACAAAGGTTTATTTGGATAGTGTAACAGGAACTTATACTTTACCTACAGGAGTGTGTAATGATATTACACCACCTATTTGTAGAAAAGTAACATGTGCGTGTCCTGTATCACCACCTGGTTTTACTACAACAATAACAGGTGTATGTGATGATTTATTTTTAGTGGGTGATCCTGCTTATGTAAATCTTAATCCTCAAGTGTGTAATTACTACTCATATGAAAGTACACAACCTAGTTATAAGGTTGGTTCTTTCTGGAGACATAATAGCAGATGTGATAGCTTTGCTAATTTTTATGGTGTGGATTATCCATGGGAAGTTGACTTAGTAGCTCAAACAGGACAACAGGTAAATACTGTTAGAAGTGTGGAGTATCAACTAGAAACTTATGTTTACAAAGGAGATATGGGATTTGCTTGTAATGATGACAAGTGGGAAGATTTAAACTTTAATTTTGATCAATCCATTATTTATAATAATGAGCAAGTATCAGGATCATTAAAGTTAATACCTACCCCTTATAATGAACCATTAGCTAACTTAACTTATCCAATTATTAATATAAATAATATAGATATATTATGTTCTAAGGTTGAACAAAAATATAGGTTTAATCAATTTTGGGATATCACTAATGATAGAGGGGAGTTTACAGTTGCTGAACAGCCAATATGGAATACAGCACCTAATGGATATATTAGAGATTTGAATCCAATAAATTTAAATTATAATAAATCACCTTTGCAACATAAAAAGTTTAGACACTATTTTAATAATTTTATTTTAAGAAGAATTAAATCAGGAAATAGAAAAATGTTGTTAAGATTGCACAATACAAAATTACTTACATCACTTAGATAATGAAAAAGAACTTTGAACATAAAGAAAGCAGAGGTTTACCAGGTGGACCTAATGAATATATAACACATATATCTGCAGTATTTTCAACAGAAGGTTATAAAAGAAACTCACCTGATGTAAACAATCCTTATAACATTATACCATCTGGAGATATTACTATGGAAGGTGTAGACTTTCCTGTTATGGGAACAGATAATTTAGGTAATACAAAAACAATGCAACCTGGTATGAACTACCAGTTTCCAGGAGATAGTGTCTTAGAAGTGCCTTTAGCACAAGATGGAGCACAAGATAGAGCACAAGATGGAACAGAAGTAGAGGAAACTACTTGGGGTGATTACTTAAACCCTATGAACTGGGGTGTTAGTGATAGAGATGATGACGGTGATTTTAAGCAAGCTTTCAGAGCTTCAAGAGTTGCTGGTGAGGATAACTTTATGTGGCAAGGAAATAGGTATTCTACAGAGCTTGATAACAGTGCACCAAAACCTATAGAATTAAATATTGATGGTTTAAAAAAAGGAATTTCTCAAGCTGAAAGCTTAGGTGGAGTTCTAATGAAGAATTCTGAATCAACAGCTACAGGTTTATATGGTCAAAGATTTTCTGAATTAAAAGGAAAGGATATTTATAAAGGCTCAAGAGATGATTTTGCTAAAGATATAGAAGCACAAAATAGAGTATTTGAAATAAGATTAAATAAAGGTATAGATGGTAAGAGAGGTTTGTTGCAAGATGCAGAAGATTTATATGGTGAATATAAACCTCAAATAGAAAACTTTGAATATTCTAAAGAAGATTTAATTGCTCTTACTAATTTTCTTGGAAGACAAGGTACTAGAAATTTTTTAGGATATCATGTTAGAGATGGTAAGTCTTTAGCAGAAGCTTTACCAAATCTATATGGTAGTAATGCAAAACAAGCTAATAAAAAACCTTTAGAATATTTAAAAATTGTAAGAGATAATTATCAATATGCAGGTGAAATTCCAATTAGAGAAATAGCAGAAGCAAGAGATAATACAAATTATGTTAATCCTAATATAAGATTTTTAGATGAAGAATATATAGAAGATGCTCCAAAACCAGTTACGGCACCTATTACAGAATCTATTTTAAATCCTAATGAAGATGTAAAATTATATCAAGATATAGAATTTGTAGACTATAAGCCTAAATTTATAGAACAAGTAGCAGAGTCAACTGCTGTTGCTTTACCATATCAAGATCAATTGAATACAGCTTTATTACCTGAAGTTGTAGCAGAATGGGAAAAAGATCAAGAGATTGCTGGAGTAGATTTTGTAGATCTTAGAGATTCTATAACATCAAAATTTGTAAGTAGTGTTAATGAATATGGAGAAACTGTTTATAAAGATTATTCTAATAAACCAGAAGAAGAAGTAAAAGAGCTACAACAAAGTTTAATTGCTGAAGGATATGATGTAGGTAGCACTAAGGATGATGGTATTTATGGAAGCAAAACTCAAAAAGCATATAATGCATTTGTTGAAGACAAAAATTTAAATTTAGGATCTATAGATAGATATTATAAAAAATATTCTGGATCAAATAAAGATGAAGTACTTGGTATACAAACTAAACTTATTGAAGAAGGATTTTTACCTGTAGAAAATGAATATGGTAGAGCTAATGCAGATGGTAAATTTGGAGAACGTACAAAAAATGCTTTACAAGAATACAATACTTCTCAAGAAGAAGAAGATTCAAATGCTTTAATTTTTGATTTTATTCCTTCTACTTTAGATGAAAAACGTTGTGCTGCAGGTATGTGTACTATATTAGAAAATAATAATATACAAACAGAAGCAATAGGTGTTAAGTTTAAAGATGCTTGGGACATATTTGATAATATGAAAACTGCAGGTAATAGCGAGGTTATATTTAATATATATGATGAGTCTGAGTTTGATAATATGTCAAAAGAAATGTCAGTATCTGAACTTAAAGCTAAAACAAATAGTGTAAAAAGCAGAAAGCAAACAAAAAAATCAGATTATAAAGTTGGAGATATTATAGGTATATATTGGCCTGGTTCAGAAAAACATGAAGAAACTTTAAAAAAAGATAGTGAAGGTGATTATCTTTCTAAAACATATAATACACATACAGGTTTTGTTTCAGATATTGATGAAGAAGGTACCCCTATTATTACACATAATGTAGGGGGTAATGTAAGACAACAACCTTACACACAACTTCAAACAGCTTGGATTTCTAGACCTAATAAAAATATAAAACTAAATAGAACTTATGAAGTACCTGAATTACCCATACCAGAAGTAGCTTCTAATGTAATTTTAAATTTAGAGCAAAAATGGGGTGCATCTATTCCTGATAGCCGTGTACCAGTAATTCAAAACATAGTAGCTAGAGCAGATTATAATGCTGCTAATATACCTCAAATGCTAAATTCTTCAGTTGACCCTGATTGGTTAAGAGCAGCAACAGTTGCTATAACCGGTGTAGAATCAGGAGTTGGTAAAGATGATTCTACACCAAGAACGATAGACCAAGCACGTAGTAGAAGAGGTGGACTTACAGGATTAGCATATGATTATAAGGGTAAAGAAGAAAAAGATATTTCATTAGGTGTAGGTAAAGTAAAATTTTCAACAATAGATAATTTTGCAAAAGAGTTTTTTAATATAAATAGTCTTGAAGACCTTGCTGATGATAATAAATCAATAGATGTTATTTCATATAGACTTACTAAAAACTATGAGTTATTTAAAGATTATGCAAAGCAATATCCTCAATTAGGTTTAACAGATACAGATATAAAAAATATGTCTATATTGTCACATAATCAAGGCAATAATAAATTGTTAATGATAGGGAAAAATAATGAAAATACTTTATCAGCAGATAAGGAAATAGAAGAATTAAGAAAATTATATAAAGGTACAATTAATGATGTGTCTTCCACTGACTATAGATTTTTACCCGCTGGTGAAGAAATCTATAATACTGCTTTATGGACAGGTTTTGAATCTGAAGCTAAGCCATATATAAGAAAGGTTAATGATTACATGCAAGAGGTTTTTCCATCTAATGAAACTGTTATTGATCCAGGTGCAATTGCTAATAATAAACCACCAACCACCCCTTTTGCTAAAACGGTGATGGCTAAAGGTGGGGAATATGGTGTATTTAACAATTATATAAATGGTGATTATGATAATACACCAAGAGAAAAATATGCATCTGATTTGTATGATAAACTTAATAGAATTCATTATAAAGATGCAAAAGCTTTAAATATGTCTCCTGCTAATTACATATTAACTCATATTTTAAACAAAGCTTAAACCTTAAAAATTAGTAAATCTCTTGATTTATTCGTATATTAATTATATAAAATCAGTATTGTGATGATAAACAAAAAAAGTTTAATGCAAATGGGTGGTGTGCCTACAGAACAAAATGTAGACCCGGCTATGGAGCAAATTGTTGGATTTATAAGTTCTTCTATAAATGAAGGACAGGATCCATCAGAAGTGATTATGGGTTTACTTCAGCAAGAAGTGGATCAACAAATCATTGGTCAAGCATTAATACAAGTTGGTTATCAAGAAGAAGATGTAATTGCTTTATTTGATAAAATACAAAAAGAGTCACAACCAGCACCTGCACCAACACCACAAGAACAAACTCAGAATCCACAAGAACTTGCTAGAAACCAAGCAATGGAGGAGCAAGCTGAAACACAAAAGCAAGAAGCCATGGTTGCAGAACAAGATGCAATGGCTCAACAACTTCAAGCTAAATCAGGTATAGAAATTAAACCTGAAAATGAAGGTAAGTTTACCAAGTGGGCTACAGCACGTAATATGTCTGTACAAGAAGCAGCTAATAAAGTTATGTCTAATAGAGGTAGGTACCCTGCTTCAGTAATAAAGATGGCTAACTTTGCTAAGAATGCAGCAGGTTGGAATAAAAAAGAAGGCGGTGAACAA
>Ga0307993_1000482_pt1 | contig 13678 bp, 19 predicted proteins | sample EllFjometagen260_FD_203163 | JGI IMG/M metagenome (GOLD analysis project Ga0307993, IMG submission 203163) | Marine microbial communities from Ellis Fjord, Antarctic Ocean - #260 | ecosystem: Environmental > Aquatic > Marine > Unclassified | place: Southern Ocean | collected 2014-11-02 | reverse complement strand
TCGTTGACTTGGGGGATGGCGCTGACATGCGGTCATTAAATACATTCGACACTCGTTCCCCAGAGGCAATCGTTAGCCAGAACTATGAAGCTGACATCAATCACTACAATGATGCACAGGAGCGTATCCGATGGAAGTTCCGACATCATAAACGTAAGCGTCCTAACTACTTCGGATTTGAGGGAAACCATGAGCAACGGATTAAACGAGCAATTAAAACAGACCCAAGACTTGAGGGAAGTAAGTACGGGATTTCCTTCGGGCATCTTCAAACGAAGCACTGGTTCGATGAATACCATGAGTATGAACATGGAGCGCCAGCGATTGTTGACTATGATGGTGTCTCTTACGCGCACTTCTTTAGTAGTGGTAACTTTGGGTCTGCTATGTCTGGTATGCACCATGCTAACGGGCTACTGGCTCATCGTCACCATAGCTCTACTTGTGGTCATAGTCATAAGCGTGACCTTAAGTTTAAAGATGCTTCACATCCTAACGGAGTTATCGGACTTGTTGCAGGTTGTTACAAGGGAGCAAAAGAGGGATGGGCAGGCCAAGCCAACAATGAATGGTGGTCAGGAGTAGTAGTGAAGCGAGAGGTATCTAATGGTATGTATGAGCCGCAGTTCATCTCACAGGCAACATTAAAAGGGATGTATGGGAAAGCGTAGCGACTTCGTAAGGGTAGAACGTGACTTCTATCCAACACCAATAGCTGCTGTCGAGCCACTGATCCCGCACTTGCCTTACACGTTTGACTACGTAGAGCCATGTGCGGGTGATGCCCGACTTATACAGCACATAGATGAGTTAACTGGAGGGCATGGGGAGTGCTTATATGCTTGCGACATTGAGCCACGACACCCTGATGTGTTTACCTTTGATGCTCTCACTCTGGATATTGGTGGTGCAGGAGTAGTTGACTATTGCATAACTAACCCACCTTGGGATAGAAAGATATTGCACCCATTCATCGAGCATTGGATGTACCAGTGTCCAACTTGGATCTTGTTTGATGCAGATTGGATGCACACAAAGCAGTCGGCATACTTTATGACGTACTGTACTAAAGTAGTAAGCGTTGGCAGAGTTAAGTGGATCGAAGGTAGCAAGAGCGTTGGTAAAGATAACTGCGCATGGTACTGCTTCGATGCTTACGCTGATCCAACTAAGGCAACAGAGTTCTACGGAAGGACAATTTAAATGATTACACTACAGGATATGCACGATATGGCAGATGAAAATGAGATTTGGTCTACGTCCGATATGACAACCAAGCAGTATAGCAAGTGGGTCGAGAACAAGATCGTTACTGAGGGTAAGGAACGCTTAGTTGAGAACGTGCTAGGTCTTGTGGGAGAGGCAGGGGAAGTAGCCGAGAAGGTCAAGAAGATGATCCGAGACGGCACTAAGGTGGTCCCTATGGACATCATTAAGGAGATTGGAGATGTCGTATTCTATTGCACAGCACTGGCCAATCATGTGGGTTATGGCCTTGACACAGTAGTTGATATTAACGTAGTTAAACTTAATGGTCGTTCTCAACGTGGTACCATCAGAGGAAGTGGGGATGAACGTTGACTTGGTTCTGGAGATACATAAATTACCTAGCCACATGGCGTACACACCGTGATGCTATCAAGCAGCTTAATCAGTTGACTGACCGAGAGCTAAGAGACATTGGCCTTAACCGAAGTGACATTGACCGCATGGTGTGGCTTAAAGAAGACAAAGACAAACGAGGACGGGAAACTAAATGAGCAGCAACTATTTACCTACAGACTATCAATCATTCATTCACAAGTCACGTTATGCACGTTGGCAAGAAGGGACAGGCAACCGAGAGTCTTGGAGCGAGACAGTCACACGCTTCATGGACAACATCGTCATTCCCAAGACTGGTGATGACTCCTTTGTTCGTCAGATTGAGCAAGCTATCTTATCGTTAGAGGTAATGCCCTCAATGCGATCCCTGATGACAGCAGGACCAGCAGCCAGCCGTGACAATACGAGCATGTACAACTGCTCCTACTTGGCTGTGAATAACATCAAAGCCTTTGACCAAGCCATGTTCATCCTGTTGTGTGGCACAGGCGTAGGGTTCTCTGTAGAGCGTCAGTACGTCTCTAAGCTACCAGAAGTACCAGAGAAGCTGTTCAAGAGCGATACGACGATCGTTGTTAAGGACAGCAAAGAGGGTTGGGCTAAGTCACTACGTCAGTTGATTGCATTGCTCTACACTGGTGAGATACCGAAGTGGGATGTGTCAAAGGTACGACCAGCGGGTGCAAGACTTAAGACCTTTGGTGGTCGTGCATCAGGTCCAGCGCCCTTGATTGACTTGTTTAACTTTGCTATTGCTACCTTCGCTACAGCCAGTGGACGCAAGCTATCTTCTATTGAGTGCCACGACATCATGTGTAAGATCGGTGAAGTAGTAGTTGTAGGCGGTGTTCGTCGATCAGCTATGATCTCTCTGAGTAACCTCTCTGATGATCGTATGCGTCATGCTAAGAGTGGTGCATGGTGGGAGAATGACAAGCAACGAGCCTTGGCTAACAACTCTGTGTCATACACCGAGAAGCCAGACGCAGTGTCATTCCTACGAGAGTGGACAGCACTGGTAGAGAGTGGCTCAGGGGAACGAGGTATCTTCAATCGGGAGGCATCTAAGAAGCAAGCAGCTATGAATGGACGGCGTGATGCTAACTACGAGTTCGGTACGAATCCTTGTAGTGAAATAATCCTCCGCCCAAGCCAGTTTTGCAACCTAACCGAGTGTGTAGTACGTTCAACAGACACTGTAGAAGACTTAGAGCGTAAGGTTCGCCTTGCAACTATTCTAGGAACGATCCAGAGTACGTATACACACTTCCCGTATCTAACAAAGGATTGGACAGACAACACAGAAGAAGAACGTCTGCTTGGCGTAAGCCTTACAGGTATCATGGACAACAGCCTGCTGACCCTTAAGAACGCTGGACTAGACAAGGTACTACAGCACCTCAAGCAAGTTGCAGTGGCCACCAACAAGGAGTGGGCAGAACGTCTTGACATCCCTGTAGCTGCTGCTATCAGTTGTGTTAAGCCAAGTGGGACAGTTTCACAACTGGTAGATAGTGCCAGTGGGATTCATGCTCGACACAGCCCATACTACATCCGTACAGTGCGTGGGGATATTAAAGACCCGCTAACACAGTTTATGAAAGACAAAGGAGTGCCAAACGAACCATGCGTTATGAAGCCAGATACCACAGTGGTGTTCAGCTTCCCACAGAAGGCACCTGCAAAGGCTGTGTGTACCTCTGACATGACTGCCATTGAGCAGTTAGAGATGTGGTTAATGTACCAGCGCAACTGGTGTGAGCATAAGCCATCTGTGACAATCAACGTCAAGGCTGACGAATGGTTTGAAGTAGGTGCTTTCGTCTACAAGCATTTTGATGAGATGTCTGGTGTGTCGTTCCTACCCTACAGCGAACACACGTATCAACAGGCACCGTATCAAGAGTGTGGCAAGAGCGAATACGACATGCTTAAGTCAGTCATGCCAAAGACTATTGACTGGTCTGAGCTTGCAGACTACGAACAAGAAGACAATACATCAGGCAGTCAAACTATGGCTTGCTCTGGTGACAGTTGTGAGATCGTTGACCTAGTGTAACCCGACTACCTGAGCATGTGTTTAAACTGCTTACTTAACCCAAGGAGAGATCATGTACACTATCATTACCCGTAACGACTGTAAGTATTGTGACAAAGCTAAGGCTATGATGGACTTAGCCAAGATCAACTATGTAGTCTTCAACGTAGAGTCCCCGCCGAACAAATGGGTTCTCTCCCTTATGAAAGAAGCTAACATTAAGACTGTACCTCAAATCTTTGCTACTGATGGCAACCTTATTGGTGGCTTTCGAGAACTTGAAACCTTGATGGGTCTTATCAACACTAAGAAGGAATACTAAGTTGGTACAACAACAGCCCAAGAAGACTAAACGTGAGACTACGTACAAGGGGGCAGCAAAGAAGAAGACCTCTGGGTTAGTACCAAAGACTGTCATGCAGGGTGAGCTAATCAAAGCCCTAAAGGAAAGTCAGCAAGTGTTCATCTTAGGTCCAGCAGGTACTGGTAAGACGTATGTAACAGCGACACATGCAGCCGATCTATACACATCTAAGAAGATCGACAAGATCGTTATCACACGTCCTCACGTAGCTGTAGGAAGGGAGCTAGGGTTCCTCAAGGGTGACTTAGCTGAGAAGACTATGCCTTGGGCATTGCCAGTGCTAGACGTACTAGAGAAGCACTTAGGCAAGGGAGCAGTGGAAACAGGTGTTAAGAATGGTAACATCGAAGTTGCTCCTATGGCATTGATGCGAGGACGTAGCTTTGAGAACGCCTTTATTATTGTTGATGAAACGCAGAACATCACGCTACACGAACTTAAGATGCTGCTGACACGAGTTGGTGAAGGCACTACGATTGTACTGAACGGGGATGCTCAACAGAGTGATCTTAAAGAAGCTGATGGGTTGACGAAGGTTATTCATATTGCTAAGAAGCATATGTTGCCTGTGAACATTATTGAGTTCACTGTTGATGACATCGTAAGGTCTGACATCACAGCTATGTGGGTTAAGGCATTTGTAAAGGAGAAGTTATAATGGCTAAATGGATCATGGAAAACCTAGCACATGCAGATGTGAAACAGCATGAGTACGACGAAGTAGATAACGTAAACAGTCCAGCGCACTATGGGTCTGGTAAGATTGAGTGTATTGACTACATTCAAGACTTCTTAACCCGTGAGGAGTACATTGGATACCTCCGTGGGAATATAGCTAAGTACCTACATCGTTGGCGACACAAGAATGGCCTTGAAGACCTAAAGAAGTCAGAGTGGTATGGTGCAAGACTTATTAAACTTGTGGAGGAAGACGAGTGACACTATTCGAAGGACTGATAATTGTAAACCTATTAGTGTCGTTATGGTTAGTCCACAAGTTAGGCAAGGTAGACACTGACGTAGAAATCTTATATCAAGGTGTTGCGGGAATACTTGACGACGAAGACAAGACCTAGAATCAGAAAAGCCCAAGGCGTCCGTAATGGATACCTTGGGCTTCTTTGTGTTTAACGTCTGTGGTTACTTAGATAGTCCATTAGACTTCTCAAAGGTCCGTAGTGAACCTAGACCTAGTAGACCGCCTAAGACTGTCAGAAGGCTTGTCATATCAAAGACTGGAAGGTCTGGAGCAGTAGCACCAAAGGCTACAATACAGAACAACAGCAGGGGCTGTACGACGAAGTGATAAGCAAAGGCTACACCACAAGTCCATCCCACAAAGGGTCTCCATGACGACTGGAAAAGGTTACCCTTAGCTTCCTCGACGTTCACTGCTATCTGTGCAAGAGCTATAGCATGAGCTTGTTTCTCAGCCAGTGTCCCGATCTCATGGGCTAACTTAGCTTTCTCATCAGCATCTGGAATAAACTTATCTAGTATGTCTGAGATTGGTCCAATTAGTTTTCCTAGCATATTATCTCCTATTTGTTCCCTGACCAATGTTCTGCCATTGATCTAATAGCTTTAATGTTTTCATCAATACGAGCCATGCTTACAGCTTGGGTCTGCACTAATTTCTCTAGTATCTCAATACGAGCTTCATCACGTATGATCCGCTCCTTGTTGCTCACTACACTATTCTCCAAGTCAGCAAAGAACCAGATTGCAGTTATTGTGTAAGCGCCTACTCCGACAAGAACAGACAGCGGAACATTCTTATTTACGCTCCAGTTTTCTTTGGTCATTTGTACTTCTTCCTGTCTAATTCAAAGTGTGGGGCATCGTAGAAGCTCTTCCAGTCACCGCCCCACACAATAGGAATTTCAAGTTCTTCTGCTGCTGCCTTCATAGCCACAGCCATAGTCTCAAATCGTTCAAGATCATTCCAGTCTACAGGGTATGGAACCATGTCTACAGCATGACCTGTGATGTGTCGTGAGTTCATTGTAGTAGACTTACCAGCCTTATACAATTCACGTTGACGGTTGATGTTACGGATACCTTCGATGACTGTGAAGTCAACTCCAGTGATTGTAATCGCAAGTTTAACTACATCGACCAGATCAGGGTGTACACCTGACAGGCTTTGCATACTGCGTGTTCCTAGTTTATACTCCATGAATTATCCTTAAGGTTTAGTGGGCCAAATGATTGCGTCAGGGAAGTCAGACTGCTGTGGTACGTCTCGCAGTGCTTGACGGTAGGCTGTCATTCCAGACGACATAACTAGGTCACTGCCAGAAGCCCAGTCAGTTGCTGAGAGTAGGCCGTCCCGCTCAGAACGTGCATTGCTGGTTAACTCCTCAGTAGACTGAGGGATAACGGGCAAGTCCTCGTTGATTACGTCCCATACCTGTGTCTCTTGATTAAAGACTTGTCTGCTCATCTTAATAACTCCATGATATGTTTGCTGTGCCGTTGCTGAAAGACCCTAAGTTAGCCGTGTCGCTTTTCAACCGAAGCTGGGTAAGATCTGCGCCAATGTTTACCTGTCCTGCCCCAAAGACAGAAAATGACCCATTTGTTGTACCAACTGCGAGAGTGTTTGTCCAAATATAACCGGAGGCCGTGTTCCTAATAAGTGTCATCCTGCCATTCACAGCATTTGCGCCAGATAAGATCGAAAAGCCAGTTGTGGCGAAGCTATTTGTAGAAGGTGTTTTGAATATCATAGACTGGTACCCAGAGGTAGTAAATCCTGCTCCCGTCCCTAATTGCACGAAAGACCCAGACCCGCCGCTACATCCAACCCCAACGAAATACACAGTGACTTGATTAACTCCTGCTGGAATACCTGTAAAGTCAAAGGCTGTTCCTGATGTGGTAGCCACTGCGGTTGCGTATTCCCGTCCGGTTACGATACCAGTCAGAGCAGCCCCACTAATAGCTGGTAAGGCACCTGTCAATTTACCAGAGGCTAAAGATGAAACATTAGTAAGCAACTCACCAGCAACATCAGGAAGGGTTATCGTCCTGTTTGTGTTGCTGTTGGGTGAAGCTAGTGTGAATGTACCAGTGCCAGAGGCATTGGGTGTTAGTGCTATCTTACTCATGTCAAACTCTCTCCAACAGGCCACACTAGATCAGACGGAAAGTCCGACTGTGCTGGGATGTCCCGTAGTGCTTGACGGTAGCTAGTCTCCGCTGCCGTTAGGGTGCGGTCAGCGACAGCCATCCAGTCAGTTGCGGACAGTAGCTCGTTACGCAATGCACGAGCTTCATCAGCGGTGAGTTCTACGGATACATAACCTTGTACCCAAACACCGTCCACTAGCGTTGGGAAGGACTCCTGTACGACCTTAAAGCCAACAGCTTCAGCAGGCTTAGGGCCAGAACGAACACGATGCACGTCTTGTGCAGTTAGGTGACGTTCAGCAATAGCATGTCCGTAGACTGTGTGCTTGTTAGCGGCACGGAAGGCTGCTGTGCTATATGCACGAGCTACTCCGTTAGTTAGTTTGATTAGTTCAATCATTAGAGAACCTCCTCGTTGATTAGATAGACATTAGTCCCACCGTCAGATGTGGTGAACTCGTAAGTTGTACGTTTGTTTGTAATAGCTTCAGTAGGTGGGTTCTGTACGGAAGCAGGGGTGGTCATTGTGTAGTAGGTGGCTGTCGAGTAAGCCACCACCTCATCTGTACCATACAAAACAACGTACATCACGGACCCGTCTGGCTTGAAAGCTAAGTCACTGGGGGAGGTCACTGGTGCTACACTGAAGGAGCGCACATAGGTGGCTGTGCTAACGTCCCAAGCAGTAGATATAGAGTATTCATATACTGCGTTATTAGAAACCCCAGAAACGTACATAGCAGTTCCGTCTGGTTTGAAGGTCAGACCGTACGGGTTATACATTTGGGAGGCGGTGCTAAAGGCCTGTGTATAAGAAGCCGTACTCACGTTCCAAGCAGTAGACAGGGAATACTCGTACACATTGTCATTGGTGGCACCAGCCACAAACATCTTAGTGCCATCAGGCTTGAAGAATAAACTCTGAGGCCCAGAGTCTTGGGCAGCTACACTAAAGAGCCTAACGTAGGAAGCCGTGCTGACATCCCAAGCGGTAGATAAGCTGTACTCATTCACATCTTGTCCAGAGCCCCCAATCACGTACATAGTGGTGCCGTCGGGTTTGAAAGATAGGGCTGTGGGGGTGATGTCTTGGGCAGCTACACTGAGGGATTGTGCTATTCTAGAGGTAGTAATATCCCAAGCAATACTTAGGCCATACTCATGTACCTCGTCCCCTGAGCTCCCTATCACAAACATCTTAGTGCCATCTGGTTTGAAGAACAGACCGCGAGGGGTGAGGTCTTCTGTTGACACACTGAATGAGCTTATAGCAGAAGCTACAGTGAGGTCATAGGCAGTGGCAAGCGGGGACTCAAACGTATAACTCCAACGAGCATCTGTAGGAACAGAAGCAAAAGACACTGTGGTATCCCCTGTTAGTGTCCCTTGGTTGAAGAAGTTATAAGTACCTACATCAAGGCTAGGGGTAGTACCAGTGACTGCTACTGGTTTGAAAGCACTAATGCCTGATAGCGAAGAGCCATCACCAGTCAAACCATTAGGGAAGTTAGGCTTACCTGAACCAGCAGCGTCTGATATTGTGTCTACGTTAATAGTACTCATGGGGATACCTCCAAGATAGGCCATTCGATTGTGTCAGGGAAGCCAGCTTGCTGTGGTACATCTAAAAGGGCTGTACGGTAAGTAGCTACTTCAGTCTGTTTTGTAGTTGTTAGTTCACCCCATCGAAGAGGGTTACCAGAGATAACGTCCACACCTTGCAAGAGTAAATTGCGTTCGCGTCGGACATCAAAAGCTAGTTTTACTTCAATCTCCTCCACTGTAGGTGGAGTGTAGGCCACAGCATCATCACCGATAGCCAACAACAGCGCGTCGTTGTCTACAGTGGTGTCAGTGTCGGCTGGGTCCAGTGTGTAGGGAATCCAACCGTGGATCGGGTGGTTTATCTCACAGTCAATGCGGGTTGCGTCGATGTGTTTTGCGTTACGATAATCCATTAAGATATCCTTAACCAGAGTGAGGCGGGGTAGTCATTACTAGTAACACTGGCAGAGTAAGACCCCATTAACCGCCACGTCCCTGAAGCAAACCCAGAACCAGGAAAGTTGGGGTTTCCGGTCGCTGCGGCATAGTACAGCCCTGAGCCAGCTAACGTACTTCCCACAGTCCTAAATGGAAAGTTAGTACCATACTCCATCAGAAAAGCGTAAGAACCCACAATACCTACTGCGATGCCCGCTGTTGCTGTAGCCACTTGGGAAGTTGTAGGTGTTGTGGAAATGCCAGTGAGTGCAGAGCCATCAATAGCTGGTAAGGCACCTGTAAGTTGCGAAGACTGTAGGCTAGTGAAGTTAGTGCCTACCAATGCAGGTGCAGCCGTACTTGTAATGTCAGGTGTACCGATACCTGTTGATCCGTCTAGTGTAATAGCCATTTATACAACCACCCATCTTGAGCCTGTTTCAACTGTAACTGTGATACCTGCGTTAATGTCAACAGGTCCAGCAGTCATTGCGTTCTTCGCTGACACTACAGTATAGTTTGTAGTTATCGTTTGACCGTTCTCGTAGAATATTAAATCAGACCCACCGCCAGTCGCCCCAGCACCAGAAGAGAACTCCTCCCAAGCTGTGTTAGCCGCGTTACGGATCATCAGCTTGTTGTTAGCTGTGTCGTACCACCATTGGTGAGCAAAGGTAGTTGTAGGTGCTGTAGAACCAGAGTTGTTTGATGCTAGAGCTTGGTAGGCTGAGTTCATGTCAGCCCTCATTGACGGGAAGCCTTGGTTGGCCAGTGTGAAGTCATTCTGTGACATTATGTTTCCTTTCCGAAGCCTCTGGCTACGTAGTCCAATTCAGTCTGAGTTGTTAGGTTGAAACCGCCTGAGTCTTTAGCAGTTATAGTAAACCCAGTGTTTGTCTTGTTTGTGATCTCAATGAAGTCACCACTGCCTAATCCAGTAACGCTAGTGCTTACTGCTGGTGTACAAGTGGTGTAGAAAGCGGCAGGGAATGATACAATCTTAGAACCTGTGAATTGTATGTCCTCAGCAGATTGAAGTGTGTCTGGCATATCAATCTTGACCTCTAACCTTGTGATCTTTGGTGCTACGTCAAGGTTATTGGTAGTTAGTAAAGCCCTGAACTTATAACCCCTTGCTAAGAACGACCCAGCAGACAGAGTGTTAAAGGCAGTGAACACAGCAGTCCCTGACAGAGGATCGTCTAGCGTTGTAGCAACTTGAACAACTGCTGTAGACCCATCGTATGCAGCAGGGTCTCCGTCAAACAAACCTTCCCTTAAATCAAAGTTCTCTGTTGGAGAGTCGAATGTGAGGGCGTAGTTTAATTGAACAAGGTCAACAAAGGATTCAACGTAGGAATTGTATGTAGCTCCTAAATCAAACACAGTGGAGAAGTCGTAACTTCCTGATGCTTGACCTGACGAAAGTGACAAAGAGTTACTGTCAATTACAGTCGTATTAACCTTAGTCCCTGCAAAGGTAGGGTTCTCTGTGAGGGTCTGGATTAAGTTAAGACCAATTGTGTCCGCAGCGGTAATAGCAACCGTAGTTCCCGTAGCGTTAACAGACTTGTTATCCAGCTTGTCAACAGCTTTAACTAAGTAAGTTCCTGTCTGGGCTGCGACAGTAATACTTGTGGCGGGTCTAGCGACCTTATCGACAAGCAATACGCTGTTAGACCACACAGCAGGTACGTCTCTTGTAAATCTTACCTCGTAGTGGCTTAAGTCCAAGTCAGGAACTGGCGTCCAAGATAAGACTGCTGTAGTCTGGTTGATGTTAGCTGACAGAGAGGTTACATCAGCAGGGGGTGCAGCGAAAGGTCTAGCACCATAGTTTAGGGTTTCAGTGTAGGCACCTCTTATACCAAAGGTGTTTACTGCTCTAGCTCGTATGTCAAAGGTAGCATCAGAGGTATAGATTAGCTCGTAGTTAAGACCTGATCCACTACCAAGGGCAATGTAGTCCGTTGCAGAGCTTAGTTTATACTCTACTTCGTACTTGTCGATAAAGACTGAGGTAGCTGCAAGCTGTACATCAAGAACGGCAACAACTGTTTGGTTAGTGCTTCTGAGGCTAGTGGCTAAAGTCATGCCAACTAAAGGTACATCAAAGGCGGAAGGTAGAGTTGTGTTGTCTCTTTCGTACATCACACCGTCATAGGTTTGGTCGTAGATAGCCTCAGCAGTCTCCCTGAGTACCATGTCTACCTGTAAGTCTAACCCGTCAGTAAGACCGAAGGACCAACTCTGTACCTCAAACTCTTTGTTAGTCCAACCAAATCGAGTGTTAGTTATGCGTACATTATCGCCAATCTCTAGCTCAAGTGTACGAAGGCCAAAGCTGGCACTAACTGTAAGTTGCTGTCGGTTAGCTTCCAGCGCAATTAGACCTAGACGACTAGCTTCAAGAGAGAAGGCTGTGAAAGTCAAGGGTACGTCAGCAACTGACTCTTGTCCGTTATCAGCGGCTAAGAAAGCAGCGTTAGTTACAGAAGGGTAATCTGTTACTTGCCAGTCAGACTCATTGCCCTTGAAGGTTCCAGACAGAGTGTTGAAGTTGTCTCTACGAGAGTGTCTTGTCGATACACCAATGCCAGAACGGAAGTCATCGTTAGTTAGGTCCATCACTGGGTTTGTCCAGTAAGCAGGTTTAATCTGCCACTTACCTTGACCGTACCAAATCTTACCGCCCATAGCACTTACAAGGTTAGAAAAGGTGTCGTATGGAGTAACCTGTGTAGTAAATGCACCATTACAAGTATAACGAGTGCTAGTGGCAGGAGAAGCTGTGCCAGCGTTAGTTACGGTCTGGTCACAGATGTTAGCAGCAGATATGATAGAGGCGTTATCAATCTTAGCGTCAGCCTCAGACAGACCGTAGTCACTCTTTAGGTAGTCCCGTATGCACAAGGCAGGGTTAGACGACCATTCAGTTACACCAGTGCGAGGGTCAAGTAACTTCTTGCCTCTTACAATTGCTGTGATTGTAGGGATGCCATTAGGATAAGAGTCTTGGTCGTACTCAAACCTAGCGTAAATGTAGGCAATACCCGACAGAGTACAAGAGTTAGTCCAGTGAGAAGATTCAGATAGAAGTTGAGCATTGGCGAGTTGTCCGTCTGTGCCAATACCCGTAAGAATACGCATCTTACTAGCATACTTAGAAGGAGATGTTACGTTACCTCCACCTCCTATTGTAAGAACTTCGTCGTTAGCATAGAAGGTAACAAAGCTGTCTACCTCATGTCCAGCAACAGCAATGATACGATGGAAGAACTTGTTGTCAGCGCCTGTAGCTTCGTCATAGACAATAGCTCCACCAACTTTAACTTCACCATAAATGATCTGGTGATCTTGCGCTGAACCCTGAGAGTTTACTGTGTATCCTCGACTACCAGCAGCACCACCTTGGGCTGAGGGCTTTGGCATCAAGGCTTTCATAATAACTGAGGTAACTGCTGTTACGGCAAGGTAACCTACAGCATATGCTAGAAAACCTGTAGCTGCTGCTCCACTGAGACCCAGAAGAGTCGCTCCAACTATTGCTACCATACTATAATTCCTTCTCGAATGTAGTTGAAACTTTAGAGTAGCCTAAGCGTACCATCAGCGGATCAATAGGGTTCTGTTCTGTTGTAGATATGCTTAACATAGGGTAGCCGTCTGCTTTGATACAGTCCTCAGCAAACTTAATAAGGCGTATTCCTGTAAAGCCCTTACGGTAGGGTTTGTCTAAGAATATGGCATCGTTCACCACACGCATAGAACCCTTGGAGTGAAGGTCAGGTATAACGAAAGCTGTAAAGTATCCAGCAAGTACCCCGTCATCCCTACAGGTGAATATGTATAGTTGGCCTCTTTCTTCAAGCAAACTGTAGCTCTCTACATCAGGGTTTAGCTTAGAGGTCTTTGCATTATGCTGAACCTCTTCCCAGTCCCTTTGACCAATCTCTTTCATATCTGGAGCAAAAGTCTGGACTAACTCCTGTTGATACTTCATGCGTCAGGCTTTCCCCAGTTGATCTTCTTGTCTTGCATAGATTCAATGAAGTCTAACCCTGTATCCGTAGGGAACTTTGACTTCTGGTATGCAGAGGTAAAGCGAGCTACCCTTGCTCTTTCCAAGTCAATCAGTTTGTTCTCAACCTTTAGCTCAATAGTAGTTGTATCAACAGCCTCTGAGATGTTCATCTGGTCCATGTAACCTGAGAAGATTTCATTGAAGTTAGTTGGCGCTGTAGTCTGGTTGGCATCATTAAACGTACCAAAGTAGATGTTGCACTCACGGCCCTGATAAGGCTCTGCGAGAGCCAGAGCTAAGACTTCTGAGGGGATAGCAGTCAGAGTTATGTCAGCACCTTTAGCAGCGATCTCTGCGGTTTCTTCGACAGATGAAATATTAAGAAGAGTGCCAGCGCCGAACCACTCAGTAGTGTCAGCAAGAGTTAGTGTACCCGCGCCAGTCCACATACGAAGTGTCTGACTGCCATCAAACTTAAGCTCTACTGCAAAGAATGGGTAAACCGTATTAGAATTGATGGTAGTAATTG
>Ga0307993_1000477_pt1 | contig 13728 bp, 10 predicted proteins | sample EllFjometagen260_FD_203163 | JGI IMG/M metagenome (GOLD analysis project Ga0307993, IMG submission 203163) | Marine microbial communities from Ellis Fjord, Antarctic Ocean - #260 | ecosystem: Environmental > Aquatic > Marine > Unclassified | place: Southern Ocean | collected 2014-11-02 | reverse complement strand
GAACTTCACGACGCTCTATAAGAGGTACACGTGTAGAAATTGTAACGTTTTCTTTTGTTTCAATAAGGCCTTTAGCTACATAGTTCTCTTCAGAAGATGTAGTTGATACTGCGTTAGTTGCAGAATCCGTTAGCTTAAATAAACGTGATCCAGTCTTGAAAGACTTAACAAGGTTGTTAGGAATAAAGAATGATCCAATCACTTCACCATTGTCATCTGTAGTTAAGATAGTAGCGCCAACAGGGTGAGCAACGTGTTCATTCTTACCTGTTAATACTGGGTTATCGTTATCAGATGATAATGTGTATGTAGCTTCTTCTCTAACAAATGCAGATACATCTATGCCGTCAAAGAATGCATATACTTGAGTATTAGCTTTTAGACGAGTACCCTTGAAGTTAATGATTCTTGATCTAATGAAAGGAGCGAAGTTAACTTCAACAACACGATCACCAATATCAGTAGTAATTGTATCAGGTACAACAAAAGTTTCAATGCCGTTTCTGCTCTGGCCAGTCTCTTTCATTTTAGTAGTAGTTACAGTACGCTTACGTCCTGAAGCAGATGTTGAGTTACTTGAAGAAGTTGTTTTACCAACCCAAGTGTCGCTCCATTCATCCCATACAGTACCTAGAGAATTAGTCTCATCAATGATACCCATCATTGCATCATATACGCCTTCTTGGTCAATAACCAAATTAGGTCGCTGAGTAGTATCTCTCCACTCGTCAGATGATGGTGATAATTGAATCTTACCTACCCAAGAGAATACATCGAATGGGTTAACATTAATCCAACCAGAAGCTTGATCTTGATCTGCAAGAGCTACTTCAGTATAAGGTAATGTAATCAAATCACCTGTCTTCTGGATAGAAGAACCAGTACTGATATATTTTAACTTAACGTTGTCTGTAGCAAATTGAGGTCTAAGTTCATGCTTACTACGATCGATTGCTGATCTATATTCAGGGTTAGATACGTCACCAACTGAGTGAGTAGTGAAACTATCTACAATGAATCCAGACTTAACGCGTTGAACACCAGTACTTGAATCAATGATCTGACGGCCTTCAGCATCTTTCTCTAATAGAGATAGAGATGTGTAGTACTCAAGATTATTAACTCGCTTATCGATACGACCAATATCACGCATTGTATAACGCTTGTTATCGATCATTGTTGGGAACACTTCAGTAGGACCTTCTGTATATGCTTTCATGTATACGTTGTAAAGTACCATTGCATCCTTAGGATCTTCTGGTAGTACAGGTTCTAATGCAGATACACCTTCTACAACACCAAACACACCTTTCTTATCAATAAACACTTTATCGATACGGTTTAGGTAATACTGGATGTCAGTAGTGAAAGTAGTCTGTGGTTCTGGACACACTGTAAGGTGAGCACCAGTTCCAGTGAAGTTTTCACCAGCATTTGATTCACGTGGACGGAAGTCAATAGAAGATCTAAGCTCTAATGTCTTGCCTAATGATTTAGATGTGTAGTTAGGGATGTCTTCGTATCTAACTGCGTTACCACTATAATCCACTAAGTTAGCATAAGAGTCAACAGTAAAGAAGTCACCTGAACCAGTATGTGTAAAGAACTCATACTTAATAAGAAGCTGACCAGTAGGAACGAATGCTGTATTAGGCTTCAATTTGATACGAGAAAGAGCGTAGAAGTTATCACGCTGGCCATTATCGAAGTCGTAGTATTCAGCAACATCTTCATCAGAAGTTGTAGCGCCAACACCCATACTGCCTGACATATAAACATTCAGTAAGCGATAACCATCTGCTCTATCTAATTGCATATCAGCTAAAGGAGTCGATACACTGAACTGATTAACGTTCGGACCACCACCAGTAGTAAGTGATTTAACTTTATGATTCAATGAACGCTTAACACCAGCAATCAACGTTACGTTAGTAGTATTGTATGAACTTAGACCAGAGATTGTAACTGATTGAGATCCACTTGCAATTGTAACAGAAGTCATTGTAATAATGGTTCCGTCTGCTGCAGATAGAATCCAGTTTTCTGTATCCCAAGGCTCGAATTGCTCAGCTGTACCTACTGTAGTGAATACAGCATCACCAGAAGCAACTGTGTCTGTACCGATCATACGGTTACAGTAATACACATAGTTGAAGTCATCAGGATCGTTGTCTGCACTTGAGTCGCATGTCTTTACACGATCGAAAGGAGTATCAAATACTAATGTATTTCTACTTGGATCTTTGATGATTGCTTTACCAGAGTCTAATACAACTGTAGCATTAAACGGAAGAGTTCCAGCAGTATACAATGTACGTACATTATCGAATACTTTACCAGCATTCATTTCGATATCAAACAAGTAGATGTTATATGCACCAGATCCATTAAACACTACTGATCTTGCTCTTGCAAAACCGATAGTAGCAGAGCTAGCATTAACTAGATTGATTCTACTGAAGTTATCAATGTAAGGAAGACCTGTAACAGTATTAACTACAACATAGTTACCCACTTGTGCAGGAACAGAAGCAGCTTCAAATAATGTTGATTCTCTTGCCTTGTTTGTAGCTAGTTGGTTTGTTGATAAAGTCTCTATTTCATATCCACTAACGTATGCCTTGGAAGGTTCCATACCAAGTGATATCTTAGATGAATCGCCACCAACTGCATTAACAGTAGTGTGTTCATTGATATCCATTAGGAAAGGACGAACAGAGTAGTTGCCAGATTCATCGAATGTACGACGAGCTAACGTCTCTTCAATTACAGCGTACTCAGTAGCACGTACATGCTTTGATACAGTACCAGCTTTAATTCTAAGAAGTAGTAAGAAGTTATCTGTAGAAGTTACACCAACAGCTTGCTTCACTAACTTAGTAGATATCTGATAACGATGAGCACCAGGTGCTGCATAGTTTGGAGTACCATTTGCATTATCATTTAATGATGAGTCGCCAGCAGAAGTCTGAATAGCTTCAGAGATTTCTAAACCAACGTCATATGTAGGAGATGCAGTATACTTATCAAGCACAAGAGTGTCAGACTTAACAACAACCATGTGACCTTTGATGAAGTAAATACCATCTTCTATAGAAGCGATGGATCCAAATCCTGTTGGAGCAGTATCAGCAACAGCACCAGTGAATGATCCTGAAGTGATTGAATCAGTAGATGTAAATACAGTCTTACCAGCTAGGCCAGTATTAGTATACTTTAAGTATAAAGTAACCAGTTCAAGTCCTGATGCCGCTTCGGCATGAACTACTCGAGCTGTTAATGGCTCAGATGCATGACCATCAGTAAAGGTTAAACCTTTTAGCTGAGTCATATCTGTAGCATTAATAGTATCAAGCTTAACGTAGTCAATAGAAGGTTCTACTGTAGAATGACCAGGAATGACCATACTACCTTCTTTGAATAAATTACTAGAAACCTGAGTAACCTGGTTCTGCAAAATAGATTGTAGTTGAGTTAATTCACGTGCCTGGACAGCGTGACCGGGTCTAAAGAGAATTTTATTATATTTCTCTTTAGGCGTTAACCCGTCGACTGCTGGGGTAGCAGTCTCGAAGTCATCGTAATATGGTTCTACATTAAACTTAATTGTCATGTCTAACTACCTTAAAATTCTAGGACTAATTTGATTGTTTCGATCTGATCGCCAGCTCTGTTGATAGGAGTACGATTCTCTAGGAAGATTACTTCACCTGAATATGGTTCTACTTCTGGGTTAGTTAATGATGTAACATCTTGACCCACACCACTAGCTCCACTTAGTCTTATATAGTCAGATACACTAAACCCTGTAAATCCAGTAGCAGCAGTTTGATGATATCTGATAATACCGTTAACAGAGTCGTATGAATCTACAACGGCTTTAGCACCAGTTACAGTTCCCTCAATAGTTGTATCATTAGTGAACGTTCCACCAAGAGCAATTACTAAAGATTTTGTAGCCGATAAAGTATCAGCAGTTGCTACAACAGTTGTTCCGAAGTTAGTAGGATTACGTACTAAACCAATTTGACGGAAATCATTACCTACGATAAAGTCACCAGCACCATCTGCATACACTAACTTAACGTTAATAGTAACATAATGAGCCTTTAGATCTTGACGTGGATCAGAACCAAAACCACCTGTAGGAGGAAGTACTGCGTATGCTACTGCACCAGAACCACCGCCACCAGTAATAACTATATTAGCTTGATTATATCCTGTACCTGCATTAACAACATTAATACCAGTGATAATACCAGCGGCAACAGTAGCTGTAGCAGTTGCACCAGAACCGTCACCAACAACCGTAATTGTCGGAGCAGAAGTATATCCTGTACCAGCAGCAGATATTTTAATATTGTAGAATGCACCAGCAACAGCGTTCTGTTGAACGTTCCATTGGTTTTGCAAAGCCGTATCAGCTGCAGCACCTGGATCAGCTGTGATGTAATCAACAGGAATGAATGCAGATGTAAGGAACTTAGTAGTAGCATCTGTAGATAAAGAGAACATATACTTCCAGATGTATCCGTCTACTGATGTATAATCAATTATGCCAGAAACCTGAACACCTGTTAAATCTGGGTTCTTAGTAGAGTTAGCTGGACCAGCCTTTATACACATATACACGTTATTGTTGTCTGTAATCACATAATATTCTTTAGATTCTAAAAGATGATCTTTTGAATCGTATTCTGAATAAGGCTTAGATATCCACTGATGACGTGGAGTGGCATATCTGATGTCAGTTGATAGAACCTTCTTCATAGCGGTCATACGTTGCCAAGCATCAGTCTTAGTATAAAACTCAGAGTCTAATGGGGTATCAGGCACAGTATCATCAGTCCAAGCTTCAGATCGACCGATAAAGAGATAATATTTTGAGGTATTCAAAAGATCGTTTGCGAACTCTTTAGTCGCGTTTAATCTAAATTGGTTGGTGATAATGGCAGTCATTTATCGATGCTCCTAGTTTGAAATTTCAATGACGGAATCCATGTTCACGTCTATGGTCTTATTTATAACGTCTTCGAAAGTATAATTAGCGAATTCGCCAACGCCTGATGTAAGACTGAATTTAATATTCTCGAACCATTCTTCTGGCCCAAGATTATTTGAGTGTACTTGAGGTTTAAACTCTTTAGTATAATACGATGCAAGAATAGAATTTCTAGTCTTAACGAACGTTGGTGTCATACCTACAACAGGTATGATGATTGGAATAGGTAAACCACCAGACTGATATCCATGTTGATTCTTTGGAGTAGATTGGCTTAACGCTTCTATGTATAGTAAGATCTCACCAAAGAACTTAAAGCCTGCAGGATGTATCAATCTGTTGAAAGCGTTCTTCCACTTATCAGCATTCTGTCCAGTTCTCAATACATAAGAGAATTTCTGATAGAAGTATGAGTCTTGAATGAACTTCTTATATGATAAGAAACCATCATCTGTAGAGTATGAACCACTACATCTGATTGTTACTACATCACCTATTGATAAATCAGATGTAAATATTAATGAATAATCAAGAGTGTTAGTCGTAGAGTTAACAGCAGTAACAGGTGTATAATCTGTTCTATGCACGTTGTTAACAAATACTAATACATTATCAAATTTAAGCTTCTCGCCGCCATCATCATTTCCACTGATTGTTGCACCAGCAGAAGATAGTGTGTAAGTATATAGAGCAGCATAATTATCTGGATTAGCAATTGTATCTGCGCTCAAGTCGTTCCACTTACCATCAGAAGGCTTTAATATATCATCCTGAGGAAAGTAAAGTTCAACATTATCAGAGTACAATATGTTAAAGAAGTTATCAATTGATTGTGGTGTACCAGAACTTCTATACTGATTAGCTAAATCCTTATATAGAATATTAGGATCAGCAGCAAACTTACCAGGTACAGCAGTAGCAATCTCTTTATGAATCAGTGGTAAGAATTCTGGCTCAACATGATCTATGTCACGTTGAAGCTCAATCGTATTCTGATAGAAGCCTGCCTTATTTTCAAGTTCTAAAAAGTCAATATATGCCTTCATAAAATCCACTAAATCTGGATTCTCTGCTGCAATGTGATCCGGTATGATACCGGATATTATTGTCTTTAAACCTAATGTATCGCTAACATGAGCCATATTACTATCTCGGTGTGGTTGTGTAATTTACGCCAGCGCTTGTTCCGCCCGTGGACATAGTATCTACTTCGCCTTTGATAATCGATTCATTATATAGAATAGTTAACAGCTCATTCCGCTTTGGCGCCAAATCATTTGAGTTAGGTTCTACTGTAAGTTCAATATATGTACCAATAAATGCTGTTGGATTGAACGCATCTAATACAACCTTACCTGTAGTCTCATCAATGCTACCTACTTTGTTAGCAATGATTGCAGTAGAGTCAGAAGCCAGTACGATATTAATATAACGTACACCATCTTCCAATACATCAGAGAATATACATTGCTTACTCTTGTATGTAAACACTGTAGATTTTAAAACAGGGTCTGCAGAAGTAGACTTAAATATAGGAGAAGAGAATGTAACTGTATACTTTGCTTCTGTATTTAATGTAGGTACAAATCTCTTCTTCATGAATACTTTACAAGTAGAGTTTAATATAGCTACCGAAGCAGCGTCTATACTTTTAAGTAATTTAGAATGTCTGAACACACCATCAAATCTCTTTAGTTCGTCTGTATTATACTTCTTTATTTTTTCGCGCACTAAGTTCTCAAGCGAGTCTAATGACAAGTCTGATTGGTTAGGGTTATACTTAAAATACGTCTCAAGATAAACGTAAGTGTAAGTAGGATCAACCAACGTAGGTGTAATAGATACAACGTTCTTTGGCTTCAAGTACTTTGATATAATTGTAATCTTATCTGCAGCAGATACTGTTTCAGCATCCTTTGGCTTGATAGAGATATACACTTTACCGTAATCTGGTGGATCATTATCTTCACCACCCCACACTGATATAGCATCAATGTTGGCATATGAATTTACAATGATAGACTTATAGTCATCTGGTGTTACAGCTCTGTTCTGAGATACGAAACCAAGAGGAGCGTTGAAACGAATAGATTCGATATCTTCTTTCTCTGATCCACCAAGTGCCTTCTGATTCAATGTAATAGTCACATCTGAATTGCCTTGGATAGTATCATTCAAAGAGAATACATTAGCTCCGTTTGCAGCAGTAGTGTCGTTAGTAATGTAATTCAACTTAATGATATTACCATTAACCAACTTCTTACCTAGAATACCGTCACCGAATTCAATGTGGTAATAACCATCTCGTCCTTCAGATAGGAAGTATATTTCACTTAACGAGTTGATCTCTGAAACGTCTGTTGATCGTACGTAGTTTGAATACTCTGATGATGAAGCAGACGTCTGAATAGTAACCGTAAGAGATGATGTAACAGCAGTATCAAATGGAAGTCTAAACTTTTCACTTGTATCAACGTCATATACGTATGCAGTATCTCTGAATAGTCCCTGTAGAACCTTTACATTAGAGAATTTGTATACACCACCAACAGTAGGTTCAATAGACAATGTCTCATCAGTTACAAAGTAATAAGTCTTACCTTCAACAGATGTAGAAAATTGTGTGCCCTTATCCATAGTCATCGGAAGCAATGTACCATTACCACCATCAATACCTGTTGGACTATTAATAAGCACATCAATGTATGCAACAGCAGAGTATGCTGAACGAGGTGTGTATCCTAACAACTTAGCATGTGATACAACAGACTCTCTTAGCTGAGCAGAATCAATGAATGTTTCATTCAATGCCATATTAGCCGCTAGAGCGTTGTAGTGAGTTACATATGCTAACACATCGATAACTGTACCTAATGCAGAGCCCTCGAAGTTATAATCCTGAAACTTCTCTTGAGCAGACATATAGGTTTTAATGTCTTTTTTGATATCATCAAAATCTAAGTTACTTACTTTTAAATTATTATTACTCATCGTAGTCTCTCAACAATAAATTCTATTTCTGCTGCTTGGCCTTCTGGCGACTTTACTTGCAGTTGTATTTTTATGCTTAACGCATTTCTATATGATAAATCTTCTATAGTAACACCTAGTACTAACACACGAGGTTCATAGTTCTTTAGAGCACTTTTTATTTCTGACATCATAACGGCTTCTGTAATGCTATCGAAATGCTCAAATAAATAAGCCTTCACATTAGATCCAAACTGAGGAGCAAATGGCCGCTCACCTTTAGATGTCATAATGATATTAAAAACTGATTGACGAATAGCAGCCAAGTCTGTCTTGACGTTAACATCACCTGATCCTGGAACCATTCTGAATTTAAAGTCAAGATCAGAGTATACTGATGTACGTGATCTTAATGATGTGTTTGAAATAGTCATGTTCTATTTATACCTTTATGAAGGAGCGCCAGTTGAACCAGCACTTGATCCGCCTGTTATCGGATGAGTATGTGTAGATAAGGCAACACCCTTACCTGTAATTTCGTCTGTAGCATCAATTGTCTTAGTAACTGTAACAGCACCCTCGACAGCTAGATCACCTTTGATTGTAGTGAGAGGCGATTCAATAACAGCATTTCCAGTTACAACAATATTAAGAGTCCCTGTAATATGACACTCTTTCTTACCAGTAACCATTTCCCAATTATCTTTCTTGCTACGTGATACTATATCACCGTCAGCAAACATCTCAACGGATGTTCCAATCTTATGTACAATACGTATGCGTTCAGCACCTTCTGTATCATCAAACTCTACTATATGTCCTGCTTCTGTTTCCATTACTTTATTGAATGGATATACGGCTGCATAAGCTGATGCAGGAGCAGCATCAGAAGCTACTGTAACTGTATCAGTGCCACGAGCTAGTTTATTAACATCAGCTTCATCTACATATCTTGGAAACTTGCCTAATGGGTCTGAGAATCCTACAGTAGTTGATCTCTTCTGAGATGGCTTACCTTGTAGAGAACCAATGATGATTGGATCTTGTTTAAAGTCGTCCATGAATACAACAGCAACCCATGATCCTTCTACAAGTGCAGAAGTAGATCCTACACCTGATACAGAAGCACCAGTAGTTGGCATTAATACAGTAGCCCATGGTAATGCAGATGTCTTAATGTCAGTAAGAGAAGGTGAATGTACGCCAATCACTCGTACACGATATCGACCCATCATCTCTGGATCGTTTCTATCTTCAATTACACCAAATTCAATATTACTCATACAATACCTACATTGTTACGTACTAGATTGAGAGCCATAGTATATTCACCTAACTTTATATGATGTCTCAATGAGGAGACTAAGTATTTTCCAGAAGTCATTTCATCTTTAGGACTATCTTTGTCTGATAGTATTGGAGCAAATCTTGTGAAGTCTATTTCTACAATCTTACCAGCAGCAACACCTGCTACAGAATCCATGTGCATGTATATTTCAATAGTATCAATACGATTAAGCTTTGAACCGACTGTTGCTTTAGCATAACTATCATTACCATATAGGTTATTCAAGCTGTCGAAAGATTTAGTATTAATATAATTGGTACTGACATTAGCAGTAGTATATTTAGTGAGAAGCTTATCGTTAATTTTAAAATTACGATGCATGTAATCTGTACCAGCAACTACATCATGATCAAGGTAATTAAATGTATCACGCTTAATGCTCTTAGTTGCAATGTCGATAGTGTCAATTGAAGAAGCAAACGTACCATCATCTATCTGTTCAAATACATTATATGCAGAAGGCATTTCTATATGATATGCTTCTCCAACATGCTTCAACATATCACGAGAAGATTCACCATCAATCTCAACGTTGTTATTAATTATATTAGATATCTTATGCGATGTCTCTTGATTCTGCATAGCGTACAAAGAAGTTAATTGTACTGCATCATCAAATACTGTATCGAATATAAACAAAGGTGACTTGTTCGAATCATATGACTCTTGCTGTATCATATTAATAGCAGCAAATGGCTTTGTGAATGGCATGATCACATTCATTGAATTACCGCCAGATACTTTAACATCTAACTTTTCAAAGTTGTCGCTGTATATTATATCTATGATATCAATACCTAAACCAGACAATGACTTAGAGAATGTTGACACAGCATTAACAAGGCTAGATTCAGATGTGAACGTAATAACGTAAGCACCAGTAGCATCGTTGTATGATGCTAAGTCTTCTATACCAGATACTACAAAATTAAGATCGAAGTCTACTTCATTTCTGATAAACTGGATGTTAATCTTCTCTTGACCTACAATAGGAAGGTCTGAGAATACAGCAGAGTTATCAGCAATAACTAACTGTCCATGCATGCTAATAGAATATATCGATTCAAAAATAGATGTCTCAATAACTAATGGAGAGATGTCTACAGTAGTTCCATTAAGAGACGTTAATAATACCTTATAGCCACTGATTTGTTTTGGCGCGATGTCTTCAATATTAGCCATATTACTTAGATCTCATCTCTCTGTTGAACTCACGTACAACCTCTGGAATGAATTCTTTCTTAATTATACGAATCTTACTACGCTCTAGATTCTTCTCTGAGGCAGCTTCATAACGAGTTGATGGAGATGTGCCAGCTAGTCGTCTTGGCACTATAGCGCCTGTAGAATCGTCTGTGTAGTGTGTTGGACCGTATGCACTCTCAACTATAGCATCACATGCTACTGCGTCTTCAGACGTTACACCACGTACAGCTTCACCATCTATTTTGAATGTGCCAGACGTTACTTTAATAGTAATATGTCCATCCGTTACATTCTTAGTTTCGATTATGCCTTGAGCTCCAGATAACTGACCGATAACAACTTCACCGATAGTGAACTTACTAACAAGACTGTTATTGAAATCTACTATTCCTGTGAACGTAGGATACTTAGCCTTAACTAATTCTAAAATATCTGACGAGCTTCTTGGCCAATCTGCAAACATATTTCTAAGTGTAGGATTAACTAAGAAGAATATCCAATACAATGACTCGTCACCATACAGTTCATATGCTACGTTGTCAGGCCGATCACCATCTTTGATAGTGTAGTACGAGTAGAACGCAATGTTATCTTGCAGCTTAGTACCAACGCTTGTATACGTTGCTAGGTTAACCAAGTCACGTATTACGCCATCGCCATTAATTTCGTACGGAATCTTTTTGAATTTATTAAAATACATATTAGTAACCGTCTGCTACAAGTTGAGATGTAATAGGTTTAAGCTCTTGGAACGTAAGAGACAATTGAATTTCAACTGGTCTATTATTTTGTTTGAAGTATGACATAGAGTTCGGATTGTATACAACTGATGCAGATGCTAATGCAACTTCTGGAATCTTGATGATGTCAGCATTAACGTATTGAATTGTATATACATGAGGGAACTTATATGTCATTACAGAAGCTACATTAGGATACATGGTCTGTCTGAACGATTTAACTATAGCCATTGCTGTATCAGATTCAGTCTCTGACTCAGGAATGAATGTAAAGTTATATGCGAATTGACGCATGGAAGGAGATCGGAACAAAGCAAACTCACGTGGGTTCAATACTGATTGAGTACTTTTTTGTATCTCAGAATTGACCTTCGATGAAATAGCTGCACCAGCACCTGCTCCTAGTAATGAGTCAAATGCAATACCAGCAGCACCGGCTGCAAGAGCAGGTCCATATTCATGAGCTAAAGCTTTGATATCTTCTGTAGAATAATTGTCTGTATCAAAGCCACTTTCCATCAAAGCGCCAACAACGCCTGTAGAGAAGTTCTCATATCTCATTGAATCAGACACTGTAACTGACTGTGGCATATATAAAGCAATATGATTATCTGCGTTCATATTGATATCTTTATTCGCGGCATTATAATGTGCCTTATGTGAGGAAAATATCACATACGGATCCGAGGTATTCTTTACCTTTTCAGGATATCTCAATATGGTATTCATATTTTTCTCTGGCATCGGTATACATCCTGCTTATAAATATTCTTATTATATATCTATTTATAAGGATTAGCAATGGCATATAGTGGTAAATGGAAACCAAAAAACACAAATAAATACAAGGGTGACTACACAAAGATAACATACAGATCGTTGTGGGAACGTAATACATTCAGGTGGATGGATGCTAACGTTAATGTAGTGCAGTGGAACTCTGAAGAAGTTGTTATACCATACATATGTGGTACTGATAAGAAGATGCATCGATACTTTGTTGATATCTGGTTTAAGGATTCTAATGGTAAAGTGTATCTGGTTGAGATAAAGCCTAAGAAAGAGACAACACCTCCTAAGAGTCCTAAGAACAGAAAGACAAAGCGATACATTAATGAGTCATTGACGTACGTTAAGAATGCATCTAAGTGGAAGGCAGCTAATGAGTATTGTGCAGACCGAGGGTGGATATGGCAGATCTGGACAGAAGACACTCTGGGTGCATTAGGAATAAGAGTTCTTAAATAGGGTACCCAGCCTCTCCAACACACAGTATTATTATACACCATAAATGACGATAAGTCAACAGAAAGAATCATTATAAATAGAAGTATAAATTGAAAGAGAATTAAGTATGGCATCGTTATTTCACAAGCTAGAAGCAGAAGCATTTCGTAAGGGTCTACAAGCAAGATCGGTAGACGCACGTAAATGGTTTAGAATGAAGGCTAAAGAGATGAGTAACCTCAAGAGGCGTGATCTATTGAAGGATGATGCCCTTGATCGTAGTCGTAAGACTCCACGTCCTGGTGACATGTATATGTTCTTCTATGATCCTAAGCATTATAAGACGTTACCTTACTATGACAGCTTTCCATTAGTTATAATGATTGAACCTACAAAGGATGGATTCTATGGACTAAACCTCCATTATCTTTCTCCTGCAGTACGTGCTAAGTTTCTTGACAAATTGATGGAGACTGCTAACAACAAATCATTTGATGAGAATACTCGTCTTAAATTGAACTATGAAATGTTGAAGAGTGTTAATAAGTTTAAAGAATTTAAGCCATGTTTCAAGCGGTATCTGACTTCACATATAGAAGGCAATCCTGTACGAGTTGAGGCACCAGAATGGGACATAGCAATATTCCTACCAACAGAACAATTCCAAGGCAAGAATAAGACTCATGTCTGGGGCGCTTCGAAGAGGATGATATGAGTACAGAGATTGTAAATAGTATAGATGGATTCAAAGCTAGCATTAGTGGCCGTAATGGCATTATGCGCTCTAATAGATTCCGAATCGATATATCAGGTGGAAGACAAGGTAAGACTGATAGTGCAGCAGTATCGTTGTATTGTGATTCAGTCAACATACCTGGTAAGCAGATTGCTACTACAGAACACTTTGTTGGAATGAAAGCGTATAAGAAGCCTTATGGTTATATCAATGATGATGTAACTATGACCTTCTTAATGACTAATGATTTCAGACAGTGGGATTACTTCAAAGCCTGGTCTGATCAAATCGTTAGTCCATATGATGCTGCTGGCAATCAGCACGAAATATCTTATAAATCAGATTACGCTCGTGAAGTTTCCATATATACTATGGACATGAATGACAACGATACTAAATGTATCAAACTAATAAATGCATTTCCTGTTACAGTCAACTCTGTTGAATTATCCATGGCAAATGAAAACGCAGTTACACAGCTGACAGTTATGTTAGCATA
>Ga0307993_1000475_pt1 | contig 13744 bp, 6 predicted proteins | sample EllFjometagen260_FD_203163 | JGI IMG/M metagenome (GOLD analysis project Ga0307993, IMG submission 203163) | Marine microbial communities from Ellis Fjord, Antarctic Ocean - #260 | ecosystem: Environmental > Aquatic > Marine > Unclassified | place: Southern Ocean | collected 2014-11-02 | reverse complement strand
TTACCAATTACGGTCGAGATTTTATAAATCAATTTATAGAAGAGCTTACGCCTTACAATCCAATTGTTGTGAGTGGTTTTGCATATGGAGTAGATATTGCAGCACAAAAAGCCGCGATAAAAAACAAACTACAAACCATTGGCGTGTTGGCTCATGGTTTAGATCAAATATACCCAAAAACACATAAGAAGTATATAAATGAAGTCAATGAAAACGGCGGTTTTTATACCGAATTTTGGCATGATGAAGAACCACTTCGCGAACATTTTTTAAAACGAAATAGAATTGTTGCAGGAATTTCTGAAGCTACAATCATCATAGAATCTGCTGAAAAAGGAGGCTCATTGGTTACTGCAGATATTGCAAATTCGTATAGTAGAGATGTGTTTGCAGTTCCTGGGAAAACAACAGACAGTTTAAGTAAAGGGTGTAATAATTTAATAAAAATGAATAAGGCTGGAATCTTAACTTCTGCACAAGATTTGATAGATGCTTTAAATTGGGAGACGACCTCTCGGCAGCAAGTTGCTGCTCAAAGGCAACTTTTTGTAGAACTAAACCCTGAAGAGCAAAAAGTGTATGATTACTTACTCAAAAACGGAAAACAATATTTAGACTCTATTGCTTTAGAATGCCAAATACCAGTTTATAAAATGGCAACATTGCTGTTTAATTTAGAGATGAAAGGCGTGTTAAGACCATTGCAAGGAAAGTTGTTTGAGGTGATTTAAATCTTTTTTGACCTAACACTTTCAATGACTACTGTAGAAAGTATTAATAATCCTCCCCAAAAAGTATTCCAAGTTGGTATTTCACTCAAGAAAAAATAGGCTAGAATAATTCCAAAAATTGGTTGAACACTACTAATAATACTTGCTGTAGATACAGAAAAATAATTCAGAGAATGTACCATTAAACTATGACCTATTGCCGTAGTTAATAATCCTAATAAAACTAAATAAGGCAACTGAGATTCAAGTGCAGATATATCAAAAAAGAATAATAAAGGAACCAAACAAATTGTAATTATAACAGTTTGATATAACATCAAAACAGTGCCATTATACTTGGTAATTTGCTGTTTCAAGATTAAAATTCTAAGAGCGTAGCAAAAGGCAGATAAAACTCCGAATAAAATTCCTTTGATTTGATTGCTTTCAAGATTAAAATCTGGCGCTAAAATATAAACACCTATAAAAACCATTAGCCCAAGAATTATATGAATCGGATTGAATTTAACTTTAATAAATAGCGGTTCTAATAATGCAATAATTACTGGAAAAGTAAATAGAGAAAGCATTCCTAACGCTACATTTGATAGTTTCAAGGCGTAAAAATAAGTGATCCAATGTGCAGCCATAAAAAGGGCGCTAATAGTAAACGGTACTGTGTCTTTTTTGTTTTTTAGACTCAAGTCAAGTTTCTTGTATTTGCAAAAAATGAATAGAAAAACAGCCGCAATAACAGAACGAAACCAAACAATAACTTCAGAAGGCATCGCAATATATTTTCCTAAAACTCCAGACGTACTTATGAATAAAGTCGCCAAGAGCAATCCAGAAAGATGTTGCGAATGATTTTTTTGCATTTATATTTTGTTTAGCACACTTAAGGCTTTTTCAACAGAGTTGATATGAATAAAGGTAATTAAAAGGCGTAAACCATTTTTGGTTTGCTTCTCTTTCATCACGCAAGTTTTAGCATTTTGTTTTAACGAAGTCAAGACTTTTGTGAAGTTTGCAGTTTGATAAAACCCACTTTGTTGATCGGCAATAAAATAACCAATCAATCTATTTTGTTTTAAAATGATGCGCTCTAGACCTAGTTCTTTAGCAACCCATTTAATACGAACACTGTTTAATAAATCTACAACTTGCGTTGGCATTTCTCCAAATCTATCAATCAATTCGTTTTCAAAAACATGTAATTCCTCTTCAGTTTTCAGTTCACCTAACTTGTTGTATAAACTTAATCGTTCTGAAATGACACTTACATAATCATCAGGAATTAAAATTTCAAAATCACTATCAATAGCGACTTCTTTGACATACTCTTTTTTTGTTTCGGTATTGTCATACAATTCTTTAAACTCATTTTCTTTTAACTCTTCAATGGCTTCGTTTAATATTTTTTGATAGGTGTCAAAACCAATATCGCTAATAAATCCGCTTTGTTCCCCTCCCAATAAATCTCCTGCACCACGAATCTCTAAATCTTTCATAGCGATGTTAATTCCGCTTCCTAAATCAGAAAATAATTCAAGTGCTTCAATACGTTTTCTCGCATCTGTTGTCATCATATGATCTGGAGGTGTAATGAAATAACAAAATGCTTTTTTGTTAGATCGCCCAACACGTCCACGCATCTGATGCAAATCTGAAAGGCCAAAATTATTGGCATTATTGATAAAAATTGTATTGGCATTTGGCACATCTAAACCGCTTTCAACAATAGTAGTAGAGACTAAAATATCAAATTCATTATTCATAAATGACAACATCAATCCTTCTAACTTTTTACCTTCCATTTGACCATGGCCAATACCAATTTTTGCGTCTGGAATCAATCGCTGTAACATTCCAGCGACTTCTTTAATATTTTCAATTCTATTATGGATAAAAAAGATTTGACCGCCACGAGATATTTCATATTGAATAGCATCTCGCATTATTTCTTCATTAAATCTGACTACTTGCGTGTCTATTGGATGTCTGTTTGGTGGAGCTGTATTTATTACTGATAAATCTCTTGCAGCCATTAAACTAAACTGTAAGGTTCTAGGAATAGGAGTCGCAGTTAAAGTCAATGTATCAACATTTGCTTTAATAGTTTTCAACTTATCTTTGACCGAAACACCAAATTTTTGCTCTTCATCTACTATTAAGAGTCCTAAATCCTTGAATTTTATTTTATTACTCACAAGTTGATGCGTACCAATAACGATATCAACAGCGCCACTTTCTAAACCTTTTAAAACTTCATTTCGTTGCTTAGTAGTTCTAAATCTATTTAGATAATCAACAGTAACAGGAAAATCTTTTAATCGCTCAGTAAATGTTTTGAAATGTTGAAATGCTAGAATGGTTGTAGGAACTAAAATCGCAACTTGCTTCCCATTATCTACCGCTTTAAAAGCAGCACGAATAGCAATTTCTGTTTTTCCAAAACCAACATCTCCACAAACCAATCTATCCATTGGTTGTTCATTTTCCATATCCGTTTTTACATCTTTGGTCGCTGTAAATTGATCTGGAGTATCTTCGTACATAAAACTTGCTTCCAATTCATGTTGCATAGAAGTATCAGGACCGTATTTAATCCCTTTTTCCATTTTTCGTTTAGCATATAACTGAATTAAATCATACGCAATCTTTTTGACTCTAGTTTTTGTTTTTTGTTTTAGTTTTTTCCAAGCACCAGAACCCAATTTATACATTTTAGGCGCTTTTCCATCTTTGCCATTGTATTTAGATATTTTATGTAACGAGTGGATACTAATATAAAGCACATCTCTATCTCCATACATTAATTTGATGGCCTCTTGCTGATTTCCTTCAACATCTATTTTTTGTAACCCTCCAAATTTTCCAATACCATGATCAATATGAGTCACGAAATCACCAATTTCAAGATTGTTTAATTCTTTGAGTGAAATCGCCTGCTTTTTTGCATAGCCATTTTTTAGTCTAAACTTGTGGAAGCGCTCAAAAATTTGGTGATCTGTATAACAAGCAATATTCGCATCAATATCAATAAACCCTTGATATAAAGGAAATACAATAGTTGTATATGTTACTTCTTGATCTACATCTTCAAAAATATCATCAAAACGTTTTGCTTGTTTTTCATTGTCGCACAGCAAATAATTTTCAAGACCATTTTTGGTGTTTTCTTGAAGATTTTCAATCAATAAATCAAATTGTTTATTGAATGATGGTTGAGGTTTTGTTTTGAATTCTAAACTATGTTTCTCAACGTTAGAATTATTTATTTCTACTAATGAAAAATCTTTTAATTGAGATTGAATTAAGGCTCCGTTACAAAATAATTCATGAGGTTTTCCGTGCTTTATTTCAGCTGAAAGGATTTCAAAAGCACTTTCAGCTTTTTCGAATAACGCATCTAATTTGCTCGTAAGTAGATTCGTGTTTTTTGCAAATACGACTGTTTTTGAATGAATATATTTTAAAAAACTTTCACGATTTTCATCTAATAACTTGTTTTCAACATTAGGCATAATGTTGATTTTAGTTAATTTTTCAGAAGACAGTTGAGTTTCAATATCAAAAGTTCTAATGCTGTCAACTTCATTTCCAAAAAACTCTATTCTGTAAGGGTCATCATTAGAAAAAGAGAAAACGTCTATAATTCCACCGCGAACAGAGAATTCTCCAGGTTCGGTCACGAAATCAGAACGTTTAAAATTATATTCAAACAACATTTCGTTTACAAAATCTAGAGAAACTTCTTCGCCTACAGAAAGTTTTAAGGTGTTTTTTTCAAGCTCGCGTTTTGTAATAACCTGTTCAAATAATGCGTCAGGATATGTAACAATAATTGCTGGTTTTTTACGCGAATTGATTCGGTTTAGTACTTCTGCACGCAAAAGAATATTGGCGTTGTCAGTTTGTTCTATTTGATAAGGTCTTCTGTAAGATCCTGGATAAAAAAGCACATTTTTTTCTCCTACAAGTTGCTCTAAATCATTTAGATAATAGGCAGCCTCTTCTTTATCATTAAATATTAATAAGAAAGGTTTTTCAGCTTTTTTAAAAGTTGCAGAAATAACAAAAGACAACGATGAGCCAACCAAATTCGATATTTGAAAATGGTTTTTGTCCTGTTGTAATTGTTGAACAATCTCTTTTATTTTAGTTGATTGTTCGTAAGCGGAAACGATGTTTTGTTTACTCAAGTAATCATATTTTAAGCAAAGATATGCTTTCGGTATAAAAAGGTGTGTGAATAATTTAAAAATTTAGTTCGTTTAAGTATCTTAGCAATTCAAAAACAAAAAAACTATGTCATTTTCAGATTTATATTCTACAGGAGCACACAAAAGAAACATTGGTCATTTTGCTGACATCGTTAAGGTGGCTTTATTTGATGAGAAAATAGAAGAAGCAGAAGAAAAATTATTAGAAAGGTTAGCCAATATTTTAGGAATTACAGATGTTGAATACAAGAGCATTTTAAAAAATCCAAATGATTACCCAACAAGAGCTGCATCAAATTATGAGGAACGCTTGGAGAGTTTATATTACTCAACAAGAATGTTGTTAATTGACGGCAGAGTTTCTGAACAGGGAGTTGGCTTATTAACTAAAATTGCAGTTGGTTTAGGTTTTGATGATAAAAGAGTAGATGTTGTTGTTGAAAATGCAGTCAAAATGTTTTTGCGAATTCCAGATTTGGAAGATTTCACGAAAGAAATTAAAAGAGTAAACAAAGGCTAAAGCAGTCAATTAATACGTATTATAAAGCCGTTCATCTTTATAAATGGCAATTTTATGTAAAAACCAACGTTTACTATTTATTAACCTTTTAAACCCTTTTTTTAATGAACCTTTTTTTAAAGATTTGTATCCTATTAATAATCACTTTGCCAAGTGTTTTTGCTCAAAATGAAGAGAATAAATGGGTGATTGGAATTGGATCAAATGCAATAGATTTTTTTCCTTCAAATGAACTTGAAATTTATACAGGAAATAAGGGGAGTTTTTGGAATGAGGTTTTTAATGTAAACGATCACTGGAATCACTTTGGCTTACCTAAAATTAATGCCACACGTCACCTTTGGAATAGGCTTTCATTAGACATTGCATACAGCAGAAATACAATTTCAAAGTATGGGGATTTTACTGTTGATGACTTATCGTACAGTTCATTAGATCTATCGTTACAATATAGTATTTTAAATGATAATGATGTGTATTATCCATATCTATTGGCTGGAACTGGTTACTCATCAGTTGATGGAACTGGTGGAATGACATTAAATAGTGGCGTAGGAATTACCTATTGGTTTTCTGATCAATTTGGAGTTAATGGAGAGGGCATGTTTAAATATCGAGAAGCGAATTTTCCGTTGATTCAACATTTTCATTATTCGTTGAGTTTGGTATATAGATTTGGAGGTCGAGGAGGAAATGGAAAAGGAACGGCCTGCTTTTAATCTAATTTCAGACATTTTTTCACTAACTGATTCTTCACTTTTTTGATTTTAAAAACGTAATTTGCATTAAAATAATGATTGAGTGCAAGTAGAATCACAATTTCAAGTTTATAACGCTTCAGCAGGAAGCGGTAAGACATTTACACTCGTAAAAGAATACTTAAAAATTTTACTTTTTACAGGTAATAATTTCAGTCCCTATCGTTTTCAAAACATTTTAGCGATTACATTTACCAATAAAGCTGCTGCTGAAATGAAAGAACGGGTTTTGAAAAATTTAACAGATTTTTCAGAAGGCAAGCAAGTAGATATGTTTCCAATAATCAAAGAAGAAACAGCTCTTTCATCAGAAGTTATTCAACAACGATCAAAACAAGTTTTGAATAACATTTTACAGAATTATTCAGCATTTAATATCACTACTATTGATGCTTTTACACATAGAATTATTAGAAATTTTTCCTTTGATTTAGGGCTTTCCTTAAATTTTGAAGTAGAAATGGACTCCAATCAATTATTGGCTGAAGCTGTTGATTTATTGATTTCAAAAATTGGGTTAGACAAAGAGTTAACACAAGTTCTAATAGATTATTCTTTAGAAAAAACAGATGATGATAAGTCTTGGGATATTTCAAACGACTTAAGAGATTTCGCGAAAGTTTTATTAAATGAAAATGACGTAAAGCAATTAAAAAAATTAGATAAAAACTCAATTCAAGATTTTATTGATTTAAAGAAACGCTTAAAAAGAAAAAATATAGATATTGAAATTCAATTTAAGGAAATTGGAAATGAAGGGTTAGAGGTAATCACATCAACGAACCTAGAACACAATGATTTTTATAGGTCGATGCTTCCAAATCATTTTAAAAATCTTGCTCAAAACCTTGAAAAAACCACTTTTTTCGATCAAAATAAATTGAGAGAACGAATTGAAGAAAATACGATTTACTCTAAATCAAAATCAGAAGATGTTAAAGCTTCAATTGAAGAAATTCTACCAACATTATTGGAGTTATACTCGCAATCTGAAAGATTATATGAAGACTATACTCGAAATAATTTAGTCTTAAAAAGTTTAATCCCTTTAGCGGTTTTAAAACACATTAATGTCTCACTAAGTGAGATAAAAGAGCAAAACAATATTCGTTTAAATGCGGAATTTAATCAAATAATTTCTGATCAAATTAAAGGAGAACCGGCACCTTTTATCTATGAGCGTATAGGAGAGAAATTTCAATACTATTTTATTGACGAAATGCAAGACACTTCTGAATTGCAGTGGGAAAATTTGATTCCGCTGATAGAAAATGCCTTAGTTTCAGAAACAACGGATGGTGACAAGGGGAGTTTAATGCTAGTTGGAGATGCGAAACAAGCGATTTATCGCTGGCGAGGTGGAAAAGCCGAGCAATTTATAGAGTTAACTGCAGCGAAGAATCCATTTACAGTTTCTAAAAAGAGCAAGAACTTAGACACTAATTATAGAAGTTACTCTCAAATAATTGATTTCAATAATCAATTTTTCACTCACGTTTCTGATTTTTTTGACAATGAGAAGTATAAAGAGTTATATGCGATTGGAAATCACCAAAAAAAGACAAATAAAGAAGGTGGTTTTGTGCAAATCTCATTTGTAAAAAAAGAGAAAGACGATGAAGAAAAAGAATTAATATTTGCTAAAAAAACATTAGAAATAATTCAAAATTTAGATTCGAAATTTGAATTAGGAGAGATCTGCATATTGGTTCGGAAAAAAAAGGAAGGAATAGCAGTTGCGAATTATTTAAGCGAACAAAAAATTGATATTATTTCTTCAGAAACACTATTGCTAAAAAACAATGAAACTGTTGATTTTATTATCAATTTAGTCTCTTTTTTAAATATAAACGAAGACAAAGAAGCGCTCTCAAATGCATTGTATTTTTTAAGTAATAAAATTGACAATCAGATGGATAAACACGTTTTTATTCATGAATTGATTCATAAAACAAACAGTGAAATATTTGAAACATTAAAAAAGTATAATTTTGACTTTAATGAAAATGAATTCTCAAGTCTTCCTTTTTATGATTCAATAGAATATATACTCAGAAGCTTTAATTTGGTTGATGATTCAAGTGCATATATATTTTCTTTTTTAGACACCGTTTTTGAATATCAACAAAGAAGAGGTTCAGGGTTAAATGATTTTTTAGAGTATTGGGAGCAAAAGAAGGACGGTTTATGTATTTCAATTCCTGAAGGGAAGAATGCGGTTAGAATTATGACGATTCATAAATCAAAAGGATTAGAATTTCCTGTTGTTATTTATCCATATGATTTAGACATTTACAGAGAGATAAAACCAAAAGTTTGGTATGAGAATTTAAAAGAAGATGCGTTTTTAAACATTGAGACTTCACTAATTGATTATTCAAAAAAACTATCTTATACAGGCGTTTTTGGACAAGATTTATACAGTTCTAGAAGGGAAGAAATACAGTTAGATAGCATGAATTTATTGTATGTTGCTTTGACAAGATCAGCGGAACAATTATATATTATAACCGAAAAGAAAAGTAAAGACAATACTCTTGATGAAGCGAAATATTTTTCAGATTTCTTTATTAGTTTTTTGAAAAATAGGTCAGGTGAAAATAGTTGGACTGATACTAAAATGATTTATGAGTTTGGAGATTCAAAAAGAGTTGAGTTTAACAAAGAAGTTGTTTTAGATAACGATACTATTGAGATACAAAATTTCATTTCATCTCACTGGAAAAACCATAATATTTCTATTGTAGCCAATTCTTCAAAGCTTTGGGATACCGATCAAGAGCGTTCAATTATTTATGGTAATTTAATTCATGAAATTCTTTCAAAAATAGTCTCTAAAGACGATGTCGAAAGCGTTCTACAACAATATGTTTTTGAAGGGGTTTTAAGCAATAAGGAGTTGAAAGAAATAGCTAAGAAGATAGGCGCAGTAGTCTGTCATCCAAGATTGGAAAAGTATTTTGACAAAAACTTAAGAATTTTAAACGAACAAGAACTTATATCTAACGAAAAAGAAATTCAGATTCCAGATAGAATTGTTTTTTATGAAGAGAGCGTGGTAATAATAGATTTTAAAACGGGAGTGTCCATGAAAAAACATCATCATCAGCTCAATAAATATGAGAGAGTTATGAAGGAGTTGGGCTACAAGACTCAAGAGAAGCTGTTAATCTATATTGATTCCGAAGTGTTGGTTGTAGAAGTGCTGTAAGTCGCTCTTAATTATATAAAACCATTAATATTCAGTGTTTAAGCAAGTTCATTTAAATGAATGTTTTACACATATACTTTAAATCTCTAGGTTTTTTCATAACATTTTACAGATTTATTCTTGGATTTAAGCATTTACAGCTTATCTTTGTATAAAAAATTAGGAAACAATTTAAATTTAAAAAAATGAAACATTTAAGAATAGCTTTATTAGCTTTACTTTTAGTTGCTGGATTTGGCAACGTTAATGCTCAGGATGACAACAATCCATGGGCACTAGGTCTAGGTATCAATGCCGTAGATTTTTACCCAACTAATGATGCGTCGATTGTAGACGAAACAGGAAATAGTACTGGATTATTTGATGAATTTACAAATGCAACAGATCATTACAATATTATTCCTGCATTATCAAGAATTTATGTTGGAAGATATTTAGAGGATGGTTTTTCTTTTGAATTAGGAGGATCTATTAACAGAATTCAATATGTAGGAGAGACGTCTGCTGCAGACTTAACTTATTACGGAGTTGATGGAGCAATTAAGTATGACTTAAATTCTCTTATCAAATCTGATTGGCTTGATCCTTATGCATCTATAGGAGGTGGATATACTTGGATTAATTCTAAAGGAGCTGGAACAGTTAATGGTGGTTTAGGTACTAACTTTTGGATGAGTGAGAGCTTTGGATTCCATATCCAAACTACATACAAGCATGCTTTCGAAGATGGTAATGTTTTACCTCATTTTCAACATGCTGCAGGATTACAAATTAAATTTGGAGGAACTGATACTGACGGAGATGGTATCTACGATAAACATGACGCTTGTCCAGAAGTATTTGGATTAGAAGAGTACAACGGTTGTCCTGATACTGATGGAGACGGTGTAATTGATTCTGAAGATGCTTGTGCTGATGTTGCTGGTTTAGCTGAATTAAACGGTTGTCCAGATGCAGATAGTGATGGAATTACTGATGGAAACGATTCTTGTCCAAATGAAAAAGGATCTAAAGCAAACAACGGTTGTCCTGATTCTGATGGAGACAGTGTTGTTGATGGAAAAGATAAATGTCCAAATGTAGCAGGACCTGCTGCAAACAACGGATGCCCTTGGCCTGATACTGACGGTGACGGTGTATTAGACAAAGATGATAACTGTGCTGATGTTGCTGGAGTTGCCTCTAACGGTGGATGCCCAGAAGTAATTGAGCCTACTGCTGAAGTTATGGCTACTTTAAACAGTTATGCAAGAACTGTTTTATTTGATTCTGGGAAATCTGATTTCCAACAAGAAACATATTCAGTATTAACTGCAATTGCTGCAATTTTAAACGAATACCCTAAAGCTAACTTCTCAATTGGAGGTCATACAGATAGAACAGGGAGTGCTTCTTCTAATCAATCATTATCATTAAAAAGAGCAAATGCTGTGACGGATTATTTAATCTCTAATGGAATCTCTGCTGATAGATTATCTGCTATTGGACATGGAGAAAATTCTCCAATCGACAGTAACGATACAAGAGAAGGTAGAAAAAATAACAGACGTGTTGAAGTATCTTTAGTAAAATAAGACTTTTAACACTTATTAAGTACATTAAAAAACGCTTCGAATTTTCGAAGCGTTTTTTTTATATAATTTAAAAATTGTTTTATGAATACTTTTTTGTCTAGAGTTGTTAGCGATGTACTTAATAAAAAGAAGGTTGAAAACGAAAATTTAATTTTCGTTTTGCCTAGTCAAAGAGCAAGCGTTTTTTTAAAAAACGAATTAATTAAACAAATTCCTACTGCTAGTTTTTTACCTCAAATTAAAAGTATTGAAAACTACATTCAAGAATTAGCAGAAATAAAACAACTAGACACAATTCAATTGCTATTTGAGTTTTATTCAATTTATCAAATTCATACTAAAAAAAGTGAGATAGATTCATTTGATGTTTTCTCACAATGGGCGACTATAGTCTTACAAGATTTTAATGAAGTTGACCGAAACTTGTTGGATTCTAAAGATTTATTTACTTATTTGAGAGATATAAATAGGCTGAAAGATTGGACGCCTGTAACTTCTATTTCAAAAAAGTACTTTTCGTTTTTCGAGAAATTACACCTATACTATAAAGAGTTTTATAAGTACTTAATTTCTAAGAAACAAGGCTATCAAGGGCTAATCTATCGAGAAGCCGAAAGTAATATACATCACTATATAAATAACAATTTAGAGGAGCACATTGTTTTTGTTGGCTTTAACGCGCTAAATGTTGCCGAAGAGAAAATAGTACAAGAACTTCTTGAGAATCGAATAGCGTCTATCTATTGGGACGCTGACAGTAGTTATATTACATCTTCAAAAGAAACAGGCGTTTTTTTAAGAAACTACAAGGATAATTGGAAATATTATCAAGAAAATCCTTTTAATTGGACGGATAATTATTTAGATGCCAATAAGAATATTAATTTTATCAATGCTACAAAAAACACGAGTCAATTAAAGTATGTTGGCAGTCTGTTACAACAGAAATCAGAGCATAATAATACCGCATTAGTTTTGGCAGATGAATCTCTTCTTTCATTGACGCTAAATTCATTACCCAAAAATATTGAGAAGATTAATATTACCATGGGTTTTCCATTAAATGAAATCCCATTAACTGAATTTTTTAATTCAGTTTTCAAATTATATATACATCAAGTAAAGTTTGAAAACACAAGTAAGAACTACTATTATTATAAAGACATATTAAGTTTATTTAACCATCTATATTTAAGAAAATTAACGATTAACGAGGGGCAAAACTATTTTTCAAATATTAGAAAAAACAATCGAATATTCTTATCTGAAAAGCAAATTTCAGAACTATTTAATGAAGAAGAACAACATACTTTAGAAAAGATAAAACCTCTTTTTTTTCAAGATAGTTATGAAGTGAAAAATGTAATACAAAACTGCATTGCTATTTGTGAAAACTTAAAAGAATCAGTAGTTGGAATAGAGAAAGAATATGTGTTTAGATTTTACACCATATTTCAACAACTGAATACATTAAATAATGATTTTGGATATATAACAAACATCAAAACATTACATCAGTTTTTTACTCAATTTGTGAATAACGAAAAACTTTCTTTTCAAGGTGAGCCACTTGAAGGATTGCAATTAATGGGAATGCTTGAAACTAGAGTTATTGATTTTGAAACAGTCATAATAACATCAGCAAATGAAGGTGTTTTACCTATGTCAAAATCAGAAAAATCATTTATTCCTTTGGATGTTAAAAAACATTTTGGGTTGCCTACATACCAAGAAAAAGACGCAATTTTTTCTTATCATTTTCACAGATTACTACATAGAGCAAAAAACATCTATTTGGTTTATAATACAGAAGGTGATGCATTTGGAACAGGAGAAAAAAGCAGATTTTTAAATCAATTAGAAATAGAAAGAAACGATATAAAATATAAAATACTAACACCAAAAACAACGATTAATAATAAAGGGTTAATCGAAATTAAAAAATCAGAGAGTTTAATGAATTCTTTACATGAGCTTGCTAAAAAGGGTGTTTCTCCATCAGCACTAGCAACCTATATTTATAATCCAATTGATTTTTATTATCAAAAAGTATTGAAAATTAAAGATGTAGAAGAGGTTGAAGAAACTGTAGCGGTAAACACAATGGGAACTGTAATTCATGAAACTTTAGAGGAACTGTATAAGCCTTATATAAATCAAATATTAACCAAAGATTGCATCAAAAAAATGAATAGCCAATCTGAATTAATAGTTGAAAAAACGTTTCAAAAAATTTATCTAAATGGTGAAATAGATACCGGTAAAAACAAATTGATTTTTGAGGTTTCAAAGAAATATATTGACAGATTTTTACAATTAGAATTAGAAGATATTCTTGATGGAAAGCAAATAAAAATCATTGCTTTAGAAGCACCATTATCTGCGCAACTTGAAATAGAAAATTTAGATTTTCCAGTAAAACTACATGGGATTATTGATAGAATTGATGAAGTAGATGGAGTAACAAGAATTGTAGATTATAAAACAGGACTTGTAACATCTGCACAGTTAAAAGCCGCTGATTTTAGTATATTAAGCACCGATTATAAATACACAAAAGCCTTACAGGTGATGTTGTATACGTATCTATATTCACAAAAAAATAAGTTTGACTTTATAAATCCAATAGAAGCGGGAATTATTTCATTTAAAAATCTTAATAATGGATTTTTAAAAATGAATTTTGCTGAAGGTAGAGGAAAAGACTATTTAATAACGGATGATAAAATGAATGAATTTATCGTT
>Ga0307993_1000472_pt1 | contig 13824 bp, 10 predicted proteins | sample EllFjometagen260_FD_203163 | JGI IMG/M metagenome (GOLD analysis project Ga0307993, IMG submission 203163) | Marine microbial communities from Ellis Fjord, Antarctic Ocean - #260 | ecosystem: Environmental > Aquatic > Marine > Unclassified | place: Southern Ocean | collected 2014-11-02 | reverse complement strand
AGCACGCAAAGCACTGGGTTTCCCCCTTGCCAGCCAGGAATTAAAGGACGAGTTATTGCGAGACGAGGAGCAAAGTTCATGAGCCATGCCGACTTTTTGTTTGAATTAGGTACTGAAGAGTTACCACCCAAGTCTTTAATGACCTTGTCTAAGGCTCTAGAATCTAGCATTACCGGGCAGCTAAAGGACTTAGGCCTGGCCCATGGCCAAGTGACCCCCTATGCCACACCTCGACGCTTAACAGTAATTATTGAAGCCTTAGAAGTTCAGCAGGCCGACCGTCACGAAAGTCGACGTGGCCCCTCTGTTAAAGCCCCAGAAAAAGCAGTTGCCGGTTTTGCCCGGTCCTGTAACGTTTCACTGGACGATTTAACAATAGTTGATACAGACAAAGGCCAATATTACGAATTTGATCGGCTGGTTAAGGGCGCCAAAACCTTAGATCTTTTGGCAGCTGTCATCAACCAAGCCTTAGCTAACCTGCCTATCGCAAAACGTATGCGATGGGGGTCATCACGCAATGAATTTGTCCGTCCAGTTCAATGGTTTATCATGACCTTAGGCAACGAACTAGTAGACACTCAGCTGTTCGATTTAACTAATGGCCACTCTAGTCGTGGCCATCGTTTTCATAGTAAAGGCGAAATCACCATTGATGCTGCATCAAGCTATGCAGAACAACTACGCACCCAAGGCCATGTTATTGTGAGCTTTGACGAACGTAAGACTATGATTCGTAAGCAAATAGCAGAGCAAGGGCAGGTACTTGGCGCAACTGCTGTAGTTGATGAAAAATTACTCGACGAAGTGACTGGCCTGGTAGAATGGCCGGTGTGTTTAACAGGTCGCTTTGATGAAGCCTTTTTAGAAGTACCTGCTCAAGCGTTAATCTCGTCCATGAAAGAGCATCAAAAATACTTCCACTTTGTAGATGATAAGGGTGACATTTTGCCCCTATTCCTCACCGTAAGTAACATTATTAGCAAAGACCCAAGCCGTGTTATTGCAGGAAATGAACGGGTGATTCGCCCAAGACTTGCTGATGCCGTATTCTTCTTTGAAACAGATAAGAAGACCACTCTTGAGAGCCGGAACAATGCCTTGGGCAAGGTTGTTTTCCAAGCAAAGCTAGGCACTGTGCTTGATAAAACCATACGGGTAGCTGAATTATCAACGGGTATTGCGGGCCTAATCGGTGCAGACAGCGCTCTGGCTGCTCGTGCAGCCACCTTATCTAAAGCTGACCTTAATACTGACATGGTGCTAGAATTTAGCGACTTACAAGGCCTTATGGGCCACGTTTACGCGCTTAATGATGGCGAGGACCCTGAAGTTGCAGCTGCCCTAGAACAGCACTATTGGCCTAAATTTTCTGGAGATCGTTTACCAGAATCATCTATCGCTAGCGCAGTTGCTATAGCCGATAGGCTAGACACCCTCGTTGGACTGTTTGGTATCGGCCACCCCCCTACGGGTAGTAAAGACCCTTATGCCCTTCGCCGTGCCACAGTGGGACTATTACGAATTATCATTGAGCAAGGCTTAGACCTCGATCTTGCTGCCCTGCTTGATACCTCTTATGGTTTACATAAGGACCTTGCGATACCCCTTGAGGAAGTTCAGCCACAGCTATTGAGCTTTGTTTTTGACCGTTTGCGCGCTTATTATGAAGATCAAAATGTTGCAATAGATATCTACTTAGCGGTTATGGAGAATAAATCCAATTCCCTTTTAGATTTTGACCGACGTGTTCAGGCAGTGAGTGAGTTTTTGAAACTTGATGCTGCGCCGGCTCTTTCTGCAAGCAACAAACGCGTGAGCAATATCCTTAATAAGAATGGCAGTGGCAATGCTTCTTTTGACCCAGCACTGTTGGCAGAAGCAGCCGAAATCATATTGGCAGATTCATTGGAAACGGTTAAGCGGACCAACTTGACAGTTATTGCTCAAGGCAACTATCACGATGCACTACAAGGCCTTGCACAATTGGCAGGCCCGCTTGATCAATTTTTCTCGGATATCATGGTAATGACTGACGACGAGTCTCTCAAAAATAACCGTTTGGCATTGTTGTCGGAACTTCAGATTGAACTGGGCCGTGTTGCTGACATTAGCCTACTAGCTCATTAAAACTCGTCTGACTGAGACTTCATTTTGTTTAAGTGTTTCACGTGAAACACTTAAACAGGCATCCTCGTAAAGCTTCTTCTTTTTCTACGGCCCATAAAAAGCCTCCATATGGAGGCTTTTTATGATCTAACAGATTCTAATGAACCCCATTAGAAGTCTAAGTTTGCAACTCGTAGCGCATTTTCTTCGATGAACAGCCGGCGAGGTTCAACTTCATCTCCCATAAGAGTGGTGAACATTTGATCCGCGGCGATGGCATCATCTATCGTGACGCACAACATACGACGCTGCTCTGGGTCCATGGTAGTCTCCCACAATTGACCCGGGTTCATCTCACCCAAACCCTTGTAACGCTGAACAGCAAGGCCACGGCGCGCTTCCTTCATCAACCAAGCCAAGCCAAGAGCAAAGCTCTCTGTTGGGAATATTTTTTCACCGCGTTGGAAGTAGCCATCCTGTTCCAGCAAGCCAGATAGCGATCCATTAAGAGCCACGATAGAGCGGTATTCACCAGAACTAAAGAAGTCGAAGCTGATCATATAGTCTTCGTCAATGCCATGAGTTGTGATGGTAATCATTGGTAAATACCCATCTCGCTCGGGATTACCACGCACCTGACCATCGTACATCGCACCACCTACTTCTTGCTCTTCCAAGCACTCCAAAATCGTATCCAGCCAAGCCGCAACCTTATCTTGATCGTGCAACTCTTCAAGAGTTAATACGGGAGCATAAATCATTTGATTCAAAATGACGGCAGGAATAATACGCTCTACCCGTTTTACAGTGGCCATAACCTGGCGATACTGAACTGCTAAACTTTCCAAACCCGGGCCTGAAATGGCTGGTGCATTTGCGCTGGTATGTAAAGATGCACCGTCCATTGCACCTTGCAATAGAAATCCGTCAAGTGCTGGGTCATCTTTTAGATACTGCTCCTGTTTGCCTTTCTTAACCTTATAAAGTGGTGGCTGGGCGATAAACAGATGTCCGTTTTCAATCACCTTAGGTAGATGCCGGAAGAAAAACGTTAGTAACAAAGTCCGAATGTGTGCTCCATCGACATCGGCATCCGTCATAATAATTACACTATGGTAGCGTAGTTTTTCAATATTAAATTCGTCTCGGCCAATACCACATCCTAAAGCTGTGATTAAGGTGCCTACCTCTACGGATGAAAGCATCTTATCAAAACGAGCCTTCTCTACGTTAAGGATCTTACCTTTTAATGGAAGAATAGCTTGTGTTCGACGATTCCGGCCTTGCTTAGCAGAGCCTCCTGCAGAGTCTCCCTCCACTAGGTAGATCTCAGAAAGACCCGGGTCTTTCTCCTGACAATCGGCTAACTTACCAGGCAGGCCTGCAATATCTAAAACGCCTTTTCTGCGAGTCATGTCGCGCGCCCTTCGGGCCGCCTCTCTGGCTCTGGCAGCATCGATCATTTTACCAACGATCACGCGAGCCTCTTGTGGATGCTCTTGCAAAAACTCAGACAAACATCGACCTAGCTCCTGCTCTACAGCAGACTTAACTTCAGATGAAACTAGTTTGTCTTTGGTTTGAGATGAAAACTTTGGATCTGGCACTTTAACAGAAATGATCGCCGTCAAGCCTTCTCGTGCGTCATCTCCAGAAGTGGCCACCTTAGATTTTTTCTGGGCAGACTCAGCTTCAATATAGTTATTTAGTGTACGAGTAAGGGCAGAACGAAAACCACTTAGGTGAGTACCGCCGTCCCGCTGGGGAATATTATTTGTAAAGCAGTGAATACTTTCTTGGAAAGAATCATTCCACTGCAGTGCAACCTCTACACCAACGCCGTCAGCATGCATGGTATTGAAATGCATACACTTGTTGATTGGCGTCTTGTTGGCATTTAAATATTCAACAAAAGCAGCAACGCCACCTTCGTAGCAGAAAAGCTCTTCACGCCCAGAGCGCTCGTCTTTAAGGCGAATGGCTACACCTGAGTTTAAGAATGACAGCTCTCGCAAACGCTTTGCCAGAATATCAAAGTGGTACATGATGTTTGTAAAGGTGTCTGGCGAAGCCGTAAAAGTACATGTTGTGCCAGTGCCTTCGGTTGTACCCACAACCGCCAAAGGAGCCTGAGGCACACCATGGTGGTATATTTGCTCATGAACTTGTCCGTTACGACGGATAGTGAGCTTAAGCTCTGTAGATAGAGCGTTTACTACACTTACACCAACGCCGTGTAATCCACCTGAAACCTTATAGCTATTGTCGTCAAATTTACCGCCAGCGTGTAACACTGTCATAATTACTTCAGCTGCGGAGACGCCCTCTTCTTTGTGAATGTCCACAGGAATGCCACGCCCGTCATCCACTACGGTAACCGTATCGTCAGACTGAATGGTTACACTAACTTCACTACAATGACCAGCTAGAGCCTCATCGATACAGTTATCGACAATTTCAAACACCATGTGGTGCAGACCTGTACCATCGTCCGTATCACCAATATACATGCCTGGGCGCTTACGCACAGCGTCCAGTCCCTTAAGGACTTTGATACTGGACGAATCGTACACTCTCTCTTCGCTCATTAATTACTCCGAAGTCAATTTCTTAAATAGTGGCAGCCAATCCTAAATTGAAGATTATTCCTGGCTTACTTGTCCGTGTTTCACGTGAAACATTTTTATTTTCGCTTCTTCTGGCCAACAGTCTGTTAGCTCATTTGGTCCAACACTAGTGACAAATACTTGGGTATCTAGATTCACTAGCTGCTGGCATATCTCTCGCCTGTGGGACCAGTCCAATTCAGCTGCAAGGTCGTCCACCAAAAATACACACTTACGTCCCTCAGCTTCACTTAACAACTTTCCTTGGGCCAGCTTAAGCGCAACAACAACCAACTTTTGCTGGCCCCGCGACAGACGCTCTACAGCATTGACCCCATGCAAAGTTAACTTGAGGTCTGCCCGCTGAGGCCCTCGCTGGGTATAACCTAACTGCAAGTCTCGTTCCAAGGTTTCCTCGAGGATGTCGGCATAATTACGATTTGCAGACCACCCAGAATAAAAACCAAGCCTTAAATCGGGCAAATCCACCAAGCCAGACAAAAGCTCGAAGAATACTGGCTCAAGGAGCTTCAAATAGCCCTCTCTGAGGTCATTTAACTGTTCAGCAACCTCAACCAATGCGGGATCAAAACTAGCCCTTACATCAGCTCTCATTGTACCACATTTCAAGGCACTGTTACGTTGTTTTAGCAGCCTCTGAGCTTGTTTCCACAGGCCAAAAAAACTCGGATTGTGATGATACACCCCCCAGTCGAGATACTGCCTGCGAACACTAGGGCCGGCCTCGATTAAACGAGCGCTGTTAGGGTCAATTAGCTGAATGGGCAATAAACTGGCGAGCTCTGCAACAGAAGAGAGGTTTTCGCCATTGAGGCGTACGCTATGATCACCATCAAGGCGACGATTCATACCCAATGAATCCGTTACCCCTTGTGGGTTTTTTACTTTGGCAAACAGCAGGCAGTCTGTATGACCCTGCGCGATGACAGAAGCTAACTTTAGACTACGAAATGAGCGCCCTAGGCCAAGCATGTGGATAGACTCTAAGACACTTGTTTTACCGCTCGCGTTAAGCCCATACAGAAGGTTTATACCTTCATCAAAGTGAATATCAACATGAAGCAAATTACGCAACCGCTGGATGCTTAGCTGCTGAACAGACATACGCTATCTAGCCTGTGGATAAAACCTATAACAAGGTGTGCATAACTTGTAGTCATCAGACTGTCCAGCCACTAAGCAATAGGTTGGGTTTCAAGCTCAGTTACAGACGCATGGGCATGATGACATACTGCGCAGCGCCGTTGCCGCCATCAGCCAATAGCGCACTAGAATTTGAATCACTCAAGGTAATTTTAACCTGATCGCTATGTAGTACGTTAAGCACATCAAGCACATAACCAACGTTAAACCCAATTTCAATCTGAGCGCCCTGATAATCCACCATAAGACTTTCTTCAGCCTCTTCTTGCTCTGGGTTATTCGCCACAACCTGCAAGTTTGTATCACTTACCGTCATGCGTACACCGCGGTACTTTTCGTTCGATAGTATGGCCGCACGGCTCAAGACACCACGCATAGCCAAACGATCAACTAGCACGATCTTGTCGCCATTACGCGGCAATACGCGCTCATAATCTGGAAACTTGCCGTCAACAAGCTTAGACGTGAATATAAATTCATTGGTGAAAGCGCGAATATGACTCGCTCCAATAACCAACCGAACTGTCGCATCTTCTTCCGTCATTAAGCGAGCCAACTCCAACACACCCTTACGCGGAACGATCAATTGCTGTGCGGCTTGATCTGGCAAGCCAACAGGCATAAAGCTCGTTGCCAAGCGGTGGCCATCGGTGGCAACAGTCCGCAACTGACTATCTTTAATTTCAAACAACATGCCGTTTAGGTAATAACGCACATCTTGCTGAGCCATGGCAAAACCAGTTTGATCCACAAGCTGTTTAAGGGCCATTTGAGGCACCTCAAATTCGAATGATTCAGGACTATCTTCTACGTTAGGGAAGTCTGTGGCCGGCAATGTGGATAACTTAAATTTACTCCGGGCAGAACGTACTAAAACATGCTCTTCATTTTGCATCACTTCGATCATGGCGTGATCGGGTAGCGACTTACAAATGTCCATCAGCTTACGTGCCGGTATAGTCACGCCACCGTCTTCGCCAGCTTGATCTAAACTCACCCGCCCCACCAACTCTACCTCTAAATCGGTACCTGTAAGCGTAAGTTGATCACCCTCCACCACGACCAATATATTGGCTAGCACAGGTAAGGTTTGACGCCTCTCAACAACACCCGCAACTAACACTAGGGGTTTCAAAAAGGCTTCTCGGCTGATGGTAAATTTCATACTACAATCCTGTTAACGGTTCTGACTCGGCGGACTATCGACTTAGACAGTTAATGAGCGATATAAGTTATCATAATCATCGTGAATGTCACGATCTGCTTCTCGTAATTCTTTTATTTTCCGGCACGCATGTAAAACGGTTGTATGGTCTCGTCCACCAAATGCATCACCAATTTCAGGCAAGCTATGGTTGGTCAACTCTTTCGCCAAAGCCATGGCCATTTGACGGGGCCGAGCCACGGATCGTGAGCGACGCTTTGACAAGATATCAGCAATTTTAATCTTATAGTAGCTTGCCACAGTTTTCTGGATATTATCAATACTGACCTTACGATCTTGTAAGGCCAATAAATCACGCAGCGACTCTTGTATAAAGGGAGTAGAAATAGCCTCACCAGTGAAATGAGAGTTTGCGACTACTCGCTTGAGGGCGCCCTCTAACTCTCTCACGTTTGAGCGGATTTTCTTTGCAAGAAAAAAGGCCGCATCTTCGGGCAAATCAATATTCCCTTCAGCCGCTTTTTTCATCAAGATCGCCACTCGAGTTTCTAGCTCCGGAGGCTCAACCGCCACAGTTAACCCCCAACCAAAACGCGACTTCAAACGATCTTCTAAGCCCGCTATCTCTTTGGGATAGCGGTCACAGGTCAAAATCATCTGCTGACCACTCTCCAACAGCGCATTAAAGGTGTGAAAAAATTCTTCTTGCGAGCGCTCTTTCCCTGCAAAGAATTGTATATCATCTATCAATAAGGCATCAACCGAACGATAAAACCGCTTAAATTCGTTAATCGCGTTTAATTGTAAGGCCTTCACCATATCAGCTACAAAACGCTCCGAATGCAAATAGACTACTTTTGCGTTCGGATTTCGTTCGATTAAAGCTGCACCAACAGCATGCATTAAGTGAGTTTTACCTAAACCCACACCACCATATAGAAATAGAGGGTTGTATGAACTACCGGGGTTTTCTGCAACTTGTTTAGCTGCAGCCAAGGCCAACTGATTAGATTTACCTTGAACAAAGCTTGAAAAAGTAAACGCGCGGTTCAAGTAGCTCTGATGCCGCACTGAGCCCTCCACTTGAACTACACGCTCTGGGCCAGGCTCTACGTTAAACTGCGGCTGTATGATCGTCGTAGGCCGCCTTGGTATAGGTGATACGGTTGGTGGTGCACTTGGCACAAAAGAGGCCGGCGTGATGATAGAAGGTCGCTCAATAGCTTGGCCAACAACCCCTTGCGGAGAAACCCCCGACGAAGCCACAAGCAACTCTACATCTTGTGTAGCGCCTGTCGCGTAATCTGCCACCAATTCTCGTATTCTAGAAAAATATTTATCTCTAACCCAGTCTTGCACAAAACGATTAGGCGCCAACAGTTGAATAACTCGACCGTCTTCATGAACCTTTAGGGGTCGAATCCAAGTATTAAACTGCTGACTAGGCAGTTCATCTTGAAGACACGCCAAACATTGTTGCCAAATCGCTTGAGACATTTTTAACTAGAGCCAAATTAAACTAAATTTCTAAAGCCGTGTGAGTGGCCTTAAATTGATGTAATAAAGACGATCATTTTATCACCAAGTGCCTAAAGTTATCCACAGGCAGTGCTCGATAAGGCAATATAAGGCATAACTTTTGGTTCCGGTGAAAAAATTTAGCCTTTTTACGTAATTTAATAGCTTAAACGAGGAATCGGGCTTGCTATTCGATTTGCCCTCTCATATAATTTCGCCCCTAGATTTTCAAAGCCAAGATTTTGGCCATTAACTAATTTTGCGAGACCGATCATGAAAAGAACGTTTCAACCTAGCGTCCTAAAGCGCAAGCGCAATCACGGTTTCCGTGCACGCATGTCAACTCCAGGCGGCCGTGCCGTAATCAACGCTCGTCGTGCTAAAGGCCGTAAGAGCCTAAGCGCGTAAGCGACTGTTGCACGCTTAGCGTATGACTGAATTCGACTTTTCCCGGCAACGACGCCTGTTGAATGCTGGGGACTATCGAAGGGTCTTTGATCAAGCTGAATTCAAAGTTTCGGATCAGCACCTACTGATCTTGGCCCGTCCAAGTTTGCACGATCATTCCCGTATTGGGTTGGTAATCGCCAAAAAGGGCATAAAACTAGCTGTTCATCGTAACCGCGTTAAGCGTGTTGTGCGTGATAGTTTTAGAACCCTTTGCACGCAAACTAACGAATTCCCCTTACCCTTGGACATTGTCATTCTGTCCAGAAAAGGCTTAGGAGAACTCGACAATGACACGGTTCATCGCTTGATTAGCAAGCAATGGACAAGATTACGTAAAAAAACTGCCCAAACTAGCTAGATTTAGCACACTTCTATGACCTGCCCATTGCCAACAGGCGTACAGGCTCTATAATCTAACTCCTCTACAATACAACTAACGACGATTTGTTTCTATGGATTTTCAACGCATTATTCTAATTGCGGGTGTCGCCATCATCTCTTACTTGATGGTACTGCAGTGGAATCAAGATTACGGTACCGAAGCCTTTGCCCCACAGCAAGTCACCAGCACTTCTGCATACGATACGGAAGCAGTAAGCACCGACTTTGCCGTGGTGGCTGCACAGCCAAGCAATAACTCTGACATTACGGTAACCCAAACCGAAAACGCTAGTGCCGGATCGCTTATTGAGGTTAAAACTGACACCTTACAAGTGATCATTGACACTCAGGGTGGCGACATTATCCAAGCCTCGCTGGCTGACTATCTGGCAGAAATGGACCATCCCGATGTGCCATTCACACTGTTAGAACAAAACCAGCAGCGCACCTATGTTGCTCAGAGTGGACTTATAGGCGTTAATGGCACCGACATTAAGTCGCGTCCAATATTTAAAGCTGCACAGTCAGCATACGAACTGTTAGACGGCCAACAAGCTTTAGAGGTTGTGCTCAGCATCACCGACGAAAGTGGTGCAGTAATCAACAAGATCTACACCTTTACCCGCGGCAGTCACCTGGTAAACCTAACTTACGCTGTTGACAACCGCGGCAACCAACCTTGGTCTGCTAACTTATTTGGTCAAATTAAACGTGACCGTTCTGCCGATCCTAGTGCTTCTGGCGGCATGGGTATGTCTGCTTACCTAGGCCCCGCTTTTTCCTTCCCAGACGACAAGTATTATCGTTATGATTTTGACGACATGGATGACGCTAACCTAAAGCGCAGCGCTCCAGGTGGTTGGGTCGGCATGTTACAGCACTACTTTGTAACTGCTTGGGTACCTAATCCAGAGCAACAACATAACTACAGCACACGAGTTAGCAAAAACAACTATATTGCTGGTTTTGTTAGCCCTGCTTTAGAATTACAAGCGGGTCAGTCTGGTTCTACATCGGCTGATTTTTACGCCGGTCCTAAGGTCCAAGCAGACCTCAAGGCAATTTCCGAGAACCTAGATTTAGTAGTAGATTACGGTTGGTTATGGTGGGTTTCACAACCATTATTCTGGTTGTTGAACACCATGTTTGGGTTTGTAGGTAACTGGGGTGTGGCGATTTTATTAGTAACCCTATGCGTTAAAGCATTCTTCTTCTACCCATCGGCTATTTCATACCGCTCAATGGCTAAGATGCGTGCATTAGCACCTGAAATTGCCAAATTGAAAGAAAAGTTCGGCGACGATCGTGCCAAAATGTCCCAAGGGATGATGGAACTCTACAAGCGTGAAAAGGCCAACCCTTTAAGCGGCTGTTTCCCTATTATCATTCAAATGCCGGTATTCATCGGTTTGTACTGGATGCTGATGGAGACTGTTGAGCTACGTCATGCGCCATTCTTCCTCTGGATCCAAGATCTCTCCGTACAAGACCCTTATTTTGTGTTGCCGTTGCTCATGGGTGCCACCATGTTCATCCAGCAGATGCTTAACCCTACGCCTCCAGACCCAATGCAGGCGAAGATAATGAAGATGTTACCCATAGTTTTCACTATCTTCTTCCTTTGGTTCCCTGCTGGTCTTGTTTTGTACTGGGTATGCAACAACGTCCTGTCGATCACACAGCAATATGTCATTACCAAACGTATTGAAAAATCCATGGCTGAGCGTAAACATTAACCTAACGCTCTAAACGTGATACAAAGGCCTCCCAGTGAGGCCTTTTTTGTAGTCATTAAGCCCCATTTTTGTGCCACAGGAGCTCTAACTACCTTGCAATCAGATCTAGATACCATTTGCGCACAAACCACGCCCCCAGGCCGCGGTGGAGTGGGCATTATTCGTTTATCTGGACCTAAGGCGCTTGCCTATGGTCAAACACTGAGCCGTAACCAAGGCATAGTTCGCCATGCCCATTACGGCGCCTTTTTAGATACTCATGGCGAACAGATTGATGCTGGCATAAGCCTTTATTTCAAAGGACCAGATTCATTCACCGGTGAAGACGTGTTTGAATTCCAAGGCCATGGTGGGCAAGTGGTAATGGACGTATTACAGCGGGAGCTCACTCAATTAGGCGCCCGTATGGCCAGACCTGGCGAGTTTTCTGAGCGTGCTTTTCTAAATGACAAAATGGACCTTGCCCAAGCAGAATCAATTGCAGATTTAATAGATGCTAGCTCAGAACAAGCCGCCAGAAACGCATTACGCTCATTGCAGGGCGTGTTTTCTACCCATATCAATACCTTGGTTGAAAGCCTCATATATCTGCGCCTATATGTTGAAGCAGCAATCGACTTCCCAGAAGAAGAAATCGATTTTTTGGCCGATGGCAAGGTAGCAGCCCTATTAGATAACGCTCGGTCAGACCTAGATCACCTACTGCTACAGGCCCACCAGGGCAGCCTATTACAAGAAGGCATGCAGGTGGTAATCGCTGGCGCTCCTAATGCTGGCAAATCAAGCTTACTCAATGCGTTAGCAGGGCAAGACCGCGCCATCGTCACAGATATTGCGGGCACAACACGCGATATTTTAAAAGAATCCATCAATATCGACGGCCTACCTCTACATATTCTAGATACTGCTGGCTTACGTGAGAGCCCAGACAAGGTAGAACAAATTGGTATTGAGCGCGCTATTAGCGCTATTGGCCAAGCTGACCAAATTTTGTTACTGCAAGATGCCCAAGATAAAACCTCACCCCAAGATCATTGGCAGGGATTAATGGGCCCAGAGCCAATGCCCACCCAGCTCACGTTAGTTCGCAATAAAATAGACCTCTCCAACAGCATGCCTAACCTAACGCAAGTCGATGGTGTAGACTGTATTTATTTAAGCGCTAAGCACGGTCAGGGCTTAGACCTGCTAAGAAGTCAGTTAAAACAAGCCGTCGGTTACCAAGCCACATTAGAGGGTGGCTTTAGTGCCCGTAGACGGCATCTAGACGCCCTTCAGCGGTGCAGATCTCTACTACGAGACGGTGCCACACAACTGGCTTATAGCCAGGCTGGGGAGCTATTAGCCGAGGACTTACGTTTAGCTCAAGAGTGTTTGAACGAGATTACAGGCAGCTTCACTAGTGATGACTTACTAGGCCGTATTTTTGGATCATTTTGTATTGGGAAATAACCATTTATGTCCAACGTTCACCACATTTTATGTATTGAAGATGAAGTTGATATCCAAGAGATTATTGCTTATAACCTTGAAAAGGCTGGCTATACGGTCACCCTAGCCGGCGATGGTGTTACAGGCTTAGAGCTTGCGCAAACACAGCACCCTGATTTAATACTACTTGATATCATGCTGCCAAACCTAAATGGCATGCAGGTGTGTGAACGCCTCAAAGCAGACTCTAAAACCCAATCAATACCGATCATTATGCTGTCAGCAAGAAGTGAAGAAGCTGACGTTATTGGAGGCCTTAGTCGTGGTGCAGATGACTATATGACTAAGCCTTTTAGTCAGGCTGAACTATTGGCTAGAATTAAAGTGGCTTTACGCAGAAAACCAACCACACATATACTAACCATGGGGTCTTTATCACTAGACCTTGATGCCTATAACTGCAGCCTAAATGGCCAAGCATTAAAATTGACCACCACCGAATTTAAACTATTGCATACCTTAATGGCGCAACCTGGCCGTGCCTTTTCAAGGGAGCAGCTCATACTGTCTGCCTTAGGTGAGGAGTCTGAGGTGGTAGATCGTAATGTTGATGTACACATCCGCGGTGTGCGAAAACAGTTAGGTATAGCTGCATCAGCAATAGAAACCATACGTGGCATTGGTTATCGTTGTGATCCCAACTATGCTGAAATATTAGCAAGCGACGTACAGTAGCATGCGCCACTCGCCAATATTTTTACGACTTTACGCAGGTTTTGCTGTAGTTATATTATTTAGTATCTTGATTGTTGGGCTAATGGTTCAGCGTCAGATAGAGCAGGCCAGCTTGCGGGATATCAGCAACAACCTTTCTAGTCAGGCCTTTATATTACAGCAGTCCTTCGCTAATACTGACCAGCAAACTCAAAGCCAAATACAACAAACTGTAGAACAAATTGGCCAACGTATTGATACTCGAGTTACCCTGCTAACAAAAGAGGGTGTGGTTATTGCGGATTCTGAGTTTAGTGCTGAAGGAATGGACAATCACCGCTATCGGCCAGAAATCATTGCCGCCAATACGTCCAAGATAGGGCAATCGCGCCGCTATAGTAAAACCTTACAGAAGCCCATGTTGTATGTGGCTGTTTCGGCCATGGCAAGCAACTCCAATCTGGGTTACATCCGTACAGCATTATCCACACAACGCATTGATGAAGAAATCAACTATTTGCGCAGGGTGATCATCATCGCTGCTAGTCTT
>Ga0307993_1000471_pt1 | contig 13828 bp, 8 predicted proteins | sample EllFjometagen260_FD_203163 | JGI IMG/M metagenome (GOLD analysis project Ga0307993, IMG submission 203163) | Marine microbial communities from Ellis Fjord, Antarctic Ocean - #260 | ecosystem: Environmental > Aquatic > Marine > Unclassified | place: Southern Ocean | collected 2014-11-02 | reverse complement strand
AAAACTAACTTTAATGCCTATTTTGAATCGATGAAAGTCGGCCACCCATTTAAACAGCCAGAGCTAGCGAGGACCTTAGGCCGTATAGCGGAAAGTGGAGCGGACGATTTTTACCGAGGTGAGACAGCGGCGCTTATAGTAAAAGAGATGCAGGCAAGTAATGGCCTGATCACAGCGGAAGACTTAGAAAGTTATAGGGCAGTTTGGCGTGAACCGGTGCGTGCGAAATGGCGCGAGTATGAAGTCATTTCTGCCCCACCGCCTAGTTCAGGCGGCTTTGCTATTGTGCAATTGTTAAAAATGAAAGACTACTTAGGTGATTCCTTTCAGGGTGTCGATCATAACTCTGCACAGTACATTCACTTAGTAGCCGAAATGGAGAAAAGGGTGTTCGCCGATCGTGCTGAGTATTTAGGAGATCCTGACTTTTTTGATGTGGATATCAATACATTAATCAGCAATGATTATGTTTCCAAGCGTGCAGCCGAGATTAATCCGACAGCAATATCACCCTTAACCAGCATTAACCCCGGGCTAGAATCGCCCAATACCACTCATTATTCCATCGTGGACCAGTGGGGTAATGCGGTGTCTAATACTTATACTATCAACTGGGATTATGGCAGTGGCGTGGTCGTAGGAGGCGCAGGCTTTTTACTCAACAACGAGATGGACGATTTTAGCGCCAAGCCAGGCGTTCCGAATATATATGGTGTCGTGGGTAATGTAGCCAATGAGATTCAGCCTGGCAAGCGGATGCTTTCATCTATGTCACCGACCATTGTACTGAAGGACGGTGAAGTAGAGATGGTACTAGGCACGCCCGGAGGATCAACTATCTTCACTACTGTTTTTCAAGTCATTATCAATATTTTAGACTTTGGAATGACCCCTATTGAAGCAATTGGAGCAACACGGTTTCACCACCAGTTGGTGCCTATAGATCTTATTACCTACAGCGGTTACACCATTGGCCGGCCGTTGCCAGAACAGACAATTAAAGAGCTTGCCAATAAGGGCTATCGGTCAGAGCCTCACGCTTTTGAGTACGGTGATGTTCAGATAATTATGAAAGACGGCGACTCTTGGATTGCTGCTTCAGACCCTCGTGATCGCGGAGAATCAAGGGTTTTTGACGTAATCTCAAAAACCCTTGACCACTAGACCGCTAGACCGCTAGCGCAAGTAACTCTTACCTATAGAGTTACTTGCAGTTTAATGCCTATATTTCTCCCCGGCAATGGAACTTCGTCCTTCACGAAAGACGAGTGGTTTCTAGCCACTTCATCGAGCAAGTTTTTAGCAAAAAATGACACTGTTGCAGTCTGCTTTTTACCGAAAGTGAAGGTTTTAACTGCATTAAAATTCAACATGCTAAAGCCGCTGGTAACCGTTTCATTGGTACCAAGATCTCTTTGAGACCCGACATCCTTTAAATCAAGCTTTAACTCAAGACCATTTTGGGCATAGGAAATTCCATAAATATTTCTATCAGGAGTCATACGAGGGATATTGCTATCATCGCGGAACTCTCCAGCGACTGAATCACGACCAAATGACAAAGTCAGGTCGCCGTCACCCAGTTCAAAAACGGTACCCATTTCTAATTCATAGCCGACAAATTGCGCATTCTGCTGCAAATAATTGGCCTTAATTAAGCCGCCATGATCATCTTCATCATCATGCTCTTCGTGCACTTCTGCAGTTTCGTCTTGGAGGTAGATATAATTAGCGACATCATTTTTAAACAAGGTAACCGTTCCAAAAATACCTTCATGCTCATAAGACAGGGTTGCATCAAAGTTTGTCGATCGTTCAGACTCCAAATCAGTATTACCAATCTCCAAGCGACCAGTGGCCAGATGCGCGCCGTTCATGAATAACTCCATAGCGGACGGGGTCCTTTCAACCATTCCAGCACTGACGTTCAAGTCAAAGTTTTCATTGAGATCTTTACTAAGGCTCATCGCGAAGCTTGTCGCATTATAATCTTTGGAGAAGTAGTCCATCTCTTCGTCATGATGTTCTTCCTCATGCTCGTCATGCTCTTCTTCGTGACTAATTGAGCCTTTTCGACGTGTGCGGTCATGTCGTATGCCTAGGTCAAGATGGAAGGAATCTACCTGTTTACTCAGATAGTAGCCCAAGGTCATCTCTTCGCTGGCCGTTGGGTTCATAAATGCCTCTTCCCCCAAAATAGACATATCCTCATCGACAAAATTGAGTGATATTTTTTGCAGAAGGTCATCGTTGGACAAGTCGAAAATAGCGCCGTATTCTCGAGATTCATTACTGAACATTGTTGGTCCCTCTGCATGATCTTCATCACCATGCTCCTCGCCTTCGTGCTCTTCTTCAGCATGCTGTTCGGTCAAGGAATAATCAGTATCTCTGATGAAGTAATTGACCTTTTTCAACCAACTATTACTGACGATATATGCGCCTTCTACATTGACCACTTCCGAATCAGTTGTAGAGAAAATGCGCTCTCCCTCATGCTCATCTCCGTGCTCGTCTTCATGATCTTCACCTTCGTGCTCATCTTCGTGCTCTTCACCTTCGTGCTCATCTCCATCTTCATCGCCATGAAACGGAATACCATAGATGCTCTCGACACTGTTGACAGAGACGCCGAAGTAGCCCCAATCGCCTGCTTTAGAGACGCCCAATCGCAGTGCATTGTTCTCAAAATCAGAATTAGACAGGAACCCTACTTCTTCTTCGTGCTCATCTTCATGCTCATCTTCGTGCTCGTCATCGTGGTCCTCACCATGAAGTATGGCGCCAGTTGGAACATCAAAATTATCGAACTGAGAATCCTTATAGGCAAAACTGAAATTCAAACCGCCAAGATTATTTTGGTAAGAAAGGTTATGGCTATCGCCGTCATTAACCGACTGCGCTTCCAGACCAAGCTTTAACTCTGAGTCTGTGAAATCTTCTCGTGCAATAGTGCTATCAACAATATTAATGATGCCGCCGATAGTGCCATTGGCGTAGAGTAGCGAAGACGGCCCTCTGACAATTTCAATTTGTTGTATGTTGTTCAAATCAACATCGTTAACGTGGTCAGCGCCAATTCCGCCAACATCCCTCACAACCATCCCGTTATTGAGAATTTTAACGCGATTACCGGACATACCACGAATAATTGGCTGGCCGACGCCTGAACCATAATCTGATGAAGAAACACCCAATAGACCGTCCAATGATTCTCCTAGACTTTGAGAGGCATTGGTTGAAAGATCTTCACCACTGACCACATGAAGTGGATTTTCAATATCGCTTAATGTTTGATCTATCAAAGATGATGTAACGATCACTTCTTCTATTTCATTTGCAATTGCATTAACACTTAATAAAGCGCTCACCAAAACGGGAGCATAGATACGTGGGTTCATAAGAGAACCTCCTAAAGAATTTAAATTTAATGTGTAGTAGATAAAATTAAACTTAAACTTTAGGCGGTGCTCGAGAGAGATAGAGAGAGAATCTTGAACGTAAGGGCCCTGAAACAGGCTCTTGGGAATATCGGTCAATAACAAAACTGGCTACAAGTACATCACTGACAGAAGAAACTAGGGTGCCTTTGAATACATGGCAACTATCACACTCTAATTGTGTACCAAAGTTTTGGCCAAAAGTATGCGTCGAGTCGTGGGCTAGATTATTAGCCACGAAAAACACTGCCATGAGTAGCAGTAGCGCAGAATACTTTTTAAATCTAATCACTGACAATACTGTAACCTTCCAATTTACCGATAATCTTAAACGGCATACAAGTGGCCACTATAGAACACTTCTACATGATTGCAAGGCACAGAACATGACAGCCTTCACAATAATGACACTTAATTAACAACAGTGTTTTGACGTAAAGTCCTCCGCACAGCTGAAAATCAATCGTTTGCGTTGTGGATCCATATTTTCCAGAGTTTTACGCATAAACGACAAGCGTGGATTATTTTTCAATACACCCATGTGACGGCTTACAAAACGCCAGTAGAGTCCATCAACGGTATTGCACCAATCGCCTTTTTTATAGTCACTCATTTTTAAAATATAATTGGACCCGCAAATGTATGGCTTGGTGGCAAAAATACCACCATCGGCAAAGGTTCCCATACCAAAAACATTGGGGGTCATAACCCACTCTGAGGAGTCTACATACATTTCCATAAACCAGCGGTAGACATTTTTTGGGTGCACCTCACACAATGTCATAAGGTTAGAAATAACCATCAATCGATTAATATGGTGGGTATAACCATATCGATCAGAGAAATTAATGGCATCATCCAACGGCGGTATCCCGGTATCACCAGAATACCAACTGTCTTTTAGCGACCCGCTAAAATTAAAGAAGTTACTCTGCAGTTGGGTCTCACCATGATGCTGATAGACCCCTCTAATAAACTCTCGCCAACCAATAATTTGTCGTAAAAAGCCCTCAACCGAATTCAACGGCACATCATACTCTGCAGTGAATTCCAGTACTTTATCAATAATGTCATTGGGCGTAATTAACCCCATATTGAGGGAAGGACTTAATGCGCTGTGAAACATAAAGGTGTCATTTTGCAAAATTGCATCTTCGTAGATACCAAAATTCTCAAATTTAACCTTTAAAAAATAATCGATGTTCTCCAGAGCATCTGTGCGCGTGAGGGGCATCCAAACATCATCCATTTGCCCTGGGTGGTCAGCAAATTTTGACGCTATGGTTACTTTTAACGATTCTACATATTTAGACTCTCTGGGCTTATAACGCTCAGGCAGCGGCAGGCCCTTAGGGATTTTCTTGCGATTATCTTCATCAAATGACCATTTTCCCCCCAACGGCTTTTGTTTATCATCCATCAATAAATTGAGTTTTTTACGTACCTCTTTATAAAAATTCCCCATGCGGAGAACTTTAGACTTGCCGTTAAAAGCCAAAAACTCCTCACGATCTAGTAAAAACATCGGTGATGGTAAAATTGTTAAGGCTAAATTTTGTTGTTCTGCAAAGGCTTCAATTCTTGCCTCAAATTCTTTGTCTTCAATTTCAAATACTATAAGCTCTGTAATTCCATTAACGACAACGTGGCCAGCTAACTTCTCTTCATAGGTTTGACCAAAATTCTGATGTTCAATATCCAGATACTCAACATTACAATGAGATAGCTGCAATTCATCGCGCTTTTCACGCATAGCGGCTAAAAACATCAGTATTTTTAACTTGTGGTGTTTCTCATAGGTACAAAGACCAAGGTCCTCTGCCATAAAAATATTATCGGCACCGATGGACTGAATAATGCCCAAAGAGAACAGCTGATTGCCGAGAACAAGGAGGGTACTTTTAGACATATTTCTTTAAACCTTTCAACAAACTATGGGATGCTCTTGTTTTACGGGCAGAAAGAAATATTAGCTTACTGAGAATTGGGAATTAAAAACTACTAACGATAAGACCCCCTGAAAGATCAGCGGGTCTTATTTCGCAGTATTACTTGAAGTTTACTTTGTTGATGATTTGACTATCTACCATGGTACGAATTTCTTCGTAACCTTTTGAAATCCCCTCTATTTCATCTTCATCATCACCATACAGCTTCAGCCATTCTTTATTAATAGCTTTATACTTTTTTTCGCTAGGCTGCATAGCACCCATGTTTTCATAAGTTATAGTCAACCAAACATTTGGGCTATTAGCGCTATCTGAGGTATAGACAGAGTAGTCTTCGATATAACCGAGTTTCTTCTCAATCTCCATACCTTTGACCCAAGTTCTATTTAAGTTAACCAAGTAATCATCAAGATAATTTGGCTCAACAGCTACTACAGTTAACTGAATATGCTGTTCACTGGGAGTATAATCCTCATACACTTCAGCAAAGCTGCAGAGAGATGTGGTCATTAATAGTAATGTTAATAAGCTTTTCATAGCAATTACCTCAAATATAGTGAGGTCTTATACTAACCGAAAATGAATAGCATAAATACCTTACCTGCTGAAGAAGGGAATTAGAATTAGCTACTAGTATTAAAACTTCTAAAGTGGAAGTGATTAACGCCGTCTCCCTTATTGGCGTTATCAATCATAGTGCCAGCCAGTAAGTTAGCGTCAATACTACGATACTGACTTAAGCCCCCAAGTAGCAGAGGGTCAACAAATTTTGAAAAGAACTGGCCCGCTTTCTCTGCGCTTCTTTTCTCTTGCCTATGGCCAATCAACAACCCAGGACGATAAATATTGACGCTTGAGAAACCCAGTGACTTTATTGCCTCTTCTAATTGCCCCTTCGTCCGTAAATAAAAGTTCTTTGAGTTCGCGTTCGCACCCACCGAAGAGACTAGGCTTAACCCTGTCGCACCGACTTCCATAGCTTTTTTGGCCAGCGCAAAAGAATACTCAAAATCGACGATTCTGAATGCTTCACGGCTGCCCGCTGTCTTGATGGTGGTACCCAAACAGAGGTAGAGATGATGACAGTATGGCAACTCACCATTGATCAAAAATTGCTTAAAATCTATCTCCAACATTTCAGCATTCGCTGGCAGGTCATCAATCAGCCGTCTTGCTAATGCGATTGGCCTATCTCCACGAGCCGCTAATTGGCTAAGAATACTATTTCCCACCAATCCTGTAGCACCCGCAATAATAGAATGTGTCATTTAATTCTCCTAGCCTGACGGCAGTATTATATTAGCCGTACCCGACAAAATGGCCGCCAATGGTTCGCGGCTAGCCTAGTATTGCAAAAGGCAAAATAGGCTCCAGTTTGGTGGAGCCTCAACGCCAAAATAAGCGGTTAGTTAGGCGTGTAAATGTATTCATCCCCTTCAACAAAGTCCTCGGCTAAGGTCTTGTCGATCATGACAGGCATTTGCGTTGTGGGTAAATAAAGTGGCCCGTCAGATTCTGACTGATGCTCGGCCAGTAAATCCTTAAGCTGTTTGACAATATCAGGCCGACTAGCCGCCAAATTGTGTTGCTCAGTTGGGTCTGCCGCAAGATCATAGAGCCACTGTTGAGGTCCGTCCGTCGGTCTGTCATTAACCTGTAATTTCCAGTCAACATGACGCACCACCTGATAGTGTCCGCTTTGCCAAAACAAATTTTCACGAGTCCAGTTTGCTGTATCTTGCTTAATCGCCAAAGGTAGTACATTAAGTCCATCTATCACTATATCTGTGAGTTGACTAACACCCGCAGCGGCGGCGATCGTGGGCATAACATCAATATGGGCTATAGGGGTTTCAACCACCGTACCGGCAGCAATTTTACTCGGCCATTTGATCATCATAGGGACGCGCAGTCCGCCCTCAAACATGGAGATCTTCCAACCCCGATAAGGTTCATTGACCTCAGGAATACCAATGTAGCCGGCACCACCGTTGTCACTGGTAAAGATAACTACCGTGTTGTCCGACAGGCCCTCCTCTTCTAGCGTCTCCAAAATACGCCCCACACTTCGATCAATCGCTCTAACCATCCCGGCATATACACGCTTCCGATGCGGCTTTATATCGCCCACAGCCTCATAATCTTCGCGGGTAGCCTGCAGCGGCGTGTGCGGGCCCCAGTGAGCCAAATAGAGGAAAAAAGGTCTATTTTTATTGGCTTTGATGACGTTAACTGATTCATCTGTCCAATAGTCCGTTAAGTAACCCTTGGGTTTGAATCTGTCGGCATCACCTGAATTGAACGAACTAGCATAGGTCATTGCTGCCCAAAGGAACTGATCAATAGGGTCAAAAGATAATTTTGCATTCACAACATTAGGGTCGTCCTCCGGAAGATACAAACCACTGGCCATTAATAAACTGTCGTCAAAACCCTGTTGGTGCGGTGCCATGCCATTGGTACGACCCAAGTGCCATTTACCCACATGTGCCGTGTAATAACCGCTCGTCTTGAGCATTTCAGCGACCGTCACCTCTTCTGTCGGCAGGCCCTTAAACTCATAGGCTGGGTGGGTGGCTTCCAATGCTTCATCATAAAAACTAGGTGGAAGATTGTTATCCATTTGTTGAGATATGCTGCTAACCATTTTCCCCATACCTGCCGGTGTGGGGGTAAATTCAAACCCGGTGCGGGTGGGATATCGGCCGGTCATCATCATTGCTCGGGAAGGCGCACAGGTGCTAGCACCAGAATATGACTGGGTAAATACAGCCCCCTCTGCGGCCAACTGATCAATGTTTGGCGTCTCAATAAGCCCACCGCCGAACGTCGATATGTCGTTGTAACCTAAGTCATCAGCAACAATAAGAATAATATTGGGCACAGGGTCGTCTTTGGTGCTGTCAGCAGCTATAGGACCCTGCTGCCAGGGAACTTCTCTTTCTGGCCCAGTATTAATACTTGCGAATCGGTACTTAACGAACGCAAGTAAAATATCTGTACGCTTAACCCAAGCCACGGAGCCTACAACTATCGCTATTACTAATAGCGCGAGTAAGGTTTTTTTCATTTCGCTACTCCGAACAACATCGACATCAAATAAATTATGGATATTACCTCGTCAAAATTATCCACTTAATCTTGCATTGGGTAATACTACTTTAGGGTAACCTTTACATATTGGCAGTACTTATGTCAATTTTATGCTGGCTCTTTTTGATCGCAACTAAACGTAACCTAGATAATTGTTGAACTGTCGATGGAATGCTACTATCAAATACTTGAAAAAACCCTTAGCTTATTGAGCACAGAGAACCAATTGAGGTCTAATTTATAATGATAATCGTCAGCAAGCTGTTAAGAAATATTACGCTAAGTATGCTCATCCTGCTTTCAAGTGGCTATGGTTTGGCGTTGGAGTCGGCAAACAATGCGCCCATTGTTCAACCCGGCGCACCCGGGCAGCCGACACGCGATCTTGACGCTGAAACTGCTGTAGCGATCGCAGATTCATCCTATAGCGCGGCTGATGTGCATTTCATGCAGGGGATGATTGTCCACCACGAGCAAGCACTATTGATGTCTCGTCTTGCTCCTGAAAGAACCAATAATCAAGCTATTCTTGATTTGGCGGGTCGTATTGATGTGTCTCAAGACGATGAAATAAGCTTCATGCAGGGCTGGCTAAACGAGCGTACAGAATCAGTGCCAGATACCGGCGGTACTCATGCAAAACATATGAGCCACACTATGGCTGGAATGGCCTCTGAAGAACAGATGGCACAACTATCCAGATCAAAAAGTACAGACTTTGATCAACTCTTTTTAACTCTCATGATCAACCACCATGATGGCGCAATAAAAATGGTTAAAGATCTCAGAGAACAGTCTGGGTCTGCTTATGACCCACAACTAAATGAATTTGTATCTGATGTCGCCAATGATCAAACAGTAGAAATTGAGCGTATGAATAAGCTCCTTATAGGGCTTTCCAGCGATCCGCGAGCTGGACTGTCTGCAGGACTCTTTAATGCCGAAGAAGCCATCATGAATATGCAGCTGGTAGCAGCCCAGCGGAAGCCCCCGGGATTTTTTGATCCGGCTAATCCTTCAGCCCGCGGGAATAAAGACGTAGATAAAGAAAACGATACAGAAGAAGAGGAAGAGAAAAAATCCAAGTCTGTTGAGGCGACTGCAGATGCAAAACGTTATCCGATGCTTAGTTTTTATAATACAGATATGGCGTTTCGCGATGACCTACTCATTACCGGTAGCTATCACGGCTTTAATATCTATCAAATCGATGAAACAGGTCTGCCAATCCTAGCAACCTCAGTGGTGTGCCCCGGTGGTCAGGGAGATGTGTCAATCGTAGGTGATTTGCTGATTATGTCGGTGGAACAGACTCGAGGACGCCTCGATTGCGGCCTACAGGGTGTGAGTGAAGATGTCAGTATGGAACGCTTCCGTGGCATACGCATCTTCGACATATCCGATTTAACACGCCCGCTGCAAGTCGGTGCTGTACAAACCTGCCGAGGCTCTCACACGCATTCAGTGGTAGCTGGGCCAACACCCGATGGTAAAATACTGGTGTACAACTCCGGCACCTCTAGCGTTCGCGAAGAAGAAGAGTTAGAGAACTGTATCGACGGCACGCCGGGGGATGATCGCACTGCTCTTTTTCGTATCGATGTGATAGAAATACCCATTAATGACCCCTCAAAATCACGTATTATTGATAGTCCCACTGTGTTTTCTGACGCAGAAACCGGTGTTTTAGCTGGACTTTGGCGTGGAGGTGACCATGGCGATGACACCCAAGAAACCTATCGCACCGATCAATGTCACGACATTACTGTATTTCCAACCGCAAACTTAGCCGCCGGCGCTTGCTCTGGAAATGGCATACTTTTTGATATTAGTGACCCACGTAAGCCGGTGAGAATTGATGCGGTCACTGACGCCGGGTTTGCCTACTGGCATTCAGCCACCTTTAACAATGACGGCACTAAGATTCTTTTTACCGACGAGTGGGGTGGCGGTGGTCGAGCACGCTGTCGTGCCTGGGATCCAATGAACTGGGGTGCCGACGCCATCTATGACATCATTGATCAAAAGCTTAAATTCCAAGCTCACTATAAAATGCCAGCACCCCAATCAGAAACAGAGAACTGCGTCGCTCACAACGGCGCTATTATCCCAGTGCCTGGCCGAGATATCTTTGTGCAGGCTTGGTATCAAGGTGGAATTTCGGTCGTCGACTTTACTGATTCCTCTAATCCTATTGAGATTGCCTACTTTGATCGTGGACCTGCAAATGCAGAGGAATTGTTAACCGGCGGATATTGGTCCGCGTATTACTATCAAGGCGCTATTTATGGCACCGAAATTGTGCGCGGGTTAGATGTGTTAAAACTACTACCCAGCGAGTACCTCAGTGAAGATGAGATAAGTGCTGCTGCGATGGCCTACCCCATAATAGGCCCAAAGCAGTCATTCAATCCTCAGCAGCAAGTACCAATGACATGGCCAGCAGCGCCTGAGGTAGCGAATGCTTATATCGATCAACTCCTTAGGGTCAACAAGATCAATAAAAACGTCGGATCTCGTCTAAAACAGCTGCTCAGCCAAGTTCGTAACGCTATGAATGCTGGCGGCGACAATACGCTCGCAAGGAAACTGGAACGAGTCAAAATATCAGCGAAAGACGCAATAATTGACACTCAAACAGCTAATCGACTTAACAAACTGCATGACGCACTCAAAGCTATAGCCAAAGATCTTGAAAACTGAGATGAATAGTGAAGTGATTTTGTTTTTCATGATTAAAGTGCTTGGTTTAATCCTCTCAACGCGCAGGCTTTAACGCGTTTAATTAAACTGGCTCGTTCGTTGACTGTTAGTGCTTTTAGAGATCGGCTAACCACTTTAGCGCGCCCATTTGAATTATTATCATAAAGAAACAGATCAATAAAAATAGCCACTAGGCGTCTAAGACAGGTTGTGACCTAGCAACAGCCTTCGCCGCTCTGGATGGGTGGGCACGGATTACTTCCGTAGGAACAAAACACACAACAATGACCTTTTTTAGGTCTGAGCAGCTCGCCACAAAAAGAACAGTCGTAATACCACTGGCAGAAGTCAGTTGGCATGATTTCCTCTTCTTTTTCGCCACATGCGGGACAGGTAATTACACTCCGGAGGTCCATTAACTCAAACCAAACCAAAGCCCCGGCAGATGTTCTGCTTTTTGGTTTAACATAAGGTTCTCCTCTTTGCCTTTGGATGTCATTAAAATGGTCCATTAGGTGCGATTATTGACAAACCCCCCCATAAAGTTAATCAATTTCAATGTTAAAAATGCTTAGCAAACCTAAAACATCTGGCGAACTAAATCTAGCGCCTTCGATTGAATTTTCTAAAGGATTAATACAATAATTTATAGCTTCACTGAAATTACAATGATCGAGCTTAGACAAAACAAACCTAGAATCTCTTAAGTCTGTTCTATAGAAATCAGCCCCCTTCAAATTACATTCTGAAAAATCTACATCGTGGGCCTTACAATCTTGAAATGATATTTCTTGTAACTCTAATGAACTAAAAATGGAAAAAGATATATCGCATGATTCAAAAAATATTGGCGCTGTTACAATCAAATTACCCCAATTCAATGTCGTCCAGTTAACGCCTGTTAACTTACAATTCTTAAAGTCTGTTTCAATAAACTTTGATTTATTAAATTTGATTAAACTAAGATTAGAATCTTTGAACTCGCAATCGGTAAATTTGCATTCATTAAATTGCGCTTCTAAAAAGTTACAACCAACAAATTTACATCCTTCGAAATTGCTGAGTTGCACTATAGCTCTCTTAATTTCTAGCTCATTAAACACTTCATAAGCGTAGTCAGTATTATCTTTAATATTTAACCCCTTATTGCGGCCTCTATGTCTATCCAAAACACGTCTGTTGATCCTACAGCATTAATTTACCCTATGAGTAGCCCTAAATTGAACCGTCCACTAAAGGGAGTTAACGACACTATGCCATTAACTCCTTTTTCATTTGACGAACAGGACGTTTAGAGAGCGTCTGATTTCTTTAACCATCGCATCTGGGTAGCTAAGCCTACTAGATAAATCAGCAAAAATGCCTTATGAAACCCAAGCACTAAAGGATCATCGAAAGAGTCAACGAAGGGGTCGCCAAGGGGCAGGCGCCTCAAGAAGTCAGTGATCGCTGGAATCATATGAAAAAGTAATGTGCTTGAGTAGCCTAGCGCTTGAAAGTACTTAGAATAAGACCCAAAAAGCTTGAACTTTTCCATAATGATGCCACCGGCAACTGCCACTAGCGTTAACACCGCAAGGACATGTGCAATGCCAAAACTGCCTTGGTTATATATTCCCAAGGCGGATCCAGCAACAAAAATGGTGATATACACATACAGCTTCCCTGATAACGAATCCAGTGAAATTGCCTTGTATTTTAGCAAAGTGTAAAAAGCAGACCCTAATGCTAACACTCCGAATATCGTGTGAAACCAACCTAGTAAAGTCATCTCTGGCATAGCTATTTTCTCAAGTTCGTTAAATTAAATAGGATTATAAAATTACTATTTGTGGGGATTTACTAAGTATTTTGCCCCAGTGCCTTGTTTTGCGTAAGCCTTAATAATGTCCGGCTGTAGCATCTCCTCAAAAGATATTTCCTGAGTGTAATGGCTGGCAAAGGTGGTGGTAATCTCTTTGGCCACTCGCTCACGCATCTGCCCGAAGCGCTCCATACCTATTCTACCAATCATTGGGGTCAGCAACCAACCGCCTAAGCCCCACTGCATGCCAAATGATCGGTTCAACACTGTTGGTGTTTGGTCAAGCCCGCCGTAGATGTAGACCTGCTTGTAGGTATCAGACCCATAGCGGCTGTATTCTTTAGCCGTTTTGTTTGCAGCTATTTCCATTGCCGCGAGTATCTGTCCTGGTAGTTTACCTTCGTTACCACCACCTGTGGCGTCAAAGCCTAGGGTCGCACCGGTCGTTACCAAAGCACTAACTAAATCTTTCATAAAGTCAGCGTCACTGGTATCACAAACATACTCGGCACCCAGATCTTTAAGAACTTTCACTTGCTCAGGTTTTCTGACGATATTAACCAATGGAACACCATCATCTTTACAGATTTTAACCAACATTTGACCAAGGTTAGACGCTGCAGCAGTGTTGATGATGGCTGTATGATTTTCCATTTTCATGGTTTCAACAAATGCTAACGCGGTCAATGGGTTGACGAATGAAGATGATGCTTCGGCTGGCGTTGTACCCTCTTCCATCACCAGACAGCTCTGTGCTGAAACACAACGATACTGGGAATACATTGCACCCCCAGCAACACCCACTGTCTTACCGATCAAATGCTTGGCATTTGCACCTG
>Ga0307993_1000470_pt1 | contig 13847 bp, 14 predicted proteins | sample EllFjometagen260_FD_203163 | JGI IMG/M metagenome (GOLD analysis project Ga0307993, IMG submission 203163) | Marine microbial communities from Ellis Fjord, Antarctic Ocean - #260 | ecosystem: Environmental > Aquatic > Marine > Unclassified | place: Southern Ocean | collected 2014-11-02 | reverse complement strand
TTGGTTCGTGGATTGGTGGTGACCGTGACGGCAACCCATTTGTTACCCACGATACAACCGTTAAAGCCTTGCTTTTACAGTCTCGCTCCGTGTTATACGAATACTCAAATCGTGTTTTCGACTTAAGTCACAAATTGACGCATTCAAAATACATTAGCAATATCAATCAAGACCTTCAAAATAAAGCAACGATTGTTAATTCAGACCTTCAGGAAGCCGTTTTCAAAAAACGTCCTGAGCGCTTTAGAGATGAGCCTTACCGTCGATTTTTATACCTTATACGCGGTAAACTTCAACAGAACATTAACTACATAGAAGACAGACTTAGCGGCACAGAAAACCCGACTAAATCCCCATTTGCCTATACATCTGAAGATGAACTATTAGAAGACCTACAGCTCATCCATCGTTCGCTTTGTGAGCATGGAGACGAAAATGTCGCCAACGCCGATCTTAAAGATTTGATTCGACTCGTTCAGACCTTTGGTTTCTACTTAATGCGTCTAGATATTCGTCAAGAATCGAATGTTCACAGTGATGCGGTAGCCGATTTACTGTCTCACTTAAACATTGATTACCCAGCACTTTCTGAAAAAGATAAGTTAGAACTTTTAGCACAGCACACTGCGTCTGCCACCATCATTGATACAAAACACATTAACCTTCAAGATATGACCAAAGAGGTCTTAGAAGTCTTTAACGTGATACGTGAAATGCGCAAAGAGATAAGCCCTAAAGCCTTTAATAACTATGTTATTTCAATGACACATGAAGCCAGTCATATCATGGAAGTCATGTTCTTAGCACACCAAGCAGGCCTGGCTGGTTTTAATGCTGGCGAACCTTACTGTGACATTGAAATTAGCCCACTGTTTGAGACCATTGAAGATTTAGAACACATTGTTCCGGTCACCTCCGCGCTATTTGATAATGCCACCTACCGTGACATGTTGAAAGCATCCGGAAACCAACAAGAAATTATGCTTGGGTATTCAGACTCAGCTAAAGATGGCGGTAACCTGTCCTCTTCTTGGAGCCTATACCAAGCTCAACAACAAATTATGGCGCTGGCAGACGAATACAGTATTGACTGCCGTCTTTTCCACGGTCGCGGTGGAACCGTTGGTCGTGGTGGAGGCCCGACCCACCATGCCATCTTATCTCAACCTACGGGAACGGTTAGAGGCTCAATCAAATTTACTGAACAGGGTGAAGTTTTATCCTTCAAATACAGTAATGCTGAAACCGCTATGTACGAACTCTCTTTAGGCGTAACAGGCCTAATGAAAGCCAGTACAGGCTTGGTTGAAGCAACGCCTGCAGATAACCCTAAATACCTATCTGCAATGCAAAAGTTAGCTGAACAAGGTGAAGAGAATTTCCGTCAATTAACCGATCATACACCTGGCTTCTTCGAGTTCTTCTATGAATCAACGCCGGTCACTGAAGTTGGATTACTCAACATTGGTTCACGCCCTTCTCACCGTAAAGTTGGTAACTTGTCGAAGTCATCCATCCGTGCTATCCCATGGATTTTTGGTTGGGCGCAAGCGCGTATGACTTTCCCTGCTTGGCAAGGAACTGGGTATGCACTGGACAACTGGATTAAGGAACATGGCGATGAGCAACTTAAAGAGATGTATCAAAACTGGCCTTACTTCCGTGGTTTCTTAAGCAATATCCAGATGGCTCTATTCAAAACCGATTTAAAAATTGGTGCTGAATACAGTAAATTGGGACGTAATCAAGAAGATGCACATAAAATCTATAACATGATTGCTGAAGAGCATATGCGAGGTGTTAAGCACATTCTTGAAATTTCAGGTAATGAGTATCTTATGGCGGAAACTCCTACCGTAGCACTCTCTTTAAACAGAAGAACCCCGTATTTAGAGCCTTTAAATAACATTCAAGTCGCTTTATTAAGACGCTACAAAGGCATTAACACTACTCCAGAAGAGCAAGAACTTTGGTTAACTCCCCTTCTTAATAGTATTAACGCCATTGCGGCAGGTATGCGTAATACCGGTTAACCTGAGCAGATACGTTTAAAAGTAAAATAGCCTCATTAAAATGCCCCTCTTACTTTATGCAAGAGGGGCATTTTTTTATGTCTTTTATCAAAATAAAGTATAATATGCAATTAATTTTAAAAATCGTATTGTTGAATGCTAATATGAGCAATCGACGCTAAGAACGGTAACCTGTTTAATTGAAGGTGGGGGGGTTTATGCAAGTAACGCTTTTAAAAAGTAAATTACACCGTGTGACGACCACTCATGCAGAACTAGATTATGAAGGTTCCTGTGCGATTGATGGTTATTTAATGGATACGGCTGGAATTCGTGAATACGAGCAAATTCAGATTTATAACATTAACAACGGTGAACGTTTTACCACTTACGCTATTCGTGCGGAAGACCATACCGGCACTATTTCTGTTAATGGTGCGGCGGCCCATAAAGCAAATCCTCAAGACTTGCTTATTATCGCCACGTATAGCTCTATGACTGAAGCTCAAGCCGACCAATTTGCGCCTAAACTTGTTTACGTTGATAGCGATAACAAGATTACACACACTCGTAATACGGTCCCTGTACAAATGGTAAACGCAAGTTAGTTAAACCGCCTGTTATTTAAATAAAAAAGCCGCTAAAGATAGTTCTTAGCGGCTTTTTTTATGTCATATGATTTTATTAGATTTCAGTCAGTGATTAATTACTGAGCAACAGAATTCTTAAGTGAAGAAATTAAAACTTCCACACGACGATTTTTTGCATAAGCTTGAACAGTATCTTCATCAATCAATGGCTTGGTATCGGCCAAACCAATCGCCTCAATCTGGCCATTACGAACTAATCCCTGTCTCAGCATTTCAACAATTACACTCGACGCCCTGGCACTTGAAAGCTCCCAGTTTGAGACAAATCGCCCCCCGCCTACTGGTCGTTTATCGGTATGACCAATCACCTTAATGACAATATCAGGGCGTTTAAAACCTTCAAAATTAGCCAGCATCTGAGAAAACTCTGGCTTCAAATCAGCGCGACCTGCATCAAATGCAATCTGCTCTGGAAACGTGACTCTAATCTGGTCGGTTTCTTCATCGTAATCAATTTGAATAGACTCCGATGATCGACTGCCTTTAGAAAACGTTTCTATTAAGCTCTCATAAAGCGGACGAAGATCTTCAATCTTCGACTTTTCAACCTCTTTAGAGGACTGCTCATCTTTAGCCACTTTTTCAAAAAACTCAACCTGGTTCTCTGTTAACTCTGCACCATGCCCTAATGTGTCAGTCAAAGACTCAACAACGGCCTTATACTTGGGAATCTCTACGGTTGACATAGCATACAAAAGAACAAACAAAGCCATAAGCAGAGACATTAAGTCTGCAAAAGTAGCAAGCCACCCTGGACAGGGCTTAACTTTCTTGGCCAACGTCTTTCATCTTTTTTGTGTTTTGTAAATAAGGTGCCAAGAGGTCACGCATAACTGACGGATTATGTCCTTGACCAATACTGTCAATCGCTTCAATAATCAAAAGCTGACGATAAGACTCATTTTGCGCCCAAGACTCAATTTTGTCTGCCATCGGCAGAGCAACCAAATTGGCAATCATCGCACCATATAAGGTGGTTAACATTGCAACAGCCATCGATGGACCAATCGCAGCGGGGTCACTCAGGTTTGATAACATCTGAATCAAACCCACTAAGGTTCCAATCATTCCAAAAGCCGGAGCAGCATCACCTATTGAACGATAAACGCCGGCACTGGTTTCCGCTTTTTCAATCAGCAATTTATTCTCTTCAACTAATGTCTGCTTGACTAAATCTAACGAGTACCCATCCACTAACATTCGAACACCAGACTGAAAAAAAGTATTATTAACCTCATAACTTTCCATGCCTAATACGCCCTTACTGCGAACAATTCGCAGAAGGTCTTCGGTAATATCAACGAGCTCATTAAGCTCTTTCACTTCTGAGTTAACTTTTAAAACCCCAAAGGACATGCCAAAGGCTTTAAAGCTATCTGCCATAGAGTAGCGAATCATGGTGGCTGCAATGGTGCCACCAAATACAATCATAAGCCCTGGAACATTGAAGAACATTGAGAGCGAAGAGCCTAATGACATCGCAATCAATACAATCGCAAGACCCGCAAACAGCCCGATTAATGTGGAAAAACTCATAAAATAGAGTACCTAGTTTGAATTTTGAACATAATTAAATACTAAGCAAAACATTGTCCAACAGACGTGTCTTACCCAAATTTGCAACGGCAAGAATGACAAATTCTCTATCTGTTGGCAAAGCCTTTAAAAGGCTGTGTGGATTAACTACCTGAATATAGTCAACCGAGTCGAAGCCAAGTTGCAATAGATTATCGGTGGCGGCCTGAGTGATAGAGATAAAGTCTCGATTACCAGAGCGCAAAACCATTTCAATATCCAACAAGACACTATGTAACTTTGGGGCTAAACATTTCTGGGAGGACGTTAAGTATTGATTTCTAGAACTCAGTGCAAGCCCATCTAAATCCCGCCCTATCGGAGCCCTAATCAACTGAATAGGAATAGCCAAATCCGTCACCATTTTTGAAATAACCGCAAACTGCTGATAATCTTTTTGACCAAATACCGCTACATCAGGCTGAACCATGTTAAACAGTTTATTTACAACGGTAGCGACCCCATCAAAGTGACCAGGCCTGCTCAAACCCTCTAACAAGGCGGTTACCGCATGGGGCACCTGTACCAAAGTTTGTTGTTGGCCGTTAGGATACATTTCCAAAACCGATGGATAAAAAACCGCGTCGGTTTGTTCAGCGCGTAATTTTTGCTGATCGGATTCAAAGGTTCGGGGATAAGCATCGAAGTCTTCATTCGGACCAAATTGAAGCGGATTTACAAATACACTGGCAACCACCTTATCGCAATGACGGTGCGCCAACTTAATGAGACTCAAGTGCCCGGCGTGCAAATTACCCATTGTTGGAACAAAGCCAACTGTTAACTGCTGTTGCTTCCACTGTTGAACTTGTGCGCGTAACTCAGCAACTGTTTCAAACGTCTGCACTAACCTACCTCATGCAAAGTGTCTGGAAACGTCATGGCTTTAACTGTCTTAACATAAGATTTAAGGGCGGCTTGAACAGAACTGTTCTCAGCTAAAAAATTCCTACTAAACTTAGGCGCCTTACCCACCGTCAAACCTAATAAATCGTGGTAGACCAAGACTTGTCCAGAAGTATATTTGCCTGAACCAATTCCAATCACGGGAATATCCAATTGTTCTGTAATGTCTTGCGCTAAGGCAGTCGGCACGCACTCTAACACCAACATATCAATGCCGGCTAACTGCAAAGCAAACGCCTCTTTAAGTAACAAATCAGCTGAGGCAGTATCTCGGCCCTTTACCTGATACCCGTATTTTTCTACGGATTGTGGCAACAAACCCAAATGCCCACAGACCGGCACACCCATAGCAGATAAGGCTTTTACAATCGGTACAATACGCTCACCACCTTCAAGCTTAACCATATTTGCTCCCCCCTCTTTCATGAGACGAGCAGCCGTCTGCAAGGCAAGTTCTAAAGAAGCATCGCTCATAAACGGCAAGTCTGCAATACACCAGGCCTGTTGATTTCCGCGTTGTACCATTTGTGTATGGTAAACCATATCATCGGTCGAGACGGGGAGTGTTGTGCTGTGACCTTGTACTACCATACCCAGTGAATCACCGACCAAAATCACCTCCACGCCCGCTTCTGCAACCCAATAAGCACTGCTGGCATCATAAGCGGTCAAACACACAATTTTCTCATTTGCTTGATATTGTTTTTTAAGTTGAGAGAGGGTTTTACGCATAAGTAAGTCCAATAAATTAATTCAACGGTTTGGTTTATTCGAATGGGTTTAGGCAACACAAACTAACGGGTGTGCGAAGGTGCGCTTAAGGAGACTGCCAAGGGGTGACATAGTTGGTGTCAAGCCTTGCAATAATATCACTCAGTGAACCTAAGTTAGGAATAAGCAGGCCTGGTGAAATTTCAGAAAGCGGTAAAAGTACAAAATCACGATTACCGATCTCTTTATGCGGAATAGTTAAACGTTCCGAATCAATAACTTGATCACCAAATAGGATAATATCAAGATCAATAACCCGCTCACCCCAGCGGCGTTTTTTAATTCGCCCTTGTTGCAATTCAAGTTGTTGCAGTGTATCCAATAATTCAAAGGGGGTTAAGGCGGTTTCAATCAAACTAACCGCATTGACAAAATCAGGTTGATCTTGCGGTCCTTGCGGTTTAGAAGCGTAAAGTTGTGAACTTTTCACTACTCGTGTCTCAGATATAGATTCTAGTAACTTAAGCCCCTTCTTAACCTGCTCAACAGGCTCAGATAAATTACTGCCTAAACCGATATATACAGAATGCAACGGCATGATTAATCCTGAGAAGTGTCTGATGAACCTTTCTGGCTACGCTTACGATAAAAATTACGGTTATTGCGACGGCGGCGTGGCGACTTTTCAGGTTTTGTTAGTTCATTTGCAAAGGCAACCTGATCAACCAAATCTTTCTCTTGATACTCTGTCCACCAATCAAACAAATCGGCTAAATCGGTCTCGCCTGCTTCAACACGGATACCCAAAAAATCATACGCCGCTCTAAAACGCGGATGCTCTTGAAGCTTCTGAGCTTTGCTACCATGACGATTAGGTAACCGGTGCTGAAGGTTCCAGATGTCACGCATTTGCGCAGTGAACCGCTTGGGAATCGCCGTGCGTTTAATCTGCTGTTCAATCACATCGTTGGCCGCCGCATGAAATGCATCTTGTGGCGGTAAACCATCGTTTAAATGTATTTGTTTGCGCTGCTGCATGGGTTCCCATAACATGGCTGAAAACAAGAAAGACGGATTAACCGTTTTACCTGCTCGTATCCGCTGATCGGTGCTTTTTAACGCTTCAATCACTAACATTCTTGGAAAACCTTCAGACTCATTTTCCAACATTTTATCGGTTAGCGGAAACAGATGACTGAACAAACCAAAGTGACGGAGTTTCTCAAATACCTGAATAGCGACACCACTATGGAAAAGCTTCAACACCTCTTCAAATAATCGAGCGTTAGAAACCTCTTCAAATAAATAAGCCAGTTCCATAATGGGTTTTTCGGTCTGCTTCTCTATTTTAAAGCCAAGTTTGGCGGCAAAACGAATCGCACGAATCATCCGCACTGGGTCTTCACGGTATCGGGTTTCTGGGTCTCCAATCAAACGTAATTCGCCGAAATCAATATCATCCAATCCACCCGTGTAATCGATAATACTGAAATCACGAATATTGTAATAAAGCGCATTAACCGTAAAGTCTCGACGCCAGACATCTTCTTCGATTGTTCCATAAACATTGTCACGGACTAAACGACCGGTATCATCCACTTCACGTGCTTTACCGCTCTGCTTACCGTTACGCCCAAAATAATCTTGCCTATTTTGACCATTACCTTGCCCACGAAATGTGGCTACTTCGATCACGGTTCTGCCATAGCGAACATGCGCTAATCGAAAGCGACGACCAATCAACTGACAGTTTCGCTTAAAGACTGCTTTAATCTCTTCAGGCTCTGCGTTGGTCACCACGTCAAAGTCTTTGGGTTCTAAGCCTAACAGAAGGTCACGAACACAACCGCCAACCAAATAGGCTTCATAGCCTGCACGCTTTAGTCCATAAAGAACATCTAGGGCTGGCTTGTCAATATCTTGGCGAGAGATGTTGTGTTCTTCTCGACGGAGAACAACGGGAGAAAGCCCATCTTCATAAGAGATAGGTCGAGAAGATTTTCGTTTTGAAAAAAGGGATGTGATTTTACGAATAATTCGTTGCATAAAGTGCCGTGGACGTACCTCTGAAATTAGCCACCCATTTTAGCGACTTTTACTCTAAGTTCATAGTTTTAGATGTATTTAGAAGGCGTTATATCTCTTTTTTATGAATTCTCGTCTCCCCAACCAATTCAAGTTCTTTATTAATACACAAATCCAACAGTTCATCCATAAACATGTTAAAGAATGGGCAAGACACAGACTGTTGTGAAATATTGGTTTTAAGATCAAGGTAAGAGCCATTAACTTGTAGCGAAGTGACTCCGTATTTCTTTAATTTTCGCAAATTCATATTTAGATACTGATCAAGCTTAACGGCGCACTGACTTTCATTAACACGATGTAAAATACTTGTAATCGCTTGCTGTGCCAAAGATCGAAAACGTGACTCTCTAATCACATCAAAAACCTCGTGATGACACGTGGTTAATCTATGATCAATGCAACTCGTTGTAAAAAACTTAATAGCAATCGTATATTCGGAAGGTATTTCATACGTGCTACTTGGCGAAAACCACTTAATCTCACTTTCGATAACAACACGAACGACGTTGGTATCGCCACGGCCCTTCATAGCATTCAAAACAGACAGGTTAGGCGTTCGCTTCTCACCCTCTATCGCTTTATCAATCGGCATGGTAGACCAATCAAAACGCGAAGGTAACCTCTCAGATTGATAACGCCGAACCACTTCTTCACGGTCTACAAACTCCAAATAATCTTCGCGGTCATCATCAAAGATACGAAATAAATAAATCATTAACCTTACCCCCTTAAGTTTTGTCTAACTGAATAATACCACCTCACCACAAGAAGTATAGAGCGAGAGCAAGAGGGTTTTAGAAACCAATAAAAAAAATCTATACCGAAAATAGAATAATTATTCTAGAATACGTGTTTTAATTAAAGCCTAACTATTTTGGATCACTGCAAATGTTCATACAAGATGACAATATCAGCAAAACCAAACAGGCCATTTTAAATAGTGCGTTAATTTTATTTGTCGATAAAGGCTACTTTAACACCTCCATTCCTGACTTAGTAAAGCACTCAGGCGTAAGCACAGGTTCAATTTACCATGGCTTTGGCGATAAAGAGTCCATTGCCGAAACCTTAATGCAGAGCTTATTGACACAGGTTGAAAACGAGCAAAAACAAATATTAGCGACCTACGCATCCAGTTGGGATCGCTTCTATGGACTTTGCAAGTGGATGTTTTATACCGCCGAAACCTATCCACAGATTATGCAGTTCATCTTAAATGCACGCCACAAAGAGTTTTTGCCTGATGCTCTACCCATCTGTTCCGCCAAACCGTTTGTTATTTTACGGGACGTAATTAGTCAAGGCATGGAGCAAGGTAATCTAAAAAAAATGGATGTTATGGTCGCCGCTGCCAGCAGTTATGGCGGCGTATTGCGCATTATTCAGCTTGGTTTAGACGGCTTACTTGAACACCCGTTAAACCACTACCTTGATGATATAACCAAAACCTGCTGGTCAAGTATCAGCGTTGATAAACAGACTGATTAAAGGATTAAAATGATGAAAAAAACACTCTTAACCAGTGCAATAGCCCTTACTTTAAGTATACCTATGTCAACTTATGCACAATCTCAAGACGTCTACACAGACAGCTTTAAAACCTATGCAGCGGAGATGAAAGCCTTTCCAGGTGGCGAACTGATAGGAAAAAGTGTAGATGCGTATCAAGGTGATGTAGCCACAACACAGAAAAAAGTGGGGTACATCGGTAAAAAACTTGCCCTTCCCGCACCCATTAAAGTAGCTGACGGAGTCTATACGGTAGTGGGAAGCTTAATTTGGCACAACCCAAGTAACTTTGGGTTAAACAACAACCTTACCTTTATTATTTTTGAAGACGGTGTATTTGTATTTAATGCAGGACCGAGTCCAGCGGTCGCCTACTCGTTCCACCAACAAATTAAAGCCATTACCGATAAGCCTGTTAAATGGGTAGCGGTCGAAAACAGTCAAGGTCACGCTTACCTAGGTGCAAGTTACTGGGTAGATCAAGGGGTTAAAAACCTGTATTCGCACAGTGTTGCTAATCAGGATTTCCACAATGCGTACGCCAACATTAAAGAGAGCTGGGCCGTGCGTGTTGGCCGTGCAATAACCGAATCGGCCCGAGATGTATCAGATAAATTTATCACCTTTGACGATAAAATAACGGTAGATGTGGGTGGCGGAGAGCAAATCGAAATCTTGAACTTTGGCCCCGGGCACACGCCTGGCTCTACCATCGTCTATTTGCCAAAACGCAATATTGTTTTACCTGGTGACTTAGCCTATAACAAACGAATGCTTGCCCTGTTCTCTTATACGGACACTCAAAAATGGGCTGAAACCTTTGAAGTCTTTATGGCGGCCATGCCTGCAGATGTCTTGGTTATTCCAGGACACGGTGAGCCAACCACCATGCAAAAAGTCAAAGAAGACACCTACGATTATCTAAAGTTCATGCACAAAGAAGTACAAGCCATTATCGACGCGGGGGGCAATGAACTTGATATGGGTAAAATTGATCAATCTGCTTACAAAGATCGCCCAGTATATGATCAAACTCATGAAAACAATGCGGTTCATATCTATCGCGAATTAACCGGTGGAGACTTAGGAGAAAGCTTCGAGTAAATAAGGCTATAAGGCCATTTCACATAAAACTGAAATCGACAAACGGTCTCCAAAGTTCCATGTAAAATAAATAAGTTAATGCTTTTGGGCATTAACCTATTTATGAAGATGTTTAACACGTTTAAGCGCTCTAATTAAATTCAACCTTTTCATTTGGAGCACATAACATGACCAGCATCAAACACCCAATCGTCTCTTTTTCATTAGTGACATTGCAATTTACACTGATCGCTGTGTTATTACTGCTTCTACCTTTAAGTGTAAATATCATAGTGCTCATCACGCAAGGTGCCGCCATTATTATTGGCTTATGGGCGTTAAAAACCATGCACATAGGCCACTTTAATATTATTCCAGACCCCATGCCAGATATCGAACTGGTCACGCACGGGCCTTACCAGTTTATTCGTCACCCTATGTATTTCTCAATTGCGTTGTTCTTTTTTCCATTGGTGTTTGTAAACCTAAATTGGGTCAACCTATCCGTCTACGCCAATCTATTGATCATTTTACTTATTAAGTTAACCTATGAAGAATCACTGTTAACAGAAAAATTACCCGACTACGAAGCATATCAAACACGCACTAAAAAACTGATTCCGTTCCTTCTTTAAGCCATACCAAAAGATCAAACCAGAACACCAAGAAAGAATCCTATCATTCTCGGCTTTAACCTAGTGTTTCGCTTTAGAAAGTGCGAAAATAATGCCACTTTAAATACGCCTAAAACAAAGAAAAGACTCGTTATGACAAAGACAAAACCAACGCTTTTAAGTGGAATCCAGCCTTCTGGCGACCTAATGATTGGCAACTACATTGGCTCAATTAAAAACTGGGTTAAGATGCAAGATGATTACAACTGCCTATTTTCATTAGTTAACATGCATGCCATTACCGTTGAACAAGACCCAAAAGCCCTTCATAAACGCAGTTTAGATTTTGTAGCACTGTATTTAGCCGCAGGCATTAACCCAGATAAAAGCACCGTATTCATTCAATCTCACGTACCTGAACATTCAGAATTAGCGTGGATTTTAAACTGCTCTACCTATATGGGTGAGCTAAACCGCATGACGCAATTTAAAGATAAATCACAAAAACATTCACAAAACATCAATGTAGGGCTTTACGATTACCCGGTGTTAATGGCCGCCGACATTTTGCTTTACCAAGCGGAGATGGTGCCGGTAGGCGCGGATCAGAAGCAGCATTTAGAATTAACCCGTGATTTAGCGACCCGTTACAACAACCGCTTTGGTAAAGAGCTGTTTAAAGTCCCGGAGCCATTTATTCCACCCACCACCTCGGGTGGTCGCATTATGAGTTTGCAAGACCCGCTTTCTAAGATGTCAAAATCGGACGAAAACAAAAACAACTTTATTGGCTTACTAGATGATCCAAAAACCATTATCAAAAAGTTTAAAAAAGCCACCACCGACTCGGGTACAGACATTCATTACGATCTAGAAAACAAGCCAGGGATTTCAAACCTTCTGACCATCTACTCAGTCATAAGTGGTAAGTCGATTGCAGACGTAGAGAAACACTTTGAAGGCAAAATGTACGGCCACCTTAAAGTCGAACTAGGGGAACTGGTGGTTGACTACTTACAACCAATGCAACATCGTTTTCATGCTATTCGTGAAGACGAAGCTTACCTGCGTGAGGTACTCAAAACCGGTGCAGAACAAGCACGCAGCCAAGCATCACAAACGCTTAAGTCGGTGCACGAAGCTATTGGATTTGTTCTGCCGTAATAGAACTAAATACAGTATTAAATAAGACCTGTAACACATTAAAAAGCCTCGAAATACTCGAGGCTTTTTAATGTCTTTACAAACTGAACAGGCCTGCTCAGTTTGCAGCTGAATCTGGCTTAATTAGTAAATTGTAAGCATTATCGTAAGCCAGCTTTTTAGAAACTTCAGGGGGTAAATCTCCCAACCAATTATGAATATCTGCAACCACAGAATCAAACGTATTCCAGCGATTTACACTAAAGGTATCCACCGCAATCATAAAACGGTCTTGGTAATCGATAAACAACGTTTGCCATTCTTTAGTCAAACCGCCTGTTTTTAAAAGCTGCTTATCCCTTACCGAGGTATCAATAAACAAGTTGGTTGGATGACGTGTCAGTACGGCCCGCAAAAAGTCTGGCTCCGGCGTGGTGCCAAGGTGTGCCCACAAAATAGTAACATTGGGCGCTTGGCTAAAGATCTCATCCAATATCTCAGCGTCACCATGCACTTGCAGCATCAAATTACGTTCAACCGCAATTTCAACAATGCGTTTTAACACCGGACTCTTGCGATCTTTTGCAAAAATATGAAACTCGCCAATGCCACGATAAATACCCGCATCTAAAGCGGATTCTAAGCGCGGAACCACCGACTCATCCCACATCCAATCCCGCTTATCTTTCAAGGTTCGATACAATCCCAAAAACGGAATAATTCGTTTGGGTGCATACTCATAAAGCGCTTCCGTTCCATCATTAGGCGTGCTCGACACCAATGCGTAAGCAACCTGATTACGATCAAAAACCTCAATGACTTGCTTGGGCGAATAATGCTTAACATCCTCTCCCCCATAGTGCAGATGACTATCAAATAAAGGCTGCTGCGCATGAATCAAAGTAGATAAAACCAGCAATCCCACAAACCAACAGGCCTGCTGAAATACTCTAAAACTCGTGTTTACGGTTAACATCTGAAAACGCATTATCAAACTTCCTTATTGATTGCCTATGCACCCATACTGACCCAGTAAAACCTAAACAACTCTACCGGAATGATTTTTATTCAAATAATCACGTATCCCAACTTTATCAGATTCAGCTAAATAAAATACGGTTAGTAAGTTTTAGGCACGCGACCCAAACCTTTAAGAACTCACCACGCCATCTAATCAAGAGCATTATAAATACGTTAATGATGTCTTTCGAATGAAAACACGCTTCATTAATCAAGTGCTATTAAATGAACAGACTGAGCGGCATTTGAAAAAAACGTACCCTCAATTTTCAACAGGCCTGTTGATTCATGAATATGACCAAAAAGATGCGCTTTTAAATCCGCCATCCTGTCTACTTTATCCTTCAATACATGACAACCATAACCACTATCCAGCACACCATTTATCGGGCCATGCGTAATGAGAACGTCAATATCAACCGGTAAGTCTTGCCACGCTTCTTCAGCATCCTCCCTAAAGTAAGTAAAGGGCATCAAAAAATCAGAAGGCGTTTGGGGGAACCATAAAATTTAATACCATCAATCACGACTGCACC